>WNGE01002175.1_pt1 | contig 32537 bp, 25 predicted proteins | sample 5400651 | NCBI WGS metagenome assembly WNGE01 (sample SAMN13153370, study PRJNA577476) | soil metagenome | isolation source: 60 cm soil or saprolite under grassland replicate 2 | place: USA:California | collected 2016-06-15
CACGGCTGCTCGTCGATCTTCCCGATCCGGGTGAAACCGCATGTTTCCCGCGTGGCTGGGCACCCGACCCGGACGCCTTCAAAGCCGGGCTCGATCTCTCGGTCCGTTCGCTCACGGACGCGGATCGGCGCGGGATCGATGGCTGGTATGAAGCGACCATCGGCTATATGCCGAAGTCGGTCCAGTTCGCGCTCGAGTTCCATCCTGAGTCTTTCAAGTGGCATCGCGCGCGCTGGGAGGTCATCTTCCGGACGTTACCCAAGCAGGTGGCGCCGTACATCATGCTGCGGCAGCATGTGCTGACCGGCAACACTGAGGCGCTGCGCGAGGCTGCGCTGCTCGGTAAAGCCTGGGGCATCACGAAGGAGTGGATCGTCCACGGTCTGATGGTAAGCGCCTTCTACTGCGGATTCGAAGGCCTGTATTTCGCGCACTCCGCGCTACACGATGTGCTCGACAAGTGGGAGGACTCGCGGTGATCAACACGTTCAACGCGCCAGATGTTGCCGACATCAGCGGTTTTTCAGCTGAGGAGAACGAACAGTTCGTCGAGATGCGACGGGCGTATGGCGTGCGCGTGGACCGCGGCTGGGGACTCAATTACCAGGCGACGGCTGATGGCATCATGCTCGACAACCGGCCGGACTACGCGCGCTACTTCTACGAGGGCTTGCGCACGTTTCGCACGCGGCTGGAGCCCACGAACACCGAGTTCAACAACCCCGTCCAGTTGACCATCACGAGCTTTCAGCATCTGCCGATGTACATCCTGTACGGCTGGGAAACAGGCATTTACAACGAGTTCCGTCACTTGCAGTCACGCGGTCTGTCGAAGGCACAATTGATGGAGTTGGTGATGTTCGCCCAGCTGCAAGCGGGCATGCGCGGGCTGCAGCTCGTGTACAACGCGGTAGGCAAGTACTTGCCGGACTGGCGCGAGTCGGTCCAGTTCGCGCTCGAGTTCCATCCGGAGTTTTACAAGTGGCATCGCGCGCGCTGGGAGGTGATCTTCCAGAAGCTGCCCAAACAGACCGCGCCGTACGTGATGATCCGCCAGCACATGCTCACCAACAACCGCGAGGCGCTGCGCGAGGCCGTGCTGCTGGGCAGGGCCTGGGGCATCACGCGCGAGTGGATGGCGCTCGCCTTTGCCACGACGGCCTATTACACGGGCTTTGAAGCGCTGTACGCGGCGTACGATGCCGTGCACGACATCCTGCAGTCGATGAGCTAGATCGAAGGGGCCGCGCCTGGCTGTCTGGTGCGCCGCAGTCTTGGATCCAACGTGTCACGAAGCCAGTCGCCAAGGTAATTCACGCACAGCACCAGCAGCATGATGGCAACACCGGGGAAGAACGAGATCCACCACGCTGTGTCGACGAAGTTTCGGCCATCCGAGACGAGCGATCCCCAGGAGGGTGTGGGCGGCGGCACCCCGGCTCCCAGGAAGCCCAGCGTGGCTTCCGAGAGAACAACCAGCCCAATCTGCAGCGTCATCAACACGACCCATGCGTCAAGGACATTCGGGAGCAGATGTGTCGCCATGATCCTGGCTGGTGAGCAGCCCACGACACGCGCGCCGATGACGAATTCAAGATTCCGCAGACGCAGAACCTCACCCCTGACGATACGAGCGTAGCTGGCCCAACCAAGCACCGACAGTGACACGATGACGGTCCAGACGCCAGGGCCAAGGCTGATGGCAAACAGCAGCGCGATGAGGATGCCGGGAAAAGCGATGCTTCCATCGGCGAACCGCATCAGAAAGGAATCAACGCGTCCGCCGATATATCCGGCCGCCAACCCCATGAGCAACCCGACCGCACTCGACACTACGACGACGGAGGCGGAGACGGCGAGGGAAACCCGTGCTCCCCAGATGAGCCGACTCAGGACATCCCGCCCCAGGGAGTCTGTGCCGAGCAGATACGCCGGGTTTCCGCCCTGGAAAATGACCGGTGGGGTGAGCTTCTGTGGCAGCGCAATGCGCGTTGGATCGTACGGGGCCAGCAAGGGCGCGAACACCGCGAAGACGACAAACAGCACGATGAGCGCCGTCGGCAAGAGCGGCGCCTTGCGCGCGATTTGCCACGCTGGTGCACCACTTACCCAGGCTGCGGCACTTCTGGCTGGACTGGCCGACGCTGGTTGGTGCCGCGCGATCGTCCTCGACGCAATTGATTTGGCCACAGACCCTCCCCTCGGTCCGCCGCTAGTCGTACCTGATCCTCGGGTCGACGTACACGTACAGGACGTCCACCAGGAGGTTCGCGGCCAGCACAAATACCGCGACTAACAGCACGGTCCCCTGGATCAAGGGGTAGTCACGCGACAACATCGCCTGGTATGCCAGCTGGCCGAGCCCCGGCCAGGCGAACACCGTCTCGATGACAACCGAGCCCGTGATGGCGAAGGCGAGCGTCAACCCGAACGATGTGAGCTGCGGCGAGAGCGCGTTGCGCACCGCGTGCCGCCAGATGACTGATCCTTCCGCAAGCCCCTTGGCGCGAGCCATCTTGACGTACTCGGCGCCGAGGATTTCCAACATCGAAGAACGCATCAGCCGCGTCCTCAACGGCAAGGCCAAGAAGGTCAGAACGGCGACCGGCAAGACGTAGTGAGCAGGTGTACCGATGCCCGAGGTTGGAACCACGCGCAGCAGCACCGAGAAGACGAAGATGAGCATGATCGACAGCCAGAAACTTGGCATGGACTGGCCAAGTACGGCGACCACCCGCACTGATTTGTCGACCCACGTGTTCCGCCGCACTGCCGCCGCGACTCCGAGCACGATGCCGAGCACCGTGCTCAACGCCAGTGCCATTGCGCCAATCGTGAGCGAGTTGGGAAATCGTTCGGCAATCAGCCGAGCAACATCGCCTTTGTCCGTGATTGACTTTCCGAGATTGCCCTGTACTGCACTGGAGATGAACACCCAGTACTGCACGGGCAGCGATTGATCGAGGCCAAGTTGCCGTTTCAGCCGCGCCATATCTTCCGCGGTGGCTTGATCGCTTATCAACAGCGTAACTGGATCTCCAGTGGACCGGGCCAGGACGAAAACAACCATCGAAACAATCAACAGAGTGACCATTGATTCGATGAAACGTACCAGCAAATACCGGCCCATGGAATGCTCCCGCGACTAGCTTAAGCCCAACCCGGCTATTTGCGTTGCACCCAGGGAAGACCGATGAAGAAGCCCTGGCTCAAATGGGTGGGGCCGGCAAATTCGCCGACTTTGCTGCTGACGGCGTACTGGTCATAGACGCGAGTGATCCCGGGAAATGAGTGAAGCGCGAATGCTTTCTGCTGGACGGTGTGCCACATATCGAGTCGCTTCTTGGCGTCGAGCTCAGCAATCGTGTCCGCGAACATCTTGTCCAGCTCGGGGTCGTTGGCGGCGTGGTTGACGCCCTTCGAGGTCATGTTGTTTTGCTGAGCCGGCATCTGATTGCCCGCTGCCCCGCTGCCGACACCAATCCAGGGCACGACCCCGCCCATCATGTTCGGGTCTCCAGCCACCCAGTTGGTGCGCATGGCGGTGAAGTCCATGGGCACGATCTGGGTCTGTATGCCGACGGCTTCCCAGTAGCCGGAGATGATCTGCATGAAATCAGGCTGCCAGCCGACCTGGGAGCCCGAGAAGAGCTTGACTGCTGGGTTCTGGAACTTGCCCGGGTAGCCCGCGTCCTTCAACAGCTGCTTTGCACGTTCGGGGTCGTACTTGGTGCTGTACCAGATCGGATCGAATCCGTAGTGCAGATCGGTCAGCGCGAAGTTGCCAGCACCGGGCTGGGCAAACCCCTTGAAGAAGGAATCGACAAGCTCCTGGCGATTGATGGCGATGTCCATCGCCTCGCGCACGCGCTGATCGGACGTGGGACCAGGCGTCATCCAGTAGCCCGCGTAGCAGAGCGACGGGACCGTTGAGGCCTTCGTTTGCCGCAGCTCGAATCCTTCACTACGGAGGGCGACCGCATTGTCAAAGGACACGCCGGCGATATCTGCCTCACCGCGCTTGAGCATCGCGATCCTGGTCGACTCCTCGGGAGCATGGAGGAGGACGATCTTGTCCCAGACAGGCTTGGTCCCCCAGTAGCTGTTGTTGACCTCGAGCTCAGCCTTCGAGCTAGGGCTGAAACTCGTCAATTTATAGGGTCCGGTGCCCATTGGCTGCTGCGTGAACGCTTCCAGCCCGACCTTCTCGAAGTGGTTCTTGGATATCTCGTACGTGCCGGCGACGGCGTCCTCGTAGAACAGATACGGCGGCGCTTTGGCGAACACTTTGACCGTGTTCGCATCGGGCGTCTCCACGCGCTCGACGGTCTGGCGGTGCATCGGCGACCAGGCGCTCTTCGACTCGTCGGAGACGAACCGCTGAAACGTGAGCGCGACGTCGGCCGACGTGAAGTCGTCGCCGTTGGACCATTTCACGCCCTTGCGCAGGTTGAACGTCCACTGGCGTCCGTCAGGGCTCATGCTCCAGCTCTCTGCCAGCGCGGGGATGAGCTCGCCCTTCTCGTTGTAGAGCATCAAGCGCTCGTAAATGAGATTGAGAACATTGTTGTTGGTGGAGGCGAGAATGACGTCCAGGTTCTGGTTCCCCAGATCGGACAGGGCGACGGTGAGCGTGCCGACACCCGCCTTGGTGGCCGCGGCGGCTGGGGTGCTGGCTGGAGCGCCCGCCTTCGGTGGCGCCTGAGTCGCCCCCGCGGCGGTGGTAGCGGCCGGCGGCGTGCCGGCGCCTTGGCAGGCGGCCAATAGCGCCACGGCCCCGCTGGCGGCCACCAGTCTCAACGCCGTTCGCCTGCTGATACCCCGGCTCGATAACGACTGGTCGCTTTCCATTGCTCCTACCCCTTTCGCCTCTTCAATTGGAGAATGGCCGACTATTCACGCGCCCCCGTCGCTCGGCCGGATAGGCCCATTGAATAGTATTGGCGGCCAGCCGGCTAGCACCGTTAGTGGGTACTCACCCCTCGAATAGCGCTCGGGCGGCGAGGCCACCTCATCATGTCGCGCCAGCGGCGCCGCGGGGGCATCGACGGAATGTCGGCACCGGATCCGACACCACCGAGGTCACTTCCAGCACTACTTCGCTCTAGATGGCCTTAGCGCTCTTCGCGATGGATCGTGGAGTGCCCGAATTCGTTGCGTAGGTGCGCTCAGAACCTGCCTGGCCTGACCGCGTGGCTGCAGCGCACACAGTTCCCCGCGAGGCGCGCGTCTCGTGGCAAGCTACCGATTCGATCCCGACCAGTTCGTGAACCTGCGGCCGGGCCGAGTGCAAGACTCTGGCGAGTGTCTGCAATTCTGGCGAGGCCAGACTCAGCTGCGATGCCTGTGGGGCCTATTTGCCTCGCGGAGCGGTCGAAGCTGCCGCTTCTGAGGGCAGCATCCATTCGATCGTCGAGGCACTCGTGGACCACAATTGCGACGGCACACCAAGGCAGTGACAGGCCGCGATTAGTTGGTCGTTCGACTGGTCAAGCAGGTGGTGATGTACTTCCGCCATCCTCAACACGACAAGGTGCTGCCAGAACTTGTGCCGCTCGCATGCTTGCTCAGCGTCGCGCACAGCAGCTCGGGCACGGGTGTCGCAGTATCCAGCAGCCATCAGAGCTTGCGCGATGTTGACCAGAGCGGCTGTTTCTTGATACGCGGCTGAGGGCTTGGTCGAGCCTGCCACCACGCGAGCCTCTCGGTAATTCGTAAGGGCGTTTCATGCTTGCCCGAAATCGAGTTGGACGTCGCCGCTTACGTTGAGCGCCATTGCACGACGAAGTCCCCCTTCCGAGACGCTAGTGCGACGCTGGTGAAACCATACCCAGCAACTGAAGTGTGTAGATAACTCCGAGGGTCAAGTAACAGACGGCGCGCGCCACCTGGACGCCAACGAGGACAACTTGCAGGAGCACGAGCGCCTTCCCCTTCCTCGTCGGTCGCGACCCCGCGCCCGAGATGGCTCGCCGAGGATCGGCGGAATCATGTCACACGTGGTGCACGGCCAGAGCGACGAATATTCGAAAACGTGAAGACAGCTCATCAGTTCATGCCTGAGCTAGTAGCTTCAATTACGCCCTGATCATTGGTACCTACTCGAGGCGAACGAATACAGCGCGGTGTTGCACCCAGACTCGTGCATCAGGGCCCGCGCGATCCTGATAATCGATGACGATCTTCAAGAGCGGCTTTCGAAGGATGTGCTCGCATCCTGTCGCTGAACTGCGCTTGGTGGTGCCGTTAGGCGCGTGCCGAGCCGCGCCATTGCCTCGTAATGTGCCGCATCCGTGGGCGCCGCAGACCTGTACTCTTCGAGATCACTCTGGTTGGCTGCACCGTGCTTCTTGGGCGTCTCCGTACCCCCTAACGAGGCAGCCGCCCGAACGTGAAGAGCGCGGTGCACAAGTTTGCGTGGCTAACGCGCAGCAACTGGCGGCAGAAAGTCGAGCGTGTATGCGTGCATGCCTTCGGGGAACCTTTCGGCGTAGGCGCACAATGCCGCGGCTGTAGCCGCGAATTGATCGTGCGGTAGGCTCCCAGTCAGGATCAGAACACCCGCATGTGGAGTCTGAGCTTCATAAACGGCGAGAGTTTCAGCGATGAAGTCATCGCGGTTGCGTGTGGCAAGGCATCGCCCGTCCTCGGCCGCGTAGCGCAATCGTGCAGTGTCATCCCACCCCAGCGCCCGCACCTCGTGTGCACTGACAACGTCGAGCTGGCAACGACCTCGTGCGATCTCCGCGACCCTGGGCGAGATGTCCTCGTCCAGGTAGAACTTCACGCCCTGGGACTGGGGCGCATGAAGGGATAGGTCTCCCACACCCGTTCAGCGGTCCAGTCCACCTCCTCCTCGAGGCGCTGCTCGATCTCCTCCGGGTACGCCTCGCCGTAGGCCAGGGCGGAGCGCAGCTGCGGTTCGGTCAGCCAGTCGTACGCCGTACGGAGTCGGCTTGGATCATTGTCCATATCGCGTAAGGCGCGGACGATCTCGTAGACGGCCAGGCTGGTGCCTGCCACTCGCGCGACACGACCTCGACGAGTGTCGCCGAAGACGATGCCTGGAATGCGGCGCATCTTCAGCCCTTCATCCAAAAGCTCGTTGACGATCGCCGAAAGGTCGCGACCTGACCTGCGCACGAGCGCCAGCACACCTCGATCGACGCGGTCGACCAGTCGAACGGATCTAGGAGTACTCATGCGGGACATTGTACTCATCGTCATTGATGTATGACAACGTAATGTAGCGGGCCCCGGCCCCGATCGATTAGGTGGCCGGCGCCACCCCATGCTCGGCATCCCACGCCCGCATGCGCGCCAATGCATCATCCCAGCGCAGCGGCAGCTCGGAGCCGCGCACGCGCCAGCGGATGAACGGGCTCGGCGCTCGCAGGTCGCGGTGAAACGTCCGCAAGGCTTGGCCGTGCTGCAGCGCCCGCGAGAACGCCCGCAACGACTCGTCATCGTCCCACGCCGACAGCGTGTAGAAGTACAGCCCCGGCAAGTGGCTGCCCAGCGAGTAGCCCGCTGCCCCCGGCGCCGCCTCAATCTGCTTCATGATCCCGAACGCGGCGCCGATGAATGCCGGCACCCGCCATGCCGAGCGCATCGCGAAGCGCGAGGTAAAGGCCAAGTACTCGCGGTCCGGAACCACTGTGGCCAGCTGCTTCCAAGGGTTTGGGGGTGGGAACATGGCTCTTGTTCTGCTCCATCCAATCGCATACACACCTGGTACGCGCTGAGCGCCAGGCTAGATCACCTGTCAACCCGCCCCAGTTAGCACTCTGCACACCCGTGACGGTGCGAGTGTTAGTCGGACCCTCAGCCTCAGCCGAATGCCGCCATTGCCAAACAGCGACAGCTCGCGGTTCCGCTGGTGCGCCCGACCTGAAGCCTCAGCCGCTCAGCGCCGCAAGTCGTGCCGATTTACCGCGGACCACCGGATTGCGCAGCATCCCCAGTCCATCGATCTCGATCTCGACGGTGTCGCCTCCCTCGAGCGTAAACGGCGTGTCGGGCACGAGGGCGGTCCCGGTGCTGAGAATGACACCATCGGGGAACTCATCCTCGCGGAACAGGTAGCTCACCAGGTCTTCCAGCCGCCGAGCGAACTCGCGCATGCTGGTCTCGCCCTGCCAGTGCAGCGCGCCGTTCCGCTGGATCCGCATCCGAATCGCCAGCGCGTATGGATCGGCAATCTCCCAGGCGGGCACGATTCCGGGTCCCAGCGCGCAGCTGCCTTCGTACACTTTGGCCTGCGGCAGGTACAGCGGGTTGTCGCCCTCGATGGAGCGGGAGCTGACGTCGTTACCAATCGTGTAGCCGACGATCTCCGCGTGGGCGTTGACCACGATCGCGAGCTCCGGCTCGGGTACGTCCCAAGTCGAGTCGCCGCGGACCACAATGGGCGATTCGGGCGCGGCGACGCGGCGTGGGTTGGCCTTGAAAAAGAACTCGGGTCGTTCGGCACGGTAGACGCGCGAGTAGATGTCGGGGGTGGCGCTCTCTTCCATACGCGCCTCTTCCGAGCGCTTGTAGGTCACGCCGGCCGCCCACACCTCTGTCTGCCCATCCACTGGCGCCAGAAGTCTTCCAATCGACGGTGATGTTGATCCTGGTGATGGTTCTCGTGCGTGTGCGTCCTCCACCGCCGCGCGCAGCTCTACCGACGTCAACCGCAGCAGTTCCGCGAGCGTCCCGCCAAACTGCCCCACCCACCGCCCATCCTCAGCTAGCCCAACAAGCACAGCCCCGGTATCAGTCTCACCGCGCACAATTTGCATCCAGCTACTCCAGCGACTCAGGTAAGCGATGCGCCAACGTCCGACCCCCGCGCCACCCGCCCGTACAACGACAGGATCCCACTGGTATGCCGAGCCGGCGGCGCGCTCCACCGCGAACGCCGTTCAGCAAGCACCGCCTCAACCTGCCCAGGTAACAACAACTTGCCAGCGACGCCCACTACCGCCAACCGCCGCTCGGGAATGTGAATCTCGATCAAATCGCCGTCCTCGACAAGACTGATGGGCCCGCCGTCCAACGCCTCGGGCGCCACATGTCCAACCGCCGGCCCCTTGGCCGCCCCCGAAAAGCGCCCGTCAGTCACCACCGCGGTGGTGGTATTGAGCGCCGGATCCGCCGCGATAATGGTCGTCGCGAAGTACATCTCCGGCATCCCGTTGGCGCGCGGCCCCTCGTACCGAATGACCACTACATCACCAGGCTGCACGCGCCGCGCGATGAGCGCTTCGGTGGCGCTGTCCTCGTTGTCGAACACGCGCGCCGGTCCAATATGGACGTGCATCTCATCGGGCACCGAGAAGTACTTCACCACAGCACCGTCCGGCGCCAGGTTGCCGCGCAGTACGGCAATACCGCCTTCCGGTCCAAACGGCTGCGCGCGCGAGCGCAGAATCTCGCGCTGGTCGACTTTGACGTTATTCAGATAACCACGCGTTTCAAGAAAGAAGGTGCTGCGCTCGAGATCCTCCAGGTTCTCGCCAACCGTCTTGCCAGTGACGGTCAGACAGTCCAGGTGCAGCAAGTCGCGCAGCTCCAGCATTACGCCCGGCACTCCGCCCGCGTACCACAAGTACTCCACCGGATACCGCCCGGTCGTCTTGGCGTTGGCCAGCACCGGCACACGCCGGTGAATGCGATCGAAGTCGTCCAGCGTCAGCTCGACCCCGACCTCACGCGCAATCACCGGCAGATGCAAGAGCGAGTTGGTGGAGCCACCGACAGCCGCGTGGAGGATGATCGCGTTCTCGAATGCCTCGCGTGTCAGGATGCGCCGCGGCGTGATGTCCTCCGCGATGAGTCGGAGCACCTGCTTGCCGGCCATGCGGGCGTAGCGCAGGTGCCGCGTCATTGGCGTCGGGATCAGTGCCGAACCAGGCAACGCCAGCCCAAGCGCCTCCGAGAGCACCTGCCCGGTGCTCGCGCTGCCCATGAACTGACAGGCGCCGCAGGTCGGGCAGGCCATCGCCTGGGCTCGCTCCAACTCCTCGCGCGGCAATTCACCACGCTCGACGGCCGCGCCCATTGCCCACATCTGGTCCGAGGTCACGAACTCCGGCGCGTTGAGCTGTGTGCCGCCTGGCAAATGGATGGCCGGCAAATCGCAGCGCGCGATGGCCAGCAGATGCGCAGGCACCGACTTGTCGTTGCCCGAGATGAGCACCATGCCGTCGTGCGGATGGCCGAGCGCATGGATCTCGATCATCGCGGCCATGATGTCGCGCGACACGAGCGAGTAGCTCATCCCAGCGTGCGCCTGGGCGACGCCGTCGCAGATGTCGCTAACGGTAAAGACGCCCGGTTTGCCGCCCGCTTCGAACACGCCGTTGCTGACCTCTTCGATCAGTGGTCGGAAGTGAAACGTCCCTGGATGGCCGTGTCCGTAGGCGCTATCGACCAGCACCTGGGGCTTGGACAGGTCTTCCTCCGTCCAGTTCATGCCCATCCGCAAGGCATCGCCCTGGAAGTTCACCTGGCGAAGGCGCTGGCTGCGCAGTTTCTTCGGATCGAACGTCATGCTCTGTGTCTGGCCTACCCCGCCGCGACGGCAGGAATGGCCCACATCGCACCGTTCGGAAATGAGTGCTCCTCAATTGACTCGGCGCGCATCGTGGCGCTGTAACCCGGCTCCGTCGGCGGCATGTACCGCCCACCGCGCATGACCACCGGCGCAAGGAAGTGCTCGTGCAGATGATCGACGTACTCGATCACGCGACCCTCCATCGAGCCGCTTACCCGCAGATAGTCGACCATCGACAGGTGCTGTACGTACTCGCACAAACCCACACCGCCGGCATGTGGACAGACGGGCACGCCGAACTTTTGCGCCAGCAACAAAACGGCGAGTACTTCGTTGACACCACCCAGCCGCGCCGCGTCCACCTGACAGATGCCGATTGCATCGGCCTGCAGCAGCTGCTTGAACATGACGCGGTTCTGGCAGTGCTCACCCGTCGCCACCTTGATCGGCGCCACGGCGCGCGCAATAGCGGCGTGCCCCAGCACGTCGTCAGGACTCGTCGGCTCCTCGATCCACCACGGCTCGAAGCGCGCCAGCTCCTTCATCCACGCGATGGCCTGATCGACATCCCAGACCTGGTTGGCGTCCATCATCAGCTGCCGCTCGGGGCCAATCTCTTCGCGGATGATCCGCGCGCGACGCTTGTCGTCCTCCAGATCGCGACCTACTTTCAGCTTAAAGTGGGTCCAGCCCTGCGCGATGCCCTCACGACACAGTTGCCGCAGCTGTTCGTCGGAGTAGCCTAGCCACCCTGCCGACGTCGTGTACGCGGGATACCCGTGCTCGCGCAGATACGCCTCACGCTCCGCTTTGCTTGACTCATTCCGCTCGACAATCGCAAGCGCTTCGTGCTGCGTGATGGCGTCCGTCAGGTACCGGAACGGCACGCACCGAACAAACGCCTCCGGACTCAAGTCGGTAAGCAACTTCCACAGCGGCTTCCCCTCAGCCTTGGCCCACAGATCCCACAGCGCGTTGACGACGGCGGCCGTCGCCAGATGGATGACACCCTTTTCCGGCCCGACCCACCGCAGCTGACTATCGCCGACCAAGTAGTACCAGCCCGCGCCCGGATCAGTCGCGAACTCATCAAGGCTCATTCCGCGTACCCGTGCCGCCAGCGACTCGATCGCCGCAACGCACAGCTCGTTGCCTCGACCGATGGTGAACGTGAATCCATGCCCCTCGAGCCCGCGTGAGTCGTCTGTCCGCAGCACCACGTATGCAGCCGAGTAGTCAGGCTCCGGATTCATCGCGTCCGAGCCAGCAAGGGTCCGCGACGTTGGGAACCGAACATCGTGCGCGATTACTTCCGTGATCCTGGTAGCCATATCCCTACGTCGCCATCCAGCCGCCGTCGAGCACCACCGCCGATCCCGTCATGAACCCCGACTCATCGGCGGCCAGATACACCGCCAGGTCGGCAACCTCATCTGGCCGCCCCATCCGCCCGATCGGCTGTCGAGCGTGGAGGTCCCGAAGGGTCTGTTCACGCGTGTCGCTGTGAAAACGCTCGATGTAGCCCTCCACAAACGGGCTGTGGATGGTGCCCGGGCAGATCGCATTGCAGCGGATGCCTTCTTTCACATAGTCGACCGCCAGCTGCTTGGTCATGGCGACGACCGCCCCTTTGGTCGCACAGTATGCAAACCGCCGCGGCACACCAATCAGGCCCGCCACCGAGGCGATATTGACGATCACGCCACCCCGCGGATCTTGGCGCAGCATCTGGTCCACCCCGGCCCGCGAACCATGGAACACCCCCGTCACGTTGACGGCGAAGAGCCGATCCCAATCGCTCAGCTCCGTCTCCTGCACCGACCCGACCAGCCCGATCCCGGCGCAGTTGACCAGCACATCGAGCCGCCCAAACCGCTCTACCGCCGCCGCCACCGCCGCTTCCACGCTGTTTCCGTCGCGAACGTCGGTGCCCCAGTACAGGCCTGCCTCGCCGAGCTCGCTGGCCACCCGCTGGCCGTTGTCCTGGTTGACCTCGGCCACAACCACTCTCGCGCCCTGCTCCGCGTACGCCCGACAGATCGCCGCCCCGATGCCACTCCCCCCGCCCGTCACCAGCGCCACCTTGCCGTCCAGTCGAAACCGAGCCACGGGAACAAGATGGTACACGTCATGCCCACCGTAATTGGGCGAGCTACGCCGACGCACCGATGGTAGACTCGCCGCTGACTCGCAATCTGGCCGTCTCGGCTTCGTCCACCGCGCCGTCGGCGGTGAACGTCACACCGTAGGCGTCGCGCGCCTGCTCCACGGACACAAGCCCGTCCAGCACATCCAGCCGCACCAGCTCCGGGTCGCGCTCGTGCGGGTCGCCCAGCCCGCCGCCACCGGGCAAGCTGATGACCAGCAGCTGCTCGGGCGAGAGCTCGACCGTGCGCTTCGGGTTGAGCAGCGTGCCGTCCAGCAGCTGGAACTCGCCAGGCGCGCCTGGTAGGCCGCCCTCCAGTCCGGGCGCTGGGTGACGCACGCGGTCAGCAAAAGGCGACAGCCGGTACGGCTCTTTCAGCCGCAGCCCCGAGTACACGATGCGGTGTCCAAGACCGCCTCGGTTGCGGCCGGGCCCACCGCTGTCACGGCGGAACTCGCGCTCGAGCATTACGAGCGGGGATCGATTCTCGAACACTTCGGTCGGAATGCCGGCGACGCCAGACGGAAATGCGGTACTACTGAGGCCGTCCAGGCCGCGCCGTGCCCCGGTCCCGCCGCTCAAAAACGAGAGCAACGTGAAGCGGTTGCCATCCGGTGCACTCCCGTGGACATTGGTGCTCCACAGTCCGGCCATCCCCTCCGCCATTGCGCGATCAGGCAGGACCTGGCTCAGCGCTGCGAGTACCATGCCAGCCAGGAAGTGGCCCAACAAATGCCGTGCCGCGGTGGGAGCAGGGTGCAGACAGTTGAGCACGCTTCCTTCAGGAGCGCGCACGGTCACCGCTCGGAAGCTGCCCTCGTTGTTCGGCACATCTGGCGCCAGCGCCACCTTGAGGCCGAACGTGGTGTACGCCTCGGTGTAGTTGTAGACGACATTGATCGCTTGCTTCACCTGCGGCGAGGTGCCGGCGTAGTCAGCCACCACATGATCGCCGTCGACGGTGAGCGTCAGCGCAAGGTGGATTGGCGCGTCGAAGCCGTCGGTGTCGGTCTCGTAGTGATACGTGCCATCCGGCAGGGCGGAGATTGCCTCGCGCATTGCGCGCTCTGAGCGGTCGATCAGCTCGTCAGCGAGCGGGATGATGCTGTCGAGTTCGTACTCGTCCATGAACTCCAGAAGGCGTTGTCCGCCTACCGCGTCACCGGCTACCTGGCTGTAGAAATCGCCAATCACTTCCTCGGGTGAACGGACATTCGTGCGTAGGATTTTGAACAGGTCCGCATTGGGTTGGCCGCGCTGGAACAGCTTGAGGATCGGGATGTGCAGTCCCTCCTCATAGACATCGTTCGCGTCCGGGCCGTAGGGGCGGCCGCCAATGTCCGCGGTGTGGCAGATGTTCCCGAAGAACGCCACGAGCTTCCCCTGGCGGAATATCGGAGTGACGACGGTGACGTCGTAATGGTGACCACTCGTAAGCCAGGGATCGTTTGTGATCATCACGTCGCCGGGTTCGAGCGTTTCGGCCGGGTACTCCTTCAACACATGCATGATGCAGCGCGCCATCGAGTTGATGTGGCCCGGCGTACCGGTGACTGCCTGCGCCAGCATGTAGCCGCGCGGGTCGAACACGCAGGCGGAGAGGTCGCCGCATTCCGCCACAGACGGCGTGAACGAGGTACGGATTAAGGCGACCGCCTGCTGCTCGACGGTGGAGATCAGGCGGCTCCAGAAGGTCTCGAGGACCAGCGGGTCGAATCCCATCAGACCAGCTCCACTATGAGGTTCAGCACGTCGTCGACACGGGCGGAGCCGCGTGGACCGATCACGACGGTAGATTCGCGCTCCTCCACGATCGCGGGGCCGCGCAAATCGGCGCCTGGACCCAGCTTGTAGCGATCGTAGACGGGAGTGGAGTAGTAGCCGCCCGATTCTGGGAAGTACGCCTGCCGCTCCCCTTTGAGCGCCTCTGCAACCTCCCCGCCGGCGGCGAAGAAGCCCAGTCTCAGGTCAGGCCGCGGACCCGCCAATCGGACACGCCAGCTCACGACTTCGATAGGGACGTTCGGTGGAGTGCGTCCGAACAACCCGGTGTACGTTTGCTCGAACGCATTCTCAAGACGTTCCTCATCGCCGCTGGCGGGCGCTGCGCCCGGCAACTCCACCGTGATTTCGTGCGCCTGTCCGATCAGTCGCATGTCGGCGGCGCGCTCCACCTTGAGCTCCGTGTCACTGACTCCCGCCTGGCGCAGCAGGTCGCGGCCCTCTTCCTCCATATTCTGGAGAAGCCGGCCGACGGTTCCCCAGTCCAGGGCCCGCACGCGCGCAGCAGCGGTTCGGACGAAGTCGAACGCGAGCGGCGCGGCCAGAAGTCCGATGGTGCTGCCTACGCCGGCCCCGAAGGGAGCGATGACCTCCCTGACGCCGAGCTTTTCCGCTACGCGGTAGGCATGCACCGGCCCTGCGCCACCGAAGGCAAACAGCGGAAATGCGCGCGCGTCACGACCGCGATCGACTGCGTGGACGCGCGTCGCATTCGCCATGTTCTCATTGACCACCTGGTGCACGGTCCAGGCGGCTCGGGCGACGTCGAGTCCCAGTGGTTCGGCCAGCCTCTCCGCGATGGCGCGTTCGGCGGCGGCCACATCCAGCGCCATACGCCCACCGAGGAAGTAGCGCGGGTCCAGGTAGCCGAGAATCAGGTCGGCGTCGGTGACGGTCGGCTCAGTGCCGCCCCGGCCGTAACAGGCTGGCCCAGGCTCGGAGCCGGAGGAATCAGGGCCCACCTTGAGCAGCCCAAAACGATCGACGCGAGCGATGCTGCCGCCACCTGCTCCGATTTCGATCAGGTCGACGCTGCTGATCTTGATTGGTAGCCCAGAGCCTTTCTTGAAGCGCTGCAGCCGCGCGACCTCGAACTCAGTGCCAATCGACGGGCGGCCATGTTCGATCAGGCACGCTTTTGCCGTAGTGCCGCCCATGTCAAAAGACAGCAGGTTGGCGCGCCCCATGAGCGTGCCGAGATGCGCCGCGGCGAGCGCGCCGGCAGCCGGGCCGGACTCTATCAGTCGGACCGGGAAGCGGCGAGCCGTTTCCGGCGTGGCGGTCGCGCCGCTGGAGAGCATGACGAGGAACTCACCGCGGTGCCCGATCTGGGACAGGTCGGATTGAAGCCGCCCGAGATAGCGATCGACGCCGTCCAGGACGTACGCGTTGGCAACCGTCGTGGACGCGCGCTCGTACTCGCGCAAATCTCCGACTACCTCGTGCGATAGGGCGACTCGCAGCTCCGGGTAACGCTGCTGCAGGATCTCGCGGACGCGTAGCTCGTGCTCGGGATGGCGGTAGGCGTGCAGCAGGCAGACGCCGACCGCGCATACGCCAGCGGCGCGCAACGATTCAGCCAGCGCGGCAACAGCAGCTTCGTCCAACGGCCGGTGGACGGTTCCGTCCGCCAGGACCCGCTCGGGGACCGAGAACGTAAGTCGACGCGGGACGAGCGGCTCCGGTTTCTCGAGCCGAGCGTCGTACATGTCATAGCGGTGCTCGCGCCCGATCAAGAGGGTGTCGCGGAAACCCTCCGTGATCAGCAGCGCCGTTACGGCGCCTTTGCGCTCGATGACCGCGTTCGTCACCAGTGTCGTCCCATGGACCACGGTGCCCAGAGCTTCAGCCGACAGGTCACCTGACCGAAGCTCGTCCGTCAGTGCAGCGCGCACACCGGCAGCAGGCTCGCTCGCAGTGGTCAGCACTTTGCCGACGCGGAACCGACCACTTTCGTCGTCCACCAGCAGAAGGTCGGTGAATGTCCCGCCGATGTCGACTCCCGCCCGCCACCGGCTACGTACCATGCTGTTCTTTTTCGATGGTCGGGTAGCGGTCCAGTGGGAAAATGTCGACCTGGGGTGAACGCTGCTGGGCCAGCAATCCACCGTCGACGACGAGCGTGTGGCCCGTGATGTACCGCGCGTCGTCCGAGGCGAGAAAAGCCGCGCCCGCCGCGATCTCCTCAGGTGTGCCCATGCGTCCAAGCGGAATGGTTTTGCCACGCTCGCGCTGATCCTGCTCGGACACCGGCGTGGTCAGGATTGACCCCGGCGCCACGGCGTTCACGCGGATCCCGTACGGCGCGAGGTCGAGCGCGGCCGCGCGAGTGAACGCCTCGATACCGCCCTTCGACGCGTCGTACGCGACGTTGCCGCGGTGCGCTTTCGTCGCCCCGCCGCTGGACATGCTGATGATGGTGCCGCCCTTGCGTCGGGCCATCAGTCGCGCTGCGCGGTCAGAGCAGAGATAGACGCCTTTGAGGTTCACGTCGAGCACGCGATCCCACCAGGCCTCGTCGCCTTCGAAGAAGTGGCGCGACTCGTTCACGAGCCCGGCGCAGTTCACGAGTACGTTCACGTCGCCGAACCGATCGACGGCGGTGTCGAACAGGCGATCGACGTCAGCCTTATTTGAGACGTCTGCCATGACCCCAATGGCCTCGCCGCCCGCGGCGGCGATCGCCTCAGCGGCAGACTCGGCCGTTGGCGCCACGTCGTTGACGACGACGCGAGCGCCTTCCTGGCCGAAACGTTCAGCCACCGCCCGACCGATGCCATGCCCGGCCCCGGTCACCAACACAACCATGCCCGTGAATCGGCCCTGCTGCATGTGGAATCCATACCATGGAGCCGCGCATGGCCGCTGCCTACGAGACGCCGCGAGCGTATCTGCCCCTCCCCCGGGATCGTGTGACGCGGCGCCGTATCGCTGTGGTCGGCGGTGGACTGATGGGCATGGCGACCGCGTACGCCGCTGCGCGCCTCGGCGGCGCCGACGTAGCGGTCGAGCTGTACGAGGCCGCGCAGATTGGCCATGAGGGCGGGGCCTCAATTGACAGTGTGCGCCTGTTCCGCCACGCCTACGGGGACTTGTCCCACTACACGCGCTGGGCCGCCGAGACGTTTCCTCTCTGGCATGACCTGGAGCGTCAGAGCGCGCGGACGCTCTACGTCCAGACGGGTAGTGTCTGGGCGATCCACGCCGAGAATGACGTCGCGGTCCCGAGTGCGATGGCACGCGTGTTCGTGTCCGAGGATCCACGAGCCTTCATCGAAGCCAGCCACAAGGCATTGACCGCCCTCGGTCTACCGAATGAGATCCTGGACGGAGCGGACTATCAGCGCCGGTTTCCGCAATTCGCCAGCACGGGCGTGGTGGCCGCTTTCCTGGACGTCAACTCGGGGTTGGTTTTTGCCCGCGCGGCCGTTGCATCCCTCGGCGAGGTCAGCCAGCGGTTGGGGGTGACGGTCCACGAAGCAAAGCGCGCGGTGGAGGTTGCAGCTAGCGCTGACGGCTGCGGCGTGCGCTTCAACGATGGCACGAGCATCGAGGCGGACGTGGTCGTACTTGCGATCAATGGCTGGCTTTCGGATGTCTTGCCCACCGCGCCGCTTGTGGTGACAGAGCAGATGCAGCATTACGTGGTGCCCAATCCAGCGGTAGCCCCCGACTTCGAGCCTGGGCGCATGCCCTTCTGTAGTTGGGCTAGCAACGGCATCTGGGTGTTCCCGTCGCGCCATGGAGCTGTGAAGATTGGCGACAACTACCCGTCACGTACGCTGCGGCATCCGACCGAACGTCGCATGCCCGAGGCGTCCTACCGCGAACGCGTGCTCGACCTGGCCATTGAACAGATGCCCGACCTGCGCGACGCGACACTCGTACAGGAGCGCGCCTGTTTCTACGACTATTCACCGGATGGGGACTTCATTCTTGACCAGTGGGACCAGAACGCACGGCTGATCGTGGCCTGCGGATTCAGTGGCCACGGCTTCAAGTTCGGGCCGCTCATTGGCCAACGCCTGGCGCAATTCGCGCTGTCCGGATGCCGCCCCGCGGACCTCATACCCTTCGGCCTGGCTCGCTTCGCCGCCCGCGCTGAATGAGGGCTCGCCCTGCGCGAGGAGTCCTGGACGGTCAAGGGAGGCCAGGTGCGACGGTGCCCCTCGTCAAGTTTTGGTCGGCTATCCGGTCTCAGGCCAGCGCAAGACTCGGCGGATTGTTGTGCCCAGCATCTTCTGCTTATCAGTGGCGGAGAGTTCGTCCGTGTCCCGAAGATAATTCAGGCAATCGCTGTAAAAGCGCCAGCGCTCCCGTGGCGCCAACTCGGTGGATACCGGAATCCAACGCATGCGGGTGAAGTCGGTGCCCCACATCAGCCGATCGGGTGTGAAAGCATCAATGATCTTGTGGAGTGGTGGCCAGAGATCGTTGTGCGGGTATGGTTCTCTCGAGAGTAGCGGTGCGCCGCTGAACTTGACGTGCACATTCGGATACTTCGCCAGACTCAGGATGCCAGGCAACCTGTCCCAGGGGTCAGGACGCGGTGGCGACACCGGCGACTGGCTGAGCCCCAGGTGATCGATGATCATCGTCAACCCGGGGTGTCGTTCCGCGACAACGCTCATCACGTCCGCATGGCCGTGCGTCGAGAAAAACAGCGGAAGGTCGTGCTTTTCCGCCGCTGCATAAAGCCGATCGAACTTGCCGGCATGAAACTCAGGGCGTAGCTCCGCGGTCATGGCGTTCGCTACCAGGTTTCGGCCTGCCAGCATCCCACGACGCTTGCGATAGTTGGCAACCTGCTCCTCAATATCCTCGGCGGCGTAGTCGAACGTCAATGCGCCTGCGAAGCGATCCGGGTATCGAGCAACCGCCGCGTCCATGTAGTCCTGAGGGGCGAACAAGAGGGCAGCGTCGACGCCGACAGCATCCATCGCCTCGCGACAGATTTCCACGCCAACGAGCAGGCGGACCTCGTCGCCGTACTTTTCGTCAACAGGTACGGGTGGCTTCACTTCATGGATCTGTGCGTCGATGATCTCCATTGCTGGTACTTCTCGTCCTTCCTGCGCGGCCTTGGGCTCGGCGACACTCCCCAGTACTGGCGGGCGCTGTTCCGCCGTAGGATGTCATCCCGAGCTTGCGAGGGATCTCATTGGACTGGATCCCAAACGTGTCGGGACATTGCCAACGAGATCCCTCGTCGTACCTCCTCGGGATGACATGGAACCAACGGCATTCGTTCGCCGGCCTGTACTAGTCGGTCCGACTTTCCAGCCACTCCTGGCTGATATCGAGCCCCAACCCCGGCGCGTCAGTCGGGCGCACCCGCCCCTGTCTGATCACCGCCGTGCCTGGCAGCACGGTCATCTCCTCGAGCGGGACGCCCGGCGGAGAGACGCCCTCCGAGCGCTCGCCGAGTTGGATCGCCGGCATCGCCAGCGACAGGTGCTGCCCCCACGGGTAGTTCATACCAGCGTGGGCGACTACGCTCAGCCCGTGCGCCTCGGCCAGGTGGCAGATCCGAATGCCGGCGCTGATCCCGCCGCACCAGGCCAGGTCGGGCTGGAGGATGTCGACCAGCCCCCGTCCGGCCACGACCGCGAATGGCTGGAGCCCGTACCAGTGCTCGCCGCTGGCCAGCGTTGTGCCCGGTAACCGCTGCCGCACCCGCGCGTACCCCTCGAGGTCCTCTGGCAAGAGGTAGTCCTCCAGCCACTTGATCTGGTAGGGCCGCAGCGCCTCGCCCAGCCGAACCGCGGTCTCGACATCCAACGAGATCCAGGCGTCGACCATCAGTTCCACGCCCGGTCCGACCTGCTCGCGCGTCCGCCCGACCAGCTCCTCGCTCCGGCGGATCCCGGCGATGCCCGACTCCGGCCCGTCGCGCAGGAAGACCTTGACCGCCTCGAAGCCGAGTTCGAGGAACCAGGTCACGCTCTCTGCAGTGCCGTAGGAGAGGTCGGTGTTGCTTGCGTAGCAGGGGATGCTCTCCTTCTGCGGCCCGCCCAGAAGCTCGTAGACCGGACGGCCGAGCAGCTTCCCCTTCAGGTCCCAAAGCGCGATGTCGACCGCACTGATCGCGTAGCTGGCGAGCCCGGCGCTACCGTACGGCGACGAGCTGCGCCGCATCACGTCCCAGAGCTTCTCGGTCGCCGTGGCGTCCTGCCCGACGAGCAGGTGCTCGAAGTGGCCGTTCACGATCTCGCAGACTGGCCCGGCGTGGTTCGTGAAGCCGAGCCCGTAGGTGCCGTCCTCGGCGGTCACCATTACCGCGGCGCGCTTCCAGTGGGCGTGCCAGTCGGCCCGCCGGTACTCGTTGTATCGGCGCATCGGACTGACGAACCCATCGGTCGCTTGGGGCGGGACGCGCGGCACCGTCGTCGGCCGTGGTGTCAGATCGACGGTCGCCGCGCGGATCTCTTTGATTTTCAAGGTTGCCTCCGAGGGAGGTTGCAAAGTCTACCGGCGCTTCGCAGCCATGCGGCTTGTCGGATGGCGGCTCGTCCCATCGATCCTGTTCACGCCCGACGAGGAGCACGGGTGCGATCATGATCAGCGCCTCAGTGTCCAACCCCATTCACGACGGGCTGTGCGTCAGGTTCGATCCGCGCGTGTGCCAGACAGGTCGCCCATGAGCCCGCCGCTGGACACGATTCGCGTGGTCGACCTCAGCACCGGCATTGCGGGGCCCATCGCAGCGATGCTGCTGGCTGACTTCGGCGCCGACGTCGTTAAGGTTGAACTGCCTACAGGCGATCCAGCGCGATCGCTGCCGGGGTTCGCCGTCTGGAATCGAAACAAGCGCAGCATCGTCGTCGAACGCGACACGGCGGCAGGGCAGGAGCGCCTCGCCAGGCTGCTGGCTGGTGCCGACCTGTGCATCCTGAGCGAACCGTCGATTGCGGACGATCCGTGGACGCTCTCGACCACCTACCCGCACCTCGTCGTTGTGCATACCCCGCCGTACACCCCCACGCACACACCTTGGTCCGGCGGGGCGGAATCGCACGGTCTCTTGGATGCGTTCGCCGGACCGTCTGCTCGCCAATCGTCCTTCGATGGTGGGCCGGTGGACCTGGTCTATCCGATCACGCTGTACGTCCAGGGATCGTGGGCCGCTGCCGCGGCGGTCGCGGCACTGATCGAGCGGCACCGATCGGGCTTCGGCCAGGTGGTCAGCGTGGCCGGCGTCCATGGCGTGATGATCTGCTGCTCCGGCCAGTTCAACATCGTGCCCAGCCAGCAGCCGTTAACCACCAACGTCGGGCCCGGCGGCCGGCACCCGTGCTACACCACCTACCAGGCTCAGGATGGCCGTTGGCTGTTTCTTGCGGCGCTCACTCCGAAGTTCCAGGCGAATGCCTTCCGGGTGCTTGGGATCGGCGATCTCTTCGCCGACGAACGCATCGCAGGACTACCCGCTCGCATCCTGCTGCCCGAGAACCGCGGCTGGGTCCGCGCGCTGCTGGCCGACGCTTTCCGGACGCGACCGCGTGACGAGTGGGTCACCGTTCTGGAACAGGGCGACTGCCCAGCCGGTCCGCTCGGCGAACGCGACACGTGGCTCGACCACCCGCAGGTACGGGCTAATGGACTGTGTGCGGAGGTGGTCGACCCACAGCGCGGGCCCGTGCTGATGCCCGGAGTGCCGCTGGTGCTGACCGATACTCCCGGCCACATCCGCGCCGCTGCCCCGACCCTGGGGCAGCATGACGGCGATGCCATCGACTGGCCGGCGCGCCCGCACATCGGGGGTTCCCCGCCAACTTCCCACCACGGCCCTCTGGCGGGCTACCGCGTGCTGGATCTGGGTGCGATTTTGGCCGCGCCGTACGCCGGAGCGCTGCTGGCCGAGCTCGGCGCCGATGTCATCAAGGTGGAACCTCTGGACGGCGACGCGTTCCGCGAGACCGGCTTTGTCTACAACCGCGGTCAGCGAGGGCTTGCCATCGATCTTCGCTCGGCCGACGCACGCCAGGCGTTCTACGACCTGGTGCGCACCGCCGACGCCGTCGTCGACAACTCGCGCCTGGGCGTGCTGGAGCGGCTGCGGGTCGACTATGCAAGCCTCGCCAGGGTCAAGCCCGACATCGTGACGATGTCCGTCAACGGCTTCGGCGAGCAGGGCCCAATGGCGCCGATGCCCGGCTTCGACCCGGTGCTGCAGGCCATGAGCGGCATGATGTCCGCGCAGGGCGGCGACAGCGATCCCGTTCTTTTCACCATCCCCGTCAACGACATCGCCGCCGCAACGCTTGTGGTGCTTGGGGTGTGCCTGGGTGTCTTCCACCGCCTGCGGACCGGCCGCGGCCAGCGGATATGGACCTCACTGGCAGGCTGCGCGACGCTGATGCAGTCTGGTGAGCTGGTGCGCTTTGCCGGCCGACCGCCCGCGGTGCGGGGCGGCCGCGACTTCACCGGCCCGTCTGCCCTGGACCGCTTCTATCGCGTCCGAGACGGCTGGTTGCGCTTGCAGGCGCCGCATGCTGACAAGCTGCGCGCGGCGGGTCTGCTGCCCGATTTGGACTCCGCAGCCTCGGACGCCGAGCTCGGTCGCGCTCTGGCAGAGGCGCTGGAGTCCAGATCATTGGCCGATGCGCTGGCTTGCCTTAGCGGGGCCCTGGTGCCGGCCGCTGCCGTCCGCGGGCCGCACGAATTGCCGCTCGATCCACACCTCTGCGAGCTCGAGGTCTTCGCGAAGCACTACCTGCAGGACGGTACGCCGTACTTGTCACCGCAGCGCTACGCTCGCTTCAGTCGGACCCAGACGCAGGCGACGTTCGAATCACCGGGCCTTGGCGAGCACAGCCGACAGGTGCTGGCAGAAGCGGGTGTCGACGCTGCGCGGATCCAGGCGCTGCTTGACGCCGGCGTCCTCAAACAAGGCGAGTCCTTCCGCCTCGCCGCCATCCAGACCTATCGATAGAGACCGCGAAGTAAACGTCCATGCGCGCATTGCAAGTCACCCAAGCCATCGGCGCCGACGGCGTGTGCATCGTTGACGTGCCCGACATCGACAGTCCGGACGGCGTTCTGATCGACGTACGCGCCGTCGGCGTAAGTTTCCCCGACCTGCTGCGCAGCCAGGGGCTGTACCAGGAGCGGGCCGCGCTGCCGTACACACTCGGCGGCGAAGCAGCGGGGGTAGTGGTCCATGCACCCCCGGTGTCCGGATTGCGACCCGGAGACCGAGTGGCGGGGAGCAGCGTCGGCGCGGCCGCCGAACGCGCTGTGCTCGATCCGGACGCGGTCTTGCAACTGCCGTCCGACATGAGCTTCGAGCAGGGGGCGGCACTGCCACTCAACTATCGGACCGCGATTCTCGGGCTCGAGGTTCGCGGGCGCATGCGGTCCGGCGAGACGGTGCTGATCCACGGAGCCGCCGGCGGCACGGGCACCGCCGCTATCCAGGTTGCTCGCGCGCGCGACTGCCGCACAATTGCGATCGTGTCGTCCGAGAACAAGGAACGTATCGCACGTCAGGCTGGGGCGGATGTGGTCCTGCGCAGCGACGGACCCTGGAAAGATGATGCCCTGCGACTTACCGATGGCCGCGGCGTCGACCTGGTGTGGGATCCGGTCGGCGGCGATCGCGTCCTCGACACGATGCGGGCGCTGACGCTCGGCGGGCGCTGGGTTGTGGTCGGATTCACCGGTGGTGACATTCCCAAGGTGGCGCTGAACCGCGTGCTGCTGCGCAACATCGACGTGGTGGGCACGTATATCGGCGGCTACCTTGCGCACGCCGACGAGGCGCCGCGGCGTTGGTTGATGGACCGTCTAGCCGAGCTGCTCGCAACTGGTCGAGTACAGCCTGTCGTCGGTTCCGTCCACGCATTCGAACGCGGAGCCGACGCGCTGCGCGAGATCGCGGATCGACGCGCCGTGGGCAAGGTCGTCATCAGCTTGACCTGAGGGGGTCGTCACGCCTGGTGCGTCGGCGTACCCGGTGAATTGGTCCACTCGCGGCAGAGAGCGCTCGGCTCGTGCGGCATGCACTGGACCAGGGCGTCAATCTGATTGACACCGCGCCAGGTTACGGCGACAGCGAAACGCGGCTCGGGCATGCCCTCGACGGCGTTTCGCGCGACAGGTATTTCCTGTCCACGAAGTTTCAACCCCATGCCAGCAATGACCATCTGTACACCGCACAAGACATGAGAAAAAGCCTTGAGGAAAGCCTGAAGCGAGGCCTGGAGTCGTGGAGCCGCGCGATGGGCTGCGCCACCTCGGCATGGTGCACCGAGCCGACCCAAGTGTCCATCCTGAGGGCAGCTTCTCGCTCCGCCAGAGGCTCGAGACTCGACCTGGCCCGCGTAGCGCGTCAGCCGCGGGCAGGTCCGCGAAACGTTGCGCGCACTGGAAGGCCAGAGGCTGGCAGCGCGCCCGCCAGGTTTCTGTTCGAGAGCTAGAACACAATTTCACGCGACGGAGTCCGACCGCCCGAGCAAGCCCAGCGCTGGTGCCGCAACGTGGCCGGGCTGCGCGTGCATGGCACCACGCGGCCTCTGCCGCGCGTCGTGTTCGAGGACGAAGAACGTCAGCACCTGCCACCGTACGAGGGCACACCCTACGACGAGCTCATCCGCGGCTCGGCCAGTGAGAGCGCCATCGAGAAAACCGCTCGAGCGCGGCCTGATTGCCCATAACCCCCATCACCTGTGGTATGAAATAGTCGTTCACGCGGCAGACGAGTGCACCTCCACAGCCACGCCCAGGTTACGGAGACGCTGAAGCAGCCGCTGAGTGACACGCGTTCGGTCGCGCTCATCGAAATAGGTCTGGCCGAGATCCTGATAGACGCCACCGTCGCGCAGGAGGTGGTAGGCAATGACCAGCCGAGGAGTTGACCGACCGGCGGCGGGCTCGCCCGCGGGGGACCCTGGCGGAGATCGAAGCGGTCGTGTTCGAAGTGGGCAGCGGCTGCAGGCTCGATGCCAAAGGGCGAGGCCAGGCCGACGCCGCCAGCCATCTCGGGTCCAGACAGTAATCGATCGGCAGCACCCGCATGCCGCGGAAGAGCCGCGGCGCGGCCGCCCGCATCAATCCAGGATCGCCATCCGAGACTGGGATGACGAGCACGCGCAGGCCTGCAGATCGTTCTGACTCGGCTCTCGCGCTGGGGTGCGCATGTCTTTGTACTCGATTCACCCAGTCCGGCACTGGCAGAACGCGCTCTGGACTCTCGTCGCGGCGGGACGGTCGCGTGGCTGCTGGGAGCTCTGCCATTTCTGCGCTCACCGTCACCAATAGCCTCTAGCAGGCTGATGAAAAAGGCGGTCCCGCTCTGGATTCGACAAGCTCACCATGAGCGGGACCGCTCGTCCTGAGCCTGTCGAAGGATCTTTTCATCAGCCTGCTAGACCGCGCCGGCTGGCAAACTCCGCTCTGAGCGATAGGTCCGGTACTTCCGCCACAGCGGCGACGAGATGAGCAAATCTGCCGAGGTGCGATTGCAGGCGATTGGTACGTCGTGCAGCACGGCTACTCGGATGAGCGCCTTCACGTCGACATCGTGCGGTTGCGAGGCGAGCGGGTCCCAGAAAAAGACCACCAGGTCCGCCTCGTCAGTGGCGATCAGCGCGCCAGCCTGGGCGTCACCACCGCGGGGGCCGCTCAGCAGGAGACGGACAGGCAGCCCCGTGGCAGTCTGCACGGCCTGCCCAGTGCTCAGCGTGGCAATCGATCAAAATGACTTTGAGAGCTCGGGGCAAGTGTGTACCTCCGCGTTTGAGTGTCTGCAGGCAGCGACCCTTGTGCTGCATAAGCGCGGTAAGAGCCTGCCCCAAATTGCGAGCGCGCTGGGCCGCAATACGAACACGATCGCACGCACGCTTGTGGCGTACTGGCGTACAGAGAACGTAGCAAGGGGAGCGGTTGTCGCACGGCTTTTTGTCCCTCGACAAGGTCAGAGGGACGAGAGCCGGCCCAGCCCAAGCTGCCAGCCCAGGGCTTGCGTGCGGTGCGCGTCCGAATCGCAAATGTGCTCGCCGGATCGTAAGCAACTCCAGGACAATAGTGGTGAGTATGGCCATCGGCGGGATTCCGCACATTGGGGTCTGGGTGCTCGAGCGGTGCAGCGACCCGAAATTCCCCTACCGCCTGCGAATCTATCGAGGCGAGCGGCCCGAGCCCGTCCTGTCCTTTCTGGTGCGCGACCGATGGCCAGGCCCCAATCAGCACATCTTCCGCCTGCGCGAGCAGCGGCGACCGTACCGCTCGAGATCGGCGACGAGGTCGAACGGGTCCAAGTCGTAGCCCTACAGCGCTACGGCAAGCGCCTGACCGTGATCCTGGATCGGGCGCGCCAGAAACGGTGTGACTTCCAGATCGTCGAGAAGGCCTACAAGGATCCAGAGCCCAGCGGACCGACGACGTATGAGCAGATCTTCTGGTTCACCCAGACGGCGATGCAGCAGCGGCGTCCACGCGGAGTGCGGCTTCGCTCGAGCTTGGCGCCGGCGGAGGCTCGGGTGCGGATCGCTAGCGACGAGCGGTACCCCTGGTCGTTTGGCGGCTTCGCCACCGAGCGCGGCCCGCTCCCGGCTGGCGACAATGCGCTGTTGGACAGCAACCAGATCGTGGCAGTGGTCGAGCGCAAGACCCCTCGAGGGGCTGCTGGTCGACTTCGGCCAGATGGACGTCCTACGTCAGCGACTGCTGGAGCTGATGGCGTTCGAACAGCACGCCGTGGTCTTCGAAGCGCGCTACGAGGACCTGTTGAGTCCTGAGAAGGTGCACCATTGGTCAGCCGCGTTCTGCGCCAGAGCGATCGCAGACCTGTATGCGCGCTTCCCTCGACTGCGGTTGGTGTTCTGCTCGAACCGCAAGACGGCCGCCGAGTGGACGCGCCACTACTTCGCTGCGGTGTGGACCATGCGCGGTCACGTCGGAGAGCCGCTGGACGAAGAGGCGTCAGGACGCGGGATAGAGGACGACCTGATCGCGGTCGACGTATGACTCCTCGTGCGCCAGGTGCCGTGGCCACCCTTCTGGCACTTTGCTCGCCGTCAACGGCACCAAGTCGAGCACCTCCATCCCGTGCAGCGGTCTCCTCGCCGCACGAGCGCCTACGCCGCACCGGCGGCTGAAAGCCCGGTCCGCGGTCCTGCACGACGCTCCGGGGTCAGGTGTCGGGCGGCGGCTTGATGACCGCCTGCGCCTTGGCGGCTGAACGAAGTCGTTGCGCGACAGACCGCCGATGGCGTGGGTCGTCAGCGACAGACTGACGCGATTCCACTGCTTCAGGCAGAAGTCTGGATGGTGGCCCTCGCGCTCTGCGATCTCGGCCAGCCGGTTCAGGAATGCTATGGCGCGCTCGAAGGTCTTGAACGTGATATGGCGTGTGAGGACCCGTCCTCCGTTGGCGAGCTTCCAGCGGCCATCCAGCTCTGACAGCAGTCCCTGCGCCGTCTCCAGGGGCAGCGACGGCGTGCCCGCCTGACACGCCACACAGGCCTGGCTCGCCAGATCCTGTCCCAGCGCGGGATTGTAGCCTTGCTAACGTCGTCCACCGCGTGCCCAAGGGCGCCAGCCTCGCCCGCCGCGCGGGATCTGCGGTCCGTTCAAGTGGAAAGTCGCAGTCGATGGCGTGGCTCAGCCGGCCGGCGGCCCTGATCGTCGCGAGGTCGGCGACGCGGCCTGCTTCGCGGCCTCGAGCGTCGAGTTGAATGCGAGCCACCGCGGACCGGCTTTTGATCGACGACGACGGCCGTGCACAGGTTTTCGATAGCCTCCGCGACCGGCTGCGGGTAGCGTGGCAAGAAATTGCAAATGAACAGACTGAAGGTCTCGTACACCTGCCGCTGGGCTTCCGTGGCGATCGTGTCGAATCAATCGAGGATTTGCTCGAGCCCCGTCACTCCCGTGAAGATCGTGAGTTTTCGTTTTGGAATGCGCAGCGACAGGTCCGTTCAGGTTGTTCTCGCGGGTTCAGTGGATCTCGACGCATCGCTCACAAACCACCTTTCGCCGGCCTCGGCAGCCAGGCCGCGGAAGAGGACACGAATACGCCAGCCCGCAACGCCCGCGAGCCAAAAGGTCGCCGAGTCAACCCGTCCATTTGAACAGGGGCAATCCCGCCCGAATGGGCAGCAATAAAAGCCGCTCTGATGTGTTGTTTATTGCAATGGCTCTAGGTTCAAGTACAAACACGCGCTCCATTCTGGCTCCCCTCATCGCCATCATCCTGGGCACTTTCATGGTCATCCTCGACAACACGGTCGTGAACGTCGCCTTGCCTACTCTCGGCCGAGTTCTGAACAGCGACCTCGGTCTGCTGCAATGGGTCATCACGGCGTATATGCTGGCGCAGGCGGCGGTTATCCCGCTTTCGGGCTGGGTTTCCGATCGCTTCGGTGCCAAGCGCGTCTATCTGATCTCGCTGGTCCTGTTTACCGTGGGCTCAGTGCTGTGCGGCCTGGCCATGAATGCCGAGATGCTGATCGTGACACGCGTGCTGCAGGGACTCGGCGGCGGCATGCTGATGCCAATCGGAATGGCGGTGCTCTATCGGCTCACGCCACCCGAGCGCCGCGGCGCCATCTTGGGCCTGTTCGGACTGCCAATCATGGTCGCGCCTGCCCTCGGTCCGCTCCTGTCCGGTTATCTCCTCGAATTCGCCGATTGGCGTTTGATCTTCCTGATCAACGTGCCCGTGGGCATTCTGGCGTTGATCGTGGGCTTGCGCGCGCTACCCAGCATTCCAGCCGGTCGGGTTGTAGGCGCGCTCGACTCCCTGGGCATCGTGCTCGGTCCGCTCGCGTTCGCGTCGCTGTCGTTTGGCGTAAGCCAGTCGACGAACGCCGGCTGGACAGCGCCGTCGACGCTCGCCGGTATCGGGGTCGGGTTAGTGGCGCTGGTGTTGTTCATCTGGCGCGAATTGAGCATCGGCGATCCGGTGCTCGAGCTGCGCGTGTTTCGCGGCCGCGACTTTAGCCTGGGCATCGTGACCCAGTGGGCCGCGTTCGCCGCCATGTTCGGGACGTTCTTCCTGATTCCCGTGTTCTTACAGCAGGTGCGCGGCTACGGCGCCTTCGAGACAGGTCTCTATACGCTGCCAATCGCGGTTGCCTCGGCGATCTTCATGCAGATCAGCGGACGCGTCTTTGACCGACTCGGACCGCGCATACCCGTGCTCTTCGGCATGACGCTCATCGGTGGTTCGATGTGGTCGTTGTCAGGCTTGAGCGGCGGGACAACGGGCACTGACCTGATTGTGGCGATGGTGCTGATGGGGTCCGGCATGGGCTCGATGATGATGGCGTTGAACACCCATTTGCTCAATGTCGCGCCACGTGACCTGGTCGGGCGGGTGACGTCGTTGACATCGGCGATGCAAAACGTGATCGCCTCGCTCGCCATCGCGACGTTCGCCACCCTCCTGCAAGCCCGAATCCCGATCCACGTCGCCGAAGCCTCGGTCGCCGCCGGCGCGGCTCCCTCAGCGACGGCTCTGGCCAATGCCACAGCATTTGCCTTTGGCGACGTGTATCGCACCGCGCTGATCGTGGTGGCTGTTGGCTGGTGCCTGGTGTGGACGCTGCGTCGCCCGGAGCCGAGGTCGGCCTCCGGGCCGCCCGCGCAGCAACGGGAAGGCGAAGGCCCGTCGACCAGTAGCCAGTCGGAATACGAAGAGCGCGAGCCAGTCCTGGCCGGTCGCTGAGCCTCCTCACGGGGCCGTGCACACGGCTCAGGGCATGGTTTACGTCTTTCAGCGAGTCAGGCCCGCCGCGCCCAGGTCCTGCATGGCCAGCACATCTCCCGACTCGAGGAGTGATAGGGCTGCCAGCCGACAACGCGAAACCACGTTTCGCGACCTGACTGACGCCCTGTGCCAGGAGGCCTGCTGGCGTTCGCCGTATTCAGCCCCGCGTGCGTCGCCGAGCGCTTCGACGCCAGAAAAGCTTCGTCGAATCGAGTCGCCCAATGCACCGAGCAAAGCCTTCCTCGAATTCAGCGGCGGGCAGCGCGTGCCGACCTTCATCCGCTCCGCGACCGAGTACACCCGGCTGGCGCGGAAATACGGCTTGACACCTCTGCTCGAGAATTACTCGCCGTGTACAGCGTTCCTGGCCCGCTTCGCGCCCGCCATCCCCACGACCGAGCCCGAGTACCTCGTCCTTGCCGTCAGAAAACGCGGCGCAGCCTGCGCGCCGGATGCAAGAAATTGGCGCGGTCGTGGATCCAACCGAGTGCTACTAGGGCTGGCAATTCCAGTCGGTCGAAGGACGCGCTGTAGCCGGACGCTGGGCGCGGCCTCGCAACATCGTCATGCTCTTCGTGCTGTGCTGCCGCCAGCCGGCTGCGCGACCGAACTCGTGCGCTCCTCGGTCAGGACTCCTTTACGAAGCGGTGTTGATCCTTGGATTTGCCAGGCTGGGTGACAAAACGCGCATTCGTCATTCGCGCCGGTAGGGAGCCGCCCGCGGCGAACTTTCGGCAGTGTGCCGGGCGGAGGGCGCTAGCGGGGGCGTGCACCACCGCCGTGGGCGGTCCACGGGTGAATGAGCGCTCGACGCTCAGCGAACGTATACCGCACTCGTTGACGGCCGTCGCCGCGCCGCGTCCGGTGAGCGCGTTGTAGAGTTGTGGCAGTCGGCCCTTTAGGGGCGTGCTGATGATTGAGGACGCATGACGCTGACGCTGAGCATCGGCTCCCTACTGGGGTTCATCGCCCTCATAGCTGCGGGGTGCTGATGCTCTTTACGGGCCGCTGGTCGCGGCTTCCGCTGGCCGCCGTCGCTATCATGTGCCTGGCGCTGAACCAGAGCGGCCTCCTCGCCAACGTCGGCGGCTAACCGCTCGGAATCACGCCCAGACTCTTCCACAGAATCTCAGCTGACGTGGTTTTAGCGCTCAGCGCTCGCGGCAGTAGGGTCTTTTGCGCTCGGCCGGATGCCAGGGCGGCGTGGACTCGCGGCTGCAACGGGTGGTCTCGCGCAGCCAGTCACGCCGGCAGCGAGCGCTCGCCGCAAGCCGACTAGGGCTCCTTGGGAGCCGTGATGCGTGACGTTGTGACACGTTTTTCAGGCGGCGGAACGTATGCGGGCGTGATCAATGTAGCTGTCCAGGGTTTGGTCGACGAGGCGGAGAGCGCGGCGGAGGGCGAGGGGAGCTGGTGGTTGATCGGCTGTGTAATACGGTCGAAAACGGACGGTCGTTTCGGCGGGGGTCGTACAGCGATTACGGCCGATGGCGTACACCCGTTTCGGGCAGCCGAACAGGGATTACGGCTGAAATTCGTACAGGCGAGGGGTTGAGCGCGGCGGTGTCGTGGAAGCCAAGGCGACACGTTAGCGTCCTCATTGGAGATTGGAAGCTTCAACGAGGGAGGGCTACGTGCCGCGGAGGAGATTATCCATGTGCCAGATCACCGAGGTCCTGCGGCTGAATGCGCAGAGCCTCAGCTACAGGCAGATCGCGCAGAGCGTGGGCATCAGCGCGTCGACGGTGCAGAGCTACCTCGAGCGTGCTCAGCGCGCCGGGCTCAGCTGGCCGCTGCCGGACGACGTGGACGATGTTGCCCTGGAGGCGCGGCTGTTCACGCGGACGGAAGAAGAGCTTCGACCTGGACGACCGGAGCCCGACTGGCTCGAGGTGCACCGCCAGCGCAAACGCGGCAAGCACGTCACGCTGCAGCTGCTGCATCTCGAATACAAAGCAGTTCATCCCGAAGGGTTGAGCTATACGCAGTTCTGCGTGCACTACCGGCGTTGGCGAGCACGTCAGGACGTGGTCATGCGCCTGGAGTACGCCGCCGGCGAGCGCATGTTTGTCGATTTCGCGGGCGACACGGTACCGGTCACCGACCCCGAGACGGGTGAGATCTGGAACGCGCAGGTCTTTGTGGGCGTGCTCGGCGCCAGCGGCTACCTGTATGTGGAAGCGACCAGGAGCCAGGACCTGGCGTCGTGGCTGGGCGCGCATGTGCGGGCGCTGGAGTTCTACGGCGGGTCCGTACGCGCCGTGGTGCCCGATTATGTGGCGCGCCACATAATCCAGGTTCTGTGCCCGACCGGATTATGTGGCCGGGGGCGGAATCCCGAACTCGCATCG
>WNGE01002866.1_pt1 | contig 32509 bp, 25 predicted proteins | sample 5400651 | NCBI WGS metagenome assembly WNGE01 (sample SAMN13153370, study PRJNA577476) | soil metagenome | isolation source: 60 cm soil or saprolite under grassland replicate 2 | place: USA:California | collected 2016-06-15
GCATGTTCTGCATGGACGCGGCCAGGTGGTACGTCATGACCAAGAAGCCCGGCGACCTGGCGCGCCTGGACGCGCTGCCGCAGTACCAGACCAGCCCGCTATTCACCGATGCCCAGCGCGCCGCGCTGGACTACGCAACACAGCTCACCCGGGACAAGAAGGTCGAGCCCGGCACGTTCGCCCGGCTCACCCGCTACTACAACGAGCGCGAGATCTGCGAGCTCGTCTGGCTGGTGGCCAGCGAGCACCTGAACAACATGACCAACATCGGCCTGGGCATCGGATCAGACGGCTTCTGCGAGCTGGCGCAGCAGGCCGGGAAGAAGGCATCCGCCGCCTCCCGCTGACGAGCGAGATCAAGGCCCGATTAGCTCGGGGGATCTCACCCTGGTCTCTCGCAGAACGGCACGGTGGCGCCACCGGGTGACAGGGCACCTGCTAGCGACGCTATCGAGACGAGGAGCAAAGGAGGGGCCCGACGACACGGTCAGGGACGCGGCCAGGGTCTGCAGCACAGCAGGGAAACGAGCAGCAAGGAGGCACAAGGATGAACAAATCTCTCCTAGCGACAAGATCAGGTCTCACTTTACTGGCAGCTATCCTGGCTCTGTCGCTCTCGCTGGTAAGACCAGCCCCAGCCAATGCATACACTGCCCATCACCTCTGCTCCGCATACTTCCCTCTACAATGTACCGCTCTCCCTGGCGGCAACACCTATGCGGGGGCGCGCATCGTCATGTGGTGGCGTGGTGTCACATCGAGCGACTTCGTGGAGTATCATGTCGGTGACGTCTCCATCTCGCCCGCATGGCCATTCACGTATGGCAGCGGAAACAACGCGGCATTGCTCGGCGACCACGTATACGAGTTCCGCTACCAGCCGAACACCAGCTGGTGTCTGGGAGTAGACCCCAACAATACACACCACGTGGTCCTGCAGTCATGCAGCAATGGCCCAGGCCGGTGGTGGGTAATGAGCGGCAATATCTTTTCGGCTGGCTTCGCCAACGTCTACGCAACCAACCATGAACCCAATTACACCCGCCAGTGGCTGTACGTAAACAATACCTCTGACGGCTATTACGTCTACACCGAGCCCGTGGGTTACAGCGGCTTCTATGGGTGGAGATATATATCTGAGTAGTTAGTCGTCTTCGCCTCGTAGCGGGCCCTTGGTTATCTGCCCGGCGGGGGGTGAGGTGCCACCGGGGTGGCTGGCAGAAGCCGGCCACCCCGGGATCTTCGGAAAGTCAGGTCGCGGCTATGCGCGGCATTCTGCGTGCTAACGCGGGTGCTAACTAACAACGGCATTGGACGGTCTCGGACAAGACCGGCCTTGCGGCGAAATTACTCGCAGCCGGTCCGTCCTAAACCCAATGCCGTTGGGTTAGGTTGTGGCGGTCTGGTAGTGTCCGGCGTCCGGAGGTGATCACACTCGGATGCCACGCGCTGGCCAGACCAAGCCACCAGTCACGCCCCGCCTGTCGGATCGGATCGCGGTTGGGGTGTTGACCAGGACCTTCCCGCCCGAGCTGGTGGATCGGGTGATCGCCCGGACCGGCAAGGCTGAGCAGCGCCAGCGGCTGCTGCCCGCCCGGGTGGTGGTCTACTACACCCTGGCGATGTGCCTGTTCGCCCACGTGGGCTACGAGGAGGTCATGCGGCTGCTGGTCGAGGGGCTGGCGTGGGCCAGGCGCTGGCGGAGCGCCTGGCAGGTCCCCGACAAGAGCTCGATCGCCCGGGCCAGGGCACGGCTGGGGCCGGCGCCGCTGCGGGAGCTGTTCGCCGAGGTTGCCCGGCCGCTGGCGATGGCGTCGCGCAGGTCCCCGGTGCCGTAGGCCGAGTCGCCATACCACTGGCGGGCGGGGGTGTCATCGCTGTCGGTGGCGTGGGGGCCGTCGCCGGTGGCCTGCGGGGCTTCGGCGGCCAGGAAGCGCTCGGCGATGGCCGGGTCGGAGTTGGCGGTCCCGGCGGCCCGGGTGAGCTCCTCGTCGGTGATGATCCCGGTCGCCGGTTCGGCGGCCACGTGTGCCCGGTAGCCGTCCCGGCGGTTCTCTGGGGACTTGCGGGTGTGGCGGGCCTGGGGTCGACGGTGGAGATCACGCGGTCGGGGGCGACCTTGCGGGCGATCCGCCAGCGCCCGTCGGTCCCATCGGAGCCCTCGGCAGGTTCCACGTCCTGGCCTGAGACCAGCGCCAACAGCGCCACCGCGGCCTGCTGCTGCTCGTCCAGTTCGACGTCGTCTAGCGCCGCGACCAGCGCGTTCGCGTCGTTGACCAGCGCCGACACCAGCGTGTCCTTGGCGGCCGGGTCGTCCCAGTCGATCTGGGGCTTGCCCGGGGTGGTGTAGTCATGGCCGCTGCACCCTGCCTGGATCTGGGCGGCCGCGCCGGGCACCTGCCGGGCGACCCGCCGGACCGCCGCGACCAACTGCGTGATCGTGTCCTGGGTGGCGACCGCATCGGCCAGGATCGTGGAGTCCACCGCCCGCCGCCGCCGCGTTTGTCGTGTGCGACAGACGGAGAGCACACAGCTCGGCCGCACCCTCGCGGGTAGCTGCGGACTCGCTACTGCGCGCTGAAGTGAGCAAGTGCCCGAGGCCGAGCTCCAAACCAGCGTAGGCCGCCAGATGGCCACCGACCTTTTGCACTTCGGGGTCGGCGGAAGCCAGCAGGCGTTGGATTACCGGCTCAATCACCTGAGGCTCACTGTTGCCAACGTAGACGATCAGGTTCCCCACATCCAGGCACCCGCCCGGCCTGCCGACCCGTAGCGACCAGCACCAAGGACACGACCAAGGGCACTCACCCGGAGGACGTAACACCGTTGCTGCAAAAGGAAAGTCCTGCTCAGGATGGGGAACGGGCAATCGGTCCGTCCCCATCCTGGTCTTACACCCTTCCTACTGTTGCATTGAACGCAACCGATGGTGGCTGTTGGCGCGGGTTGATGGCGTGTGGCAGGCTTGTGGACGTGGCGAATGGTGCGGTGGGGGAGTTCGAGGCGCAGCGTCCTCGTATGTTCGGGTTGGCCTACCGGCTGCTCGGTTCGGCGCAGGAAGCTGAGGACGCTGTCCAGAACGCCTTCCTGCGATGGCACAGCGCGGATCGGGCGGCGATCGCGGTGCCGTCGGCCTGGCTGGCCAAGGTGGTCACCAACCTGTGCCTGAACCGGCTCGCGTCCGCTCGGGTTCAGCGGGAGCGGTACGTCGGTCCGTGGCTGCCGGAGCCGGTGTTGACCTCGGACGGCACACTTGGACCGCTGGACACTGCCGAGCAGCGCGACTCGGTTTCGTTGGCGTTGCTGGTGCTGCTGGAACGGCTCACCCCGACCGAACGGGCGGTGTTCGTGCTGCGGGAGGCGTTCGGGTACAGCTATCGCGAGATCGCGCAGGTCCTGGAGCTTTCGGAGGTCAACTGTCGCCAGCTTGATCGCCGTGCTCGCCGTCGGCTGGCCGAGCTGCGGCCCCGCTTCCGTCCGGAGACCAGGCAGTGGCATCACCTGGTCGAGCGGTTCCTGGCCGCCGCGCGCGAGGGCGACCTGCGCAGCCTGGAGCGGCTGCTTGCCGCCGGCGTGACCGCCTGGGCTGATGGCGGCGGGAAGGTCACCGCGGCCAGACGGCCGGTGGTGGGCCCGGCCCGCGTCGCGCGCTACCTGGTGGGGGCACTCCGCCGGTTCGCCGCTGGCGTGGAGATCGCAGTGGCCGAGGTCAACGGCGAGCCGGCGGTGCTGGGCTGGAGCGGCACCGACCTGCTGGGTGTGCTCGTGCTGGAGATCGTCGACGGGCGGATCGGGGCACTGCGCGCCGTGGCCAACCCCGACAAGCTCCGCTTCGCCGCTCGACAGGCCGCGAGCCTGTCACGTCCGAGCGTCCCGGCCGGTTCATAGCAGGTAACAGACCCACAGCCAGGGTGGCCTGGCCGCCCTGCCGGGTCGGACCAACCTTGGGAGGACTGAACCTGCGATGAAACCGATCCTGGTGACCGGCGGTACCGGCACGCTCGGCCGGGAGGTGGTCGCCCGACTGCTCGATGCCGGGCAAAAGGTGCGGGTGGTGAGTCGCCGCGCAAGGCCTGCCGGCGGGCCGGCACCGCTCACGGCGATGGCCGTCGATCTCCGCGACGGCGAGGGGATCGACGCGGCCGTCACGGGCGTGGACGCGATCGTCCACTGCGCCACGATGGCCCGTGCCGACATCCGGGCGGCCCGGAACCTGATCGCGGCCGCGCGGCGCGCCAGTGTCCCACGTCTGGTGTATATCTCCATCGTCGGCGTGGACCGGGTGCCGTTGCGCTACTATCGCGCCAAGCTCGAGGTCGAGCAGTTGATCGAGCATTCTGGGCTGGAATGGACGATCCTGCGAACCACCCAGTTCCACGATCTGGTGCTGCGCCTGTCGAAGGCGTTGGCGCGGTCGCCAGTGATGATCGTGCCCGCGCGAACCAGCGTCCAACCGATCGACGCCGGTGAGGTGGCGGGTCGGCTTGTGGAGCTCGCCACAACGGCGCGGGTCGGCCGGGTGCCCGACATGGGCGGGCCGCAGGTTCGTAGCGCCCGGGACCTGGCGCGCGCCTACCTGCGGGCCAGTGGCCGACATCGTCTGGTGCTGCCGGTGCGGCTGCCGGGCGCGGTCTTCCGTGGCTACCGGCAGGGCGGCCACCTGGCGCCCGAGCGGCCGGCCGGCCGGGTCACCTTCGAGGAGTTCCTCGCCGAGCGCATCCCCGCAAGCCGCCCCGGCGCCGCACCGATGTCGAGGAGCCAGTGATGATGCGAGCACGGCTATGGCTCAGGCCAGCGTTGCTGTTCCTCACGCTCACCCAGGTCGTTGTCGGCACGTGGCAGCTCCTGCTGCCACGCTCGTTCTACGACCTTCACTGGGTGGAACTGCTGCCACCGTACAACGAGCATCTGATGCGCGACGTCGGTGGGCTGAACCTTGCCCTGGCGGTGGTGCTTGGTGGCGGCGCGCTCGTCATGGAGCGCCGTCTGGTCATTACGGCCTTGCTGGCCTATCTGACCTTCGCCGTGTATCACCTGGTGTTCCACGTCACCCATCTGGAGCACTTCCCGCTCGCGGACGCGATCGCCCAGACGAGCTCGCTGGCCTTGGTGGAGGTCGCGTTCCCGTTGGTGCTCCTGATCCTGGCCTGGCGAGCGGGGAAGAGGTTGGTTGGGTGAGGGGCTGGCGCGGTGGCGACTGCTCCGTTTCCAGCCCCTCCCCGTCGAACCGTGCATGCGGTGTAGGGTAGAGCGGAGGCGCGCTACTGGCCGTGACCAGCGCGTTTCCTCCGCCCCCCCGTCGAACGGCTCGTGAGGTTTTCCCTCAAGCCGCTCACCGACAGCGTTCACCGGCAGCATTACGGCATGGCATAGCGAATGCGGCCCCGCCGGATGTAGGTAAGGCCCAGTTGCTCGTAGAGCACCCGGTCGGGCATCTCCTTGTAGCGGCCCAACCCGCTCTTCTGCCTCCGGCGTCGCAGGTGCCTGCGGAGACGGCGGTTGGTGTAGGCCTGGAGCTTGTCAAACGCCTGGGACGCATGGGTTCGGTTTGCTTCACCGGATTTAGCCCGCCAGCCGTGTGCCCCAGTGACCCCAAATGGCCCGCAGCGTTGGGGCAAAACGCTCCGGATTGGCGCGCAAGGCCGCCTCAAACCGCGGCACCGACATGGACTTGAGGCTCTCAATATCAACCGTGCTGTAGTGTTCCGGCGGTCCACCCTGAGCCCAAAACGCATTCACGTATGCTTGGAGTCCGTCATCAAGGTCAAGCGTGCCTTCTCCCAACACGCGCACTGGCACGGCGCGCAAAAATATCTCACGTTCCAGTGCTCGCCGCGCGGCCCGCTCAGCGTTCTCTCCACTGCGCCGGATAGTAGCCACGGTTGTGCCCAATCGTCGGGCGTATATATTTGGCAAGTCCTGGCGCTCTGAGATCTGGCTCAAAACCAGCTCACCGGCTGGAGTTAACATCAGCACATGCACAGTCCGATAACGGTCGAGGCGTTTGTTGACCGACGGGCGAGGCTTTTGGGCGACTACATGCCCCTTGGCGTCCAGGATGTCCACCAAATAATCCCCATGATCCATTAAGAAAATCATAGAGCGCTATTCAGAATGGGTTTTAGCGTGAATTGGTAGTGTGAGTGCAACAGCCCCTACCAGTAGATTCCGCGGCCATCTCAACGTCCGCGCCACCCCACTGGAGGGACTGTTGCACGCCAAGCCTATGACCGGCCTGTCCCAGGAACAACTCGACCTGCTCATCGACCGCGTCGCCGACCAGGTCGGCAGCTGGCAGCCACCGGTCGGACGGCACCGCGCTCTGGACCTTCGGGCCGCGGTCACGATGACCCTAGCAGTGCGCTGGACGGGTCGTGCTCCTGCCCGCCCATTCAGTCTGCTCGGCGTCTGACCGACCCAACCCCGCGCGATCGGGTGGACGTGCCCGCCCGGGCAGGTCGATCCCACCCTGCCTGACCAGGTGCTCCCGACCGAGCGCATCATCACCCAGTCACGATCACGGCGTAGCCCTGCCTGGTCGAGGAGTGGCGAGCGGCCAGACCGACGGCGCCCATCGCCGCATCCTGGACGCCCGATCCCGGATGGCAGGCCATCCGGCCCTTCCGGTAGGAGCCTCAGGTCAGGCTCGCCCGCCGTTGCCCCTTCGCCCGTTCGACACTATCCCGAGAAGCTCTGCATGCACCGCCTGCTCGCCGCGCGGATTGCAGTGCCAGTCCGTCGGGGGAGATCACGCATGGATCTCCCGGCAAGCGCCGCGGATCGATCCCAGTTCCGAGCAGGGCTGCGCTGCCGGACCGCTGGATGTCCAGCCGTACCCTGTCGGGCTGGGTCCCGACCAAGCGGCCTGACCCCCGAGAGGTCGCGAAGCCTATGGCAGCGCCTCGATCGGCCCGTGCGCGAGGTCTGGGCTTCATGCTCCCGCCTGCGATAGCCTTCCGCTCCCGCCCCCTGATTCGAGGCTGACACCACCAGAGGCCATCTTTGCCGGGTGGCGCATCCTTCGGCCAGGCGCTCGCTGCCGCACGGCGGCGTCAGCGGATGAGCCAGCGCACCCTTGCTGAGGCGGTCGGCGTCGAGCAGAGTTCCGTCACCCAGTGGGAACAGGCAGCAACTACGCCGAGCAACCAGCACGTCTTCGCGGCCGAACAGGCGCTCAAGCTCACACCCGGCACGCTGGCCCGCTTCCTCGGTTTCGGCCCGCCCATGTGCGCCCCCACACCAGACCCGCGTCCATCAACCGTGGTGGACGCCATCCTCGCCGACCACGGCCTGGACGACGAGTGCCGGGACCTGCTGATCAGGCTCTATCGCCGACTCCATGACGCGCCGCCTGCAAGGCGGCACTGAGCGCGGGCGGCGTTGTCGGTGCTAGCGGCTATGGTGGAGCCCATGGCGGCGTCGTACCCGCAGAGGTTCTTCCCACCGATCCCTGGCCAGTGCTTCCGCCTGGTGGCGCGGCCCGCGAGGCCGGGCCAGATGCACTGTCCAGAGCCGGAGGCAGGGGGGCTTTCGGGCTGGCAACAGCCGGCGCAACACCGTAAAGGCCTGCGGCAGTCACTACGACCCGCTCGAGGATGCTCGACGATCAGCTCCAGGTGGGCATCCCGGGCGGAGCGACCTCGGTACGTGAGCGTTAGGTGCCCAGGTGGGCATCGACCACGTCACTGATCGCCATGCCGACCTCACGCAGGAACCGGCCCGCGTCCGCCACATAGCCCCGCGTGATCGGGCTTGTCCGTTTGGCGCCCTGGGCTCGGTCGCCATCGTGAGCGATGCGATTCCGCCGCTTAACGTACTCGTTGAGCTGCCGCTTGACGCTCTTCTCGTTCCAAGTCGCAGCCTTCAATGCCTGTTCGTCCCAGATGGGCCCGACAGCCTGCAGCCGCGCTGCTGCTCGAGACCACGGCAATCCGCAACCGACGCTGTCGCACAGATTCGCTTCGATCGTCTCCACCTTCTGGAACGTGATCGCGCTGTACTTGGCCTGGCAGAGGTCGTGCAGCGCCCGGTGCGGGTCGGTCTCACCGAAGCAGCGGAGCACCTCGGCCGTTGTCACCTTCGTGGCAACCGCGCCGCCAAGCTCACCGCGCACCGCCAGTTTGGGAATCGCCTCGACGATGCAGTCCAGTACCACGGCGTCCAGCGCCGCGACCGCCAGGACAAGCCCGCCGCGGAGCATGTCCGACATCTCCTGCGGTGGCCGTCCCCGGCCTCGGCTCTCCTGGACTCTACGGTGGAGCGCCACGAGAGCATCGCATCGCTCCATCGTCCGTTCGAAGGTCTGGATCGCCTTCACGCCCCTCCTGCTTTCCATCCAACAGACAGCTCTTCCACCAGCAGTGCCTGGCGGATTCCGGTGGAGGGAACTCTATCGGCGCTTGCATCCATGCCGCATACCCCGCGGGATCGCATTAGCGCAGCCAGGCGAAGAACGCAGGTTGCGTCGAAGGACCGGCAAATGCCATTCCGCCGGGCCGTCGCGGGCGGTGCCTTTCCGTACGACAGGCAATGGGTCATCGGCGCTGCCAGACCGCCGACTCCGCCACCAGCCGGTTGCCGCCACCCGGAGTTCCGCCCGCATCTGCAGGCACTCTGCCAGGTCCGTGAGCCCCAGCTCGATTAGCCGAGCAGCCCTGCCGGAAGCGAGTCCCATCACCGGTCGAGGCCGGTTGTGCTCTCGTTCTGGTCCTTCGCCTGAATCTCCACTTCGAGCAGCGTGCGGCCGGCTGTGTCTTGACCAACGGAGCGCAGCCGGGCATCGACGTGCATGCCGGCATCGAGTTCGGGGGCGAGAGCTTGCCCGTCGCTGCGACGCAGGTAGCCGAGGAACTGGCCCTGGGATTGTAGGAGGGTGGCGTTGCGATACGGGCTCTGGTAGTCGCGCCGCACGTCGAGTTCGTCGCCGGGGCGCAGCCGGCCGAGGATGCTGGCGGATTGTCGGAATGCCCGCATACGGACGGTCAGCGGCAGCAGCGGTCGGCCTTCGTCGAGCCGGTCCAGCGCGGCGCTGTGGGCGGAGCGGAGGATGGCGCGGCTGACGTCTGCGAGCGCCGCTTCCGGCACCCCGTACTCCTCGACTAGCTCTTCGGGGTTCAGCTCGCCCAGCCAGGCGCGGAAGGCGGCCGGGTCGGTGTCGTCTGGGCGTGTACGCAGGTACAGATTGGCGACCAGCAGGGCGGTTTGGCGGTTGGCGACGCCGGCGGCCATCGCCCAGGCCGCCTCGAGCGTCGGCACGCCGTACTTGACCAGCGATCCCAGCCCCGCAGCGACCGGGGAGAGCGGGCCGGGTCCCAGCAGGTGGCTGGCGATGCGAAGATAGCCGGAGATGCCCCACGGCAGCAGGTAGGCGAAGTACTCCTCGATGAACCGGCCGACACGCTCGGTTTCGGTCGGTGTGATGCTGGCGTCTTGGCCGTTGAGGGTCTCGACGGTTTCGGCGACTGGTAGCCCTTGGAGCCAACGGCCGAGCAGGTCGGGGTAGCTGCCGGCGTAGGCGGTGCGCGGCTGCATCTCGTCGACGGTGGCCAGCCCTTCCAACAACAGGCGAAGCAGCTCGTCGACCTCGCCGTAGCCGGCCGTGGGGAGCAATGCCCGCAGGCGATCGGCCCGCCGCTGGACATGCTCGGCGATGGCCCGGCAGCTGGTCGTGCGCAGGCCGGTAGAGCTGTATATCCGACGCTCCTCCACGTCAGGCACCAGGCTCGCGATCCGGCTGATGCCACCCGCCAACGCCTGCGCGAGTGGGGTGAGGGGAACCTCGACCCGTCTGGCACGCGCTTGGACCCCCACGAGGCTGTCGCCGATGATCGCCTCAAGCGCCTGCTGGTCAAGCTCGCCAGCGGCTTCTTCCACCAACAGCGCAAGCAGCTCGGCATCCAGCTTGGCCGCGACCCCTTCGGGGCTGATGCGGCTGTAGACCAGATCCCACAGCAGCGCAAACAGCGCGCTGATGACGGGCTCGACCTGCCGGCGGGCTTGCCGGTAGTACTGGTAATCGTCGTTGTCGAGCGGCGTAGTCACCAGGTGGATGATGGTGCCCTCGGTCTCCTCGCCGGCCCGGCCCGCCCGCCCGGCGATGTTCCAGTACTCCCGGGCCGGCAGCCGCGCCCGCTGGCCGCTCTCCTCGTCATAGCGCCAGCAGCTATGCACGATCACGGTACGGACCGGAAGGTTCACGCCCTGGGCCAGAGTCGTGGTCGCGGCCAGCATCGCCAGGCGCCGATGACGGAAGTCCTCCTCGATGGCGCTGCGGACCGCCTCCGGCTGGCGGCCATGGTGGACGCCGATCCCCAGTGCCAGCAGCCGCGTCGTCGGATCCTCAGGGCCGAGCCAGTCGTATGCCACCAGGTAGGAGCGTGGCCGATCGACCGGCTGGAAGACGCCGGGGACCGGCTCGCCGGTCCGGGCGGCCAGCTCGATGCGGGTGGCGATGGCGTTGCCGACCGATTGCGCCCAGTCCGTCTGGGTGCAAAACACCAGCACTGGCCCCTGCGGGGCCAGCTCGTAGGCCAGCGCCGCGGCGAGCTGGCTTTTGTTGCCGGCCTCGGGGAAGAGGGGCCGGCGACGCCGCCCAGTTTCTGGATGCACGTACTCGTAGCGGCGCTGCCGGACAAGGTTCGGAAGGTACTCGTCAAGCACCGCGTCGTCCCCGCCGGGGTCGTAGCGCAACACGCCTGCGGTTCCTCGCCACTCCAACCGTGCCAGCCGTTGGATCGACGGTCGCCAGTCCGACTCGACCACATCGTCGTCCCCGGCGTGCAGCCACGCGGCGAAGTCCTGGAGGGTCTGGCTCGGGACGACAGCCGACAGCAGCAGCACCCGCGCCGCAGGCAGCCGTCGGCGAAGCCGCGTGACCAGCAGCTCGTAGCGGGCGCCCCGCGTCGCGTCGCCGACGATTTGCCCCTCATCCAGCACGATCAGCCGGATGTCCTGGAGCGCCTCGGGCGCCAGCCGCAAGACGAGGTCGAGCTTTTCAGGGGTCAAGACCAGCACCTGGTCCTCGGCAAGCGTCAGCCGGTCCAGCAGGTCCTCCTCGTAGCTGCCGAGCATCGACGAGGCGGCATAGCCCAGATCGGCGAACAGGTTGCCGAACGACTCCTGCACCTCGCTCACCAGCGCCCGGTACGGCGCCACGTACAGGCAGCGCGCTCCCAGCTGGGTGACCAGTGTATGCACGATCGCGAGTTCGGCGACGCGGGTCTTGCCGGCGCTAGTCGGCAGCTTCACGACCTTGTTCGCCTGCGGGTCGAGCAGCCCGCCGGCCAGCGCTGCGAGCTGCGACGGCCACAGCTCGGAGACCGAGCGGCTGTCCAACACCGACGGGCTCAACCCCCGCGCGAGAACCCGCAGGTAGCGCTGCCAGCGCAGGTTGCTCGGCACGACATCTGACAGCGTGGCCCAGGTCGACCGGGCCTGCATCGAGGGCACCAGTGCCCGGAGGTTGGCCGTGAGGTTCGCCCGCCGTGTGTCGCCGGTGTCGGTAAAGCCCTTATCGGCGAGAGTGAGGAACGCCAGCGCCTGCTCTAGATGCTGGGGCTCGCCTGAGAGGAAGAAGCGCGCCGCGGCGGCCAGGCCGCGGCCCCCGACGGCGGTCGCCATGCGCGCCAGCAGCGCAGCGTCGTCGAGGCTGGCCGCGTCGTCCGGTGCCCGGTCCAGCTCCGCCGCTGCGGTCACCACCCGCAGCATCAGCCGCTGGACGAAGGCAGAAGCCACCCCCTCGAAGGTCGGCTCTGCCGACCACGCGCTGGCATCGGCGCTGGCACGCGCCAGGCACGCGGCGTTGGCCTGGTAGCCGGCCAGCTCGTAGCCCACCGCCGCGTTCATCAACGCCGTCGCCCGGCTGGTTCGCTCCTCAAGCGCCGCCAGCCCCTCCCACGCCTGGGCGGCAACCCGAGCCGCGTCCCGCAGCTCGTCCAACCGGCTAGGGTCGGCTTGTGTGAGGCGGCGCACCGCCAGGTGCAGCGCGGCGGCGTTGCGGACCACCCGCTCCGCCGTATAGGGCCAGCGGTAGTCGGGCGCTTGTCCCAGCAGCTGCTTGAGGGTTGCCTTGGCGCGCAGGGCTGCCAGCTCGCGTCGGAACCCCCGGTCGAACGCCAGGCCGAGCGGCCCGTCAAATCGGGTCCGGTCGGCGTCAGCTGTCATCGTCGTCGATTACGTTGTGGTCAATAGCCTTGTAGGCGGCCTCGACCAGCGCCCGCAGCTCGCCGGCCTGCAGCACGCGAACGTGCAGGGGTTCCAGTAGCGCATCGATCTCGTTGACGCGGGTGAGTGTCTCCTCGTCCCAGGCGTCACGGTCCCAGACCAGGGCGATCCCGTAGGTCCCTCGCTCCTGCCGGTCCCGATCGCGAAGATAGGCCATGAACGACGCAAACAGCGCCGGGTCGGTCTCGCTCAGCCGCTCGCCGAGGAACAGCAGCGTGTCCGCATAGCCCCGCAGTCGATCCTCGGCAAGCTGGTTGTGCGCCTCGACCCCTCGAACCAGGCTCCGAACGGTGCTGAGCTTGCACTCAAGAAAGTGCAGCTCGGCAATTCCGCCATTATCGGCGAAGCGGAACGCGACGATGTCGGTACCGTGCAGCGTCTGTTCGGGGTCAGATTGGTACCGCAGCTTCCGCACGGGCACGACATAGCCATCAACTACCTCAAGCAACTCACAGGCTATGGCCTCCCCGAAGTCGCCACGCCGGATGGCAGGAAGCCTAGAGGGGCGCAGTCGGGCCGCGGCGTCGGGCCAACCCAGCACGCCGGCCAGCTGGCGAAGCACCTCTGGGTCGCTCTTGGCCTTCAACACCAGCCGGCCCAGATAGCGTACGGTCTCGGCGTCGGGGCTTTCCTGCTCTACGAGATCCGTCACTGCGAACCGCAGCGCGGAGCTGCCTCGTAGGCTGGCCTGCAGCCACGCATGTAGGCGTGATCGATCGGTCCTCATGTTGGCCCTATTGTGCGCCCCGCCTGAGTAGGAGAGATGCAACCTGCAAGAGGGAACAGGGGACGAAGGTGCCTGATGTCTCCACAAGGACGTGAATGCGCTTCCCTGGTGCTTCAGCGCGACTTGGCACCCGCTCGTATCGTTCTAGCCCTCGTCCGCCCCCCGGGCTCACGCGTCCCCTAGCGCTCCGTGCAGTGCCCGGCAGTCCCCCCTGGTTGTCCACACTGCGGGACTGCTGGCCGAGAGCGATTGCAGCTCGTGACCGCTGCCGCTACACGGGGCGTTCAGTAGTGGCAAGTGCTTGGGTATCCCCCATGTGGGTCGGGGGCCCACAGCACGGGCAGCGCGATGATGCCGGCATCACACTGGGAGGAGCAGCTCGCCGACCAGGAGGACGAGCCCGCGTCCGCCGGGCCTGGATATCCGCCTCGAGGGGGGACGAACGGCTCCGATAGCCAAAGCACGTCGAGCGCGACATCTCACAGTTCTTTGCCGAGGCCGTAGCTGGCCGCCTTGCGCCCCGCAGGCTGCGGGCATGTGTCGACCTGTCGCTGGTCTTCATCAGGCCATTGATCCGACTCGGTCGACGAGGGTGCGGGCGCCGCTCTTTCGCAGCAGGTATCCGTTGGGGAACAAGGTGCGGTCGGAGAAGTCCTCGTGGTGGCTCACGACGATGATCCGGTCGAGATGCTCTGCGAGGGTTCGTAGCTCTTGGATCATGCGCTGGCGCCCGTCAGTGTCGAGGCTGCCGAAGCCTTCGTCCACGATGAGCGCGCGGATCGCGGCGGCGCCGCCGAGGTACTGGCCGAGCCCAGCCGCAAGCGCAACCGCGACGCGGAACTTCTGGCTGCCGGAGATGAACGCGACTTCGAGCGGCTCCTGCGCCGACGACAGGTCGGTGACGAGGATCTCCAAGGTGGCGTCGTTATCGGCGCCTTCCCGGCGCAGTGCTACCTCCAGCGTCCCGCCGGAGATGCGCGCCAGGGTGTCGTTGGCGTAGGCGCCGACCCCGGCGGTGGCGTCGGTGAGCAGCCGCCCTTGGAGTTCGCCTTTGCCGAGCAGGACGGCCAGGCGCTGCGCGGCGCGTTCGCGGCGGCGGATGTCGGCCAGCTCGCGGGCGAGCCGCTGGCGACGCTTGAGGGTTTCGCACAGCTCACGGTGGCGGTCGCGGGCGTCGTCGCGCTGCTTGTGGGCGCCGGCCAGCTGCTGCTTGGCGTCTTCTAGCGCGGCTTCCGCGTCCGCAAGCGGCATCCGATGCTCGGCCGGGATCGCGTTGAGGTCCTCGTCGACGCTGGCCAGGTTTGCTGTGACGCCGGCGAGGTCGGCTTCGGCCTCCTCCAGCTGTTGAAGGTCGTGCTCGGCGTGGGCGAGCGCCTCCAGGCGAGCGACGAGCTGGCCGAGGATCGCCGCGTCGCCCGCTCGGACGGCGTCGGCGACGTCAACGGGAACCCTTTCCAGGCGGAGCTGGGCCTGCCCGGTACGGTGGCGCGCCTCGGCGGTGCCCTGCTGCACGGTCTGCTGGAGCTCGCCGTGGTCGCGCCCGGCCTTCTGGAATGTGTCGGTCGCGGTACCGGCGTCAGTTCTGGCCTGGGTGCGCTGGTGCCTGACTTGCTTGATCTGGAGCTGAGCGCCGGTTTGGGCGCGGGTGAGGGCGCCGACGGCGCCGGCTGCCTTGTCGAGGTCGCCGGTGATGACCGTCGCGAGATCGCCGGCGACGCGGGCCGGGGGGTCGAGCGCTTCGCAGATGGCGTGGGCGGCGCCGAGATCCTCGGCGGCCCGGTGCAGTTCCCCCTCGGCGGTGGCGGCGGCCTCGGCGGCCGTGACCGCGTCGGTGCGGGCGCCGGCGAGTTCCTCAAGGCGCGTGTCGGTCTGCGTGAGCGCGCCGTCGAGTTCCTCGACGGCAGCGCGCCGGGCGCCGAGGTCAGCGGTCGCGGCCTTCAGCTCCGCGTCGGCGTCGGCGCGCTCGCGTTGGAGGTGCTCGGGGCTGATCGGCTGCCCGCACCTGGAGCACACGGCCTCGTCGGCCAGCGTGTCCAGGTCGCGGACCCGCCGTCTTGCCTGGTTGAGCCGCTGCTGGGCACCGCCGCGTCGATCGGCCGCGGTCTGATGGCGCTGCTGGAGGTCGCGCCGTTGCTTGCGCACATCGTTGCGTTCCTCGTCGAGCCTTCGGATGTCGTCGCGCAGCTTCTCAGGGTCGCCGAGCCCGGCGAGGATCTCCAGTCGCCGGGCGTGTTCCTTGCGGCAGCGGTGCAGTTCGGAGGCGGCCGTCACGATGGCGCCAAGCTCGTCGGCCTGCTCGGTGAGCGCGGCCAGCTGCCTGTCGAGCTGGTCGAAGACATCCTGCGCGTTTTCCGCGGCTGTCTTGAGGGCGGCAAGGTCGATCGCGGCCATGGTCTCGGTCGCTTTGGCTGCCGCTGTGGCCGCGTTGGCGGCTGCCGTCAGGTCCTCGAACGCTGACCGCACCGGCGGGATAATCTGCTTGAGCTGCTCGCGTTCCTTGGCGCGCTGGCGGATGTTGGCGGCGTCTGCGACGGTGGCGCTCAGCTGTTGCTGGCGGCTGGAGAGCGCGGCGTGCTTGCCCTGCAGATCCTGGTAGCGTTGCGCACCGTGCCAGCGGGCCTCGACCTCGGCGCGGTGACCGTCTGCTGTGACGATTGCCGCCTCGGCTTCCTGCAGCGCGGCTGTCGCCGCGGCGACGTCCTGCTCGGAGACCGCGTCCAGGTCGGCGAGCTGCTGCTCGAGCAGGCCTGCCTTGCCACCGGCGTCGCGTCGCCGCTGCATCGCGAGCTGCTCCAGGCGCTGGTAGGCGCCCAGGTCGATCAGGCCGGCCAGGACCTTGAACCGCTTGTCCGGCTGGACGGTCAGCAGCCGGTCGGCGTCGCCTTGGCGGAGCAGCACCGAGGAGCAGAACGTTTCGGCGCCCATGCCGAGCAGTGACCGGATCCAGCGTTCGAGCTCGGTTGGCCGGTCGGTGTCGGGAACCGGCAGCCATGCCTGCTCGGCGTCGTCCCAGACGGCCGCGTGCACGCTCTTGGCGTCCGCGCGCGGTGCGCCGGTACGGCTGGTCTTACGCGTGACCGTGCGTTCGACCTTGTAGCGCCGCCCCGCGTGGCGGAACTCCAAGATCACCTTGGCGGTGGTCGCGCCCTTGCGGATCAGGCGGTTGTCGTGCTGCCTGCCGCCGCGATGCTCGCCGTACAACGCGTAGGTGACCGCGTCGAAGATGGCGGACTTCCCGGCGCCGTTGTCGCCGGCGATGCTCCATAGCGCGGCACCGTCGAAGTCGAGCACCACTGGGCCGCCGTCCTCGGCGGCGGTGTAGGTGAGGAAGTCCTGCACGCCGATCCGGATGGGGATCATCGGGCGCCTCCGCCGCTTGCGCCAGTCGCCGCAGGCGCCATTGCGCCAGGCAGCTCGGGTGGCCTGCTCGCCCTGCCGGGGCCGGCCGGCGCGATCGCGGGGTCGTCGCCGGCCAGCAGCTCCTCGGCCAGGGCGAGCACTGCCTCGGCGTCCGGGTCGCCGGCCAGGCGGTCCTTGAGCCAACCGCGAACGGTCCCGGCGACGTCGGTCCGATCGAACCCGGAGACGCTTCCGGCCGCGCCGGGCAGGCTGGTGCGCTCGACCTCCGGCTCCCGGTACAGGCGGGGGAACAGCTGGTGCGCCGTGGCGATCAGCGCGGTGACGCTCTGGGTGCCGTCGACCTTAATGGTCAGCGACACCAGGGTGCGCTCGGGGTCGTCAAGGGCGGCGCAGTGGACGCGCAGCTCGGCCTCATCGGCCGCCTCGATCGCCGCGAACGGGGTGGCGTCAAGCGGCACCGGCGTGGTTGTGACCTTCCCGCGGCCGTCCACGGTGACGACTACGACCTCCTTGTCGTCGCCGGCCTCCCCGCGGTCCATGCGCTCGATGCTGCCGCTGTAGCGGATGTTGGGGTGGCCGAGCTGCTGCGGCTTATGGATGTGGCCGAGCGCGATGTAGTCCCAGGCGGCTTGGAAGTCGCCGCGTTCCACCGGGATGTCCTCGGCTTCGGTCAGGCAGTAGGCGCCGCGGCCGACCTGCGTCCCGCGGACCAGCAGGTGCGCGGCCATGACCGCGGGCAGCCCGCCATGGTGGGCCGCGGCCTCGTCGGCGAGCTCCCCGATCCGGCTGCGGACTGCCTCGGCGAGCTCCCGGTTGCGCACGTCCCGGCTCGGCCAGCCCCGTGCCTCAAGGTCGTAGCGGAAGTGGGTTGGATAGGGGACGCACGCCAGCGCGACGGCTTGGGTGGCGTCCCGGTTGGGAATCTCCAGCACGGCGGGTCGTTGCACGAAGCTGACGCGCTCGGCCGCAGCCGTGCCGAACAGCTGGCTAGTGGCCTGCAGCAGCGGGAACGCCGATGTGTCCCGGTCGTGGTTGCCGGCGACGAACACCGCGCGCAGCCCGTCGGCCAGCCGCGGCGCGAGCCGCTCCGCCAGTCGGCGGACCAGCCCGCCGAGGGGCGTGGTGCGGGCTTCGTCGAACACGTCGCCGGCGACCAGTAGCAGGTCGATCTGCTCCTGGTCGATCACGTGGGCGAGCTCGTCGATGCGGGCGAACGCGTCGTCGGCGCGGTCGAGACGGCCGATGCGGGCGCCGAGATGCCAGTCGCTGGTGTGCAGGATCTTCATCGCCGCGGTCACCTCAGCTCGTCGGGATGCCGGGGCCGCACGCGGCGCGGCCCGGACGTCGAAGCGGGCGGCGCGACAGGGCCGAGGAACGTCGGCGGGTGATCGGTCGCCTCGGCCTTGCGCATCGCCCACGGCGGGCGCGGGACCCGGACCATGAGCGGCTGCCGGAAGGTGGGCTGATTGACGACCTTGTCGCCGCCGCCCATGGTCTCCACGAAGCTATGCAGGCTGGCCGGGAGGAAGCTCGCCGTGTCGGCTCGCAGTTCGGGCCCGCCGGTGCGGCCGACCACGCGGATCGCGGCGTTGCCGACCACCCGTGTGGACACCAGCGTCGCCTGCTGCTGCGCGCCGAGCAGGATCACGCCGCGGCTGCGCAGCTCGGCCGCGACCATCTCGACCAGCCGGGTGATGGGGTCGGAGTGGCCGCGTGGCGCAAAGCGGTTCAGCTCGTCTATGACGAACAGGTAGTGCATGCCGGAGATCGCCTTGGGGCCGGTCTGCTCGTCGACCGCCTGGTTGAGTAGCGCGGCGACGACGAACCGCTGGTGGTGCTGGTCGGCGAGCGACTGGATGTCCACGACTGCAGGCACGCCCGGGTCGAAGCTGGTGACGTCCAGAGGGTGGCTGCCGGTCGCCTCGAGCCGGAAGATGCCCGAGCGCTCGTAGACGATGCGACGCAGCCGCCGGTGGAACCGTCGGATCGTGCCAGGATGGTGCGACCCGCGGGCGGTCAGGGCGGCCCACCCGTGCGGATCCTCGTTGTTCACGCCTGCCTCGAACCAGCGCAGCAGGCCGTGGAAGTCCGCGGCGGGGCCGCCGTCGCGCAGCCGCCGCGTGATGGTGCCGTCTGCTGCGGTCCGCTCGTCGACCAGGATGCGTTCTAGGTCGCCGAGCAGCAGCGCGAAGTTGTCGTCGTCGCGGTCGGCGTCACCGAACAGGAACGCGAGCAGGTTCTGCGCGACGATGTCGCCGAGCGACCAGCTGTAGGGTCGCACGCCGTCCCGGCCGGTGCTGATCGGGTTGTGCTCGCTGCCCGGCGCCTGGGGGGCGTGGAAGGTGGGTCGCAGGGGCCGCGGCGACGGCTGGCCCATCTGCCGCCACATCGCCGCGTCGGCCGCGGTGAACGCTGTGCTCCAGCGATCTAGCCAGAACAGGTCGAAGCCCTTGACGTTCAAGATCACTGCGCGAGCCTGGTCGCGCGGCCCGCCCGCGGCGGCGCGCGCCGCCAGCGCGTCCAGCACCTGGGACAGCAGGATGGTCAGGAAGCTCGACTTGGTACCCACGCCAGCGGTCCCGTTCGCGTTGCAGTGCCCACCCAGCGAGCCGAGCAGGTAGTCCAGGTCGATCCTGGCCGGACCCGCGGTGGCGTCACCGCCGTTGCGGACCAGCCCGATCGTGACCGGCGCGGCCATCGCCGCCATCCCGTAGGCGCCCCAGGCGTCGGCCGCTTCGCCGGCGAACACCGGCGCCTCTTCCCGAGGAGGGACCAGCAGGTTCGGTTCGGCGCCGAGCGTCCGCACCCGCGCACAAGTGACCCCGCCGGAGTCAAGGGACACCTGCTCGGCCGGGTCGTTGTCGTAGCGGTCGGACTCCTCCAGCATGTCGGCCAGCCGGGACCGGCGGGTCACCTCGGCCACCAGCCCGTACAGGCGCAGCGGCGTGCTGCCGGCTTCGGTCTCGACCCGGATGAGCTGGGTCTTTTCGACGGTCTGGTCGTCGGGCGCCCAGAAGGTGAACTCCTCGCTGGTCGCCTCCTCGCCCCTGGGCGCGCCGACCCGGCCCAGTGGTCGGACCGCCGGGGCGCCTCCGCCCGACCGTCCGGTGGGCGCGGCGTGCTGGGCGGTCGAGGTGGTGCCGGCTGCGTCCGCGGCACGGGCGGGACCGGGTGCGGGCTGCTCGTCGTCGAGCACCACCTGTGGGCGGTTCGGATGGGGCGGCGGGTTGGTGGGCTTCGACATGGACGGCTCCTCGGTGACGCGGGGTTCAGCAGATTCAGCACCCGAACGCGCGATGCAGGCGCGCGGTCAGCTTGGACAACGACGGCAGCAGGCTGTGCAGCTGATCCTCCAGCCGCACGATCGGCTCGACCGACACCGCGGCGCGCTTGTAGCTGGCCTGCCGGCAGCGCAGCGATCGCAGCCACGCAGACACGCCGGAGATCTCGGCGGCGCGGTCGGCCAGGTCGGTGAACGCGCTCTCCAGATACGCGCGGGTGGCGCTGAGCCGCACGATCCCGGCGGTCGGCGATGCGCGTCCTGGGTCGGACAGGCGCAGGTACCAGGTGACGATGCTGGCATGCTCGGTGTCCAGCACGAACGCGGGGGTTCGCTCCCCAGGCGCCAGCCGGTAGACCAGCCCGGCGAGCCGCTCGGGCAGCAGCGGGCTAAGCTGGCGCTTGACCATCCCGAACGCGGGGATAGCCTGCGAGGCGACGGTCGTGACCCGGCGCTCCAGCAGCCCGTCGAGGAGGCACGGCACGGTCGGATCCTTGACCAGCACGTCCCGCTCGGCGTCCTCCATGCACCGCTTGGCCAGGTCCCACGTGCGGCGGCGCAATACCTCGAAGTCGGCAGTGAGGTCGGTCTTGGTCGGCGCGACCAGGGTCACCCCCATGCCCGACAGCCCACCTTCGAGCGCGTCCAGGTCGGCGGCGGGCAGCTGGTTGGCGAACAGGCACAGCATCGACTCGGTGCGAACTGTGCCCGGGCTGCGGCGCAGCTCGCGGCCGTCCAGGTCCATCGCCATCGCGCCGACCACCGCAAGCAGCGCGGGGCGCATCCGGTCCGCCACCGTCAGGGTCGCCACGGTGCGGCCGTTGACGCTGCCGTCGACAAACCGGCGAGGGGGCCGCGCCGGGCTGCCTCCGGTCGCGATCGGCCCCCACGCGCCCGCGGCCCGCTCCCAGCCGAGGTCGGCGAGCCGGTCGGCCGAATCCTCCTCTACCTCGTGCCGTTCGAGCGGCAGGGCGCCGAACGCCACGTCGTCGACCGCTCGGACGCCGTAGCGGCTCGCCACAGCGCGTAGCCGGTCACGGTCGTCGGCCGTGATCATCGGTCGCGTCGGCCTCCAATCTGGTCTGCCATCGGCGAAACCTCCTTGCCCACCACACTGGCTTCCCCTACACTTGAATTATGCGCGGACACCTTCCCATAGACTATCGCTCGAATGCAAGTACTGAGGCGAGCGACGCCATGCGCCCGATAGTCCCAGGCACGTCACGGCGGACCGGTCCGGCGTCCGACCTGGCCGGTCAGGGCCCGTCCGAGGCGGCCGAACGGGACCGCGCCACACGGCGCGCGTCGAATGCGCTTCCTACCCGAAGCCGCGAAGCAGCCACGACCCTCGCGCTGGGCGTACAACGCTGCTGTGCCGCCCGCCCCGTATGCCGGCCGGCACGATGACGATGAGCGCATCCCACGATCGCCCGGTCGAGCAGGCTCGAGGCGTCGTTCCCCTCTTCGACGGGCAGCGTCTCCGGCTCGCCCGCGAATCCCTCGGGTTCACCCAGCGCGAGCTCGCCGACGCCATCAACGGCCTGGTCACCCCAGCGGCCCTCAGCCAGTTCGAGAACGGCGACACCAGGCCGAGCGCCCAGACCCTCGCCCACCTCACCTTGGCAACCGGCTTCCCGCTTGGCTTCTTCGCCACCAACCCGACCGTCGGCGGGGTCGCCGCCGTCGACGGATTCTTCCGCAGCCTACGGTCAACCGGCACCCGCCAGCGACGCCGCCACCGCGCCCTCGCTGAACTCGTCCGCATCATCACCGCCGGGCTCCAACATCACGTCCGGCTCCCCGAGCCAGACCTGCCACGCACCCCCGTCCCCACCCACGCCGCCCCCGCCGACGTCGCCGCCATCGCCGCCGACGTCCGCGCCGCCTGGGACTTGCCCCCAGGCCCGATCGGCCACGCCATCCGCACCGTCGAACGCCACGGCGCCGTCGCCGCCCGGCAGATGCTCGACTCCGACACCGTCGACGCGTTCTCCGTGCCGTTCCCCGACCGACCCGTGGTCGTCCTCGGCGCCGACAAGGGCCAAGCCGACCGGTCGCGCTGGGACGCTAGCCACGAACTCGGCCACCTCGTCATGCACAACCCGGACCCGCACCGCTCCCGCCACCTTGAACAGCAGGCCAACTGGTTCGCCGCCGAATTCCTGCTGCCAGCCGACCAGATCGCCGACGAGCTGCCCACCACCGCGGACTGGACCAGGCTCGCCGAGCTCAAGGTCCGCTGGGGCGTGTCCATGACCGCGCTGCTCCAACGCGCAAAGGCGCTAGGCCTGCTCTCGGACAACGCCTACGTGCAAGCCCTCAAGACCATGTCGACCCGCGGGTGGAACCGCCGCGAACCCGTGCGGCTGACCCACGCCGAAAACCCCGTCCTCCTCGTCCGAGCGCTTGAACTCGCATGCCAGCAGGGCGCCACCCTCGCGCAGCTCGCTGACGAGATCGGCCTGCCAGCCGACCGCATCCGCGGCATCATCGGCGCCACAACCGATCCGCGGCCCGAGGTCAGCGTCTAACCTTCACGACGTCCCGCCAACCCCGGTGCTGTGGCGCGACGCAGGCGCTCGCCACTAGGCGGTCAAAGAAGTCGCATCCCCGACCTGTTCGGAAGGGTCACGGCACCGCCTCAGGGCAGCTCAAAGGTGCCCTCCACAACGAGTTGGCGCTGGCCAAGAGCGCGAGAACCAGCGGCTCGTTCGTGTTCCCATGCTTGGTGTGCCCTCGACAGGGCACCGACCAGACCTGCGAGCCATGCGCCAGTGCGTCTGACCAGCGTGTTACCGGTGCCGAGGGTCATCACGGGCGGTGTGGGCATGCGTGAAGGTAATCACCTGCGTTGCGTGCCGACGCTCGCTCGGTCGGCCGGAGCCAGGCGCCTCGGCTGCTGGCGGTTGCGAAACGGGCGGCAAGCTGCAAGCCGTGGCGGCGCGCCAGCGCGAGCATCCGACGACGGGCCCAGGTTGGTCACAGCCGCCAGGAGCAGTTGGATCGTGGACAGCCGTTGACATTGCCGCGAAACTGGCAAGGCGGGCCGAGCGTGCTGCCCGGCTGCCGTCACAGGACGCATGCCGACCTGACCAGGTGTCCGACGGTGAGGAGGAACAGGTGTCGCAGCAGTACGACGCGATCGGCGAGCTGTACGAACGGGCCAAGCACCTGCCCGTCGGGCTGGCCGAACGAGGGACGCTGCTGGCCGCGTTGCCTGACCTGACTGGCAGATCGGTCCTGGATGTGGGTACCGGCACCGGTTTCTACCCCAGACTGTTCAAGCGGTTGGGCGCAGGGCCGGTGGTCGGCGTGGACTCCTCGCCGGAGATGGTGGCCTATGCTCGGCGTGTCGAGCAGCGTGACCGGCTCGGCATCTCCTATGCGCTGCACGACGCCGCCGCGCTGCCCAAGCTCGGCGAGTTCGACGTCGTGACGGCGGTGTGGTTGCTGGGCTATGCGCCGAGCGAGGCCGCACTCGACGGGATGCTGGCGAGGCTGGTCGCCAATCTCGCCAACGGTGGAACCCTGGTCGTGCTCGTGCCGAACCCGGACCTGGATTGGGACCGGTTGGACGTGTACCCACGCTACGGCCTGTCGGTCGCGACCACCGAGGTCTCAGCGGGGCGTCAAGGGTACTCGGTGCATATCGACGGTGATCCGCCGATCGACTTCGAGGGGTTCGCCTGGCCACCGGGGGTGGTCGAGCCTGCCCTGGCACGTGCCGGGCTGACCGGCGTACGGCGGCACCCTGTATCGGTCCCTGCCGACGCCGTGGCCGACCACGCCCAGGGCTATTGGGCCGACCTGCTGGCGAGTCCGACCTTCGCTGTGTTCACCGCGACACGGCAGCAGCAGGCCAACTGACTGCAGGGCCCGCCTGGAGCACTGGACGACGACCACCGTCGTCTGTTGACCCGGCCCGCCGGGCGGCTGCGGTCAGCCCTGGCAACCCTCGGCGTGGCGACCACCGTGTGTGAGCTGAGGGTGGTGCCCCAGCCGGCAAGCAACGTGAGCGACGACCGTCGGGTGCATCCGATACGGCGGGGTGGTGCCGTCGGCCGTGCTCCGGCGTCAGCCCTCGCCCCGAGCATGGCAAATGCGAGCGGCATGGACAGCAGCGTGTCAAATCCACTGTGCCCCTGCGGCGCCTCTGGCGTGCCCCTGCCCGACGGTGGCGGGAGCGTCTTGGGGTGGGGAGTTGGCCGCAGCCCGGCGGGCCTGGTGGGTGTGGGTGAGGCCGCGAGCGTCCGTGGCGCTGTCCCAGGTTGGCGGTGCCGCTTGGCGGTCCTGAGTGGGCCATCGCTCCTCCAACAGAACCTCCAGAACCTCCGCCGCGACTCGGGCTTGAGCCTGGCGTTGTGTCGACCGTGGCGCTACCGGTCGCGCCGTTGCGACTTGGGTGGCAGTGGGATCTCGGTGGTCGTGGGGGACGCACGGCCATCGGAGCCTTCCTCCGCGACTGCGCGATTCGTCGCGGCGCCCCCCTCCAGTTGGCGCCAACCCGAGCCAATGGCCAGCCGGCGTTCGGCTGCTACCTCCCGGATTCGCAAGCGGCGATCCTGCACTCCTACGGGTTGCTGGTCCTCACGCTCGGCGCTGAGCGGATCTCCGCGATCACCTGGTTTGGTGACGGGGGCGTGTTCTCCCCCTTCGGGCTTCCCCGGACGCTGCCGAAGTGATCCTGCCGATCTCGGCACCGCTGCCCGCCGACGTCGAGATCGTCCTATCATCCGGTCCAGTCCAGAGCGGGTTGGCCTGTCGCCCCACCGGATCTCCCTTCGGGAAGCACAGCGGTCCGTTCCGTTTGCCTCGCCGGTGGTGTCTTAACCACCAGCAGGGCAGTACCTCGACCAGGAGGACGGACATGGAAACGAGCGTCGGTCGGCTACCAGCTGCTCGATCAGTACCGGACGGGCCCGCCGCCGACTCCACGCTCCGCCGCCATGACGAGCGCTAGGACAGCCGCGACGGCAGCCGCGCTGGCGGCGACGCTCGGGCTCGCCGCCGCATGCTGGGTCGTCGCGGTCCGGCAGATGAACGGGATGGACATGGGGGGTGTGACCGGGCTCGGCTCGTTCGCGTTATTTGTCGCCCTGTGGGTGTCGATGATGGCGGCGATGATGCTGCCGGGCGCGGCCCCGGCGGTCTTGCGACGCGCTCATGCCAGCGGTCGTGTGCGCGCCGTGCCGCTGTTTGTTGGGTCGTACCTTGCCGTCTGGACACTCGTGGGCGTCGCGGTGTATGCGGTGTATCGGCCGCACGGGTCGTTTGCCGCCGGCGCGGTTGCGATCGCGGCAGGCGTCTACGAGTTCACGCCGCTCAAGCAGCACTGCCGCCGGCGCTGCCGCGAGAGCGTCCGCTCTGGATTTCGGTTCGGGCGCTACTGCGTCGGCTCGAGCATCGGACTGATGCTGATGCTGGTGGCGCTGAGCGTCATGAGCGTCACCTGGATGGCGGTGATCGCCGTCCTGGTTCTCGCCCAGAAGCTCCTGCCCGCGAAAGCCGCCATCGATGTGCCGCTGGCGCTGGCGATCGGAGAGAAACATGACCGGTCACAAGATCGGAACACGGGAAGAGTGGTTTGCGGCCCGCCAAGAGCTGCTCGAGGCCGAGAAGGAGCACACGAGGCTGGGCGACGAGCTGGCGGGGAGGCGGCGCGAGCTGCCCTGGGTCCCGGTTGAGAAGGAGTACCGGTTCGACAGTGACGACGGCACGCGCACGCTGGCGGAGCTGTTCGACGGCCGCAGTCAGCTGCTCGTCTACCACTTCATGTTCGGCCCGGACTACGAGGCGGGCTGCCCGACGTGCTCGTCGATCGCGGACGCAGTCAACGGCGTCGTCCCGCACCTGAACGCGCGCGACGTGACCATGCTGTTCGTGTCGCAGGCTTCGCTCGAGAAGCTGCAGGCCTACAAGCGGCGCATGGGCTGGAGCTTCCCCTGGGTGTCGTCGGCGAACAGTGAGTTCAACGTCGACCTCGGCTTCTCGAGCAGCGAGGAGCAGACGCGCGAGTGGGTCGCGCCGATGCTCGAGCAGCTGCCGCCGATCGCCGCCCGCAATGCGCGCGAGACCGGCACCGACGTAGTCCGTTACCTGACCGAGAGCCAGGGCTTCAGCGCCTTCGCCCTCGACGACGGGGTCGTCTACCACACCTACTCGACCGGGGCTCGCGGGGTCGAGTTCCTGATGGGCTACTACCCGATCCTCGACCGGGCGCCGAAAGGCCGCGACGAGGACGACGGGTTCCAGCTCTGGATCCGCCGCCACGACGAGTACGACAGCGAGTGACGCGTGCGGATGGCTGTGCCACCACCGGCATCGTCGAGCGCCATCAGGGCCGCCGTCGATGTGATGTAGCTGATCGCAGCGCTGGATCAGGCGGCCTCGAAGGGCGACGCAAGCGCGGCGCTCGTTGCACGGGGGGTGACCTCTTGGCGCCACCGGATGCGAGCACCGCGTTCGGCGCTCGGTACCTGCGCGCTCTCCAGGAAGATCCGGCAGTGGTGATCGCCCATCGGGACGTGACGTCCGCACTGGCGGCTGCCCCCGCAGGCGAGGTCGGAGAGCACGACACGCCGGACGGTAGCGGAAGCATGTTCGAACGGCTCGGTCGAGTTGCCGCTCACTCGACGGCAGCCAGCCAAGGCGCCGAATGGAATCCCAGAGGGACTTCGCCGTTGGGATGTGAGCACCTCGAGCATCGCTTGAGAAACCCACCAGGAGCGAGGCCCCGCTCCTTCATCGCATCAGTGGGCGAGTCATCAGCCTGCCGGGGCAGCACGGCAAGGTCCGCCGCGACGGCTACCGCAAGCAGCAGGCGGTCTGACGTCTCGTGGCTGGCGCATCCGGAATTGCCGCGCTGCTAGAGCTGCTGAAGACGCAGCAGCTGCTGACCGAGTTGGGAGGTCATGTGCAGGTGCTGGCGGCCGAGGTGTTCGCTGCTGATGAGGCCGGCGTGGCGCAGTGTCGAGAGGTGTTGTGAGACCGCGCTGGGAGTCACCTGCAGGCGACGCGCGAGCTCGGCGGTGGTGTGCGGCGCGCGCAGCAGAACGAGGAGCTGTGCGATCGCGTTGGGAGTGGCGGTGGGGACGGGGTCCCACAGCACGCCGACGCCGCGGGCGGGGTAGCGCACTGTTGTGCGCGTGGCGGTCCACCGTTTGATGTAGAGGTCGGGCCAGATGAAGACGCTGGGCTCCAGCACCAGCCCGCCGGGTCCGACCGCGGCCACCTCGGGGTCGCCCTGGATGCCGGCGGCGTCGGTGAACAGCAGGTGGTCGGTGTGCCAGCGGACGCCGGTGTGCAGCTGCTCGAACATCCGTGCGGCGCCAGCGTCGGCGAGGGTGCGGGCGCGGTAGACGATGTCGGCGTCCAGCAGGGCGCGGATGCGCTCCCAGTGTGGGGCGATGAGACGTGTGAAGGCGTTCTCGATCTCGGTTGCGATCAGGCGAAGCTCGCGCCGCGGGTGGGCCGCGAGCGCCTGGGCGGCGGAGGAACTCGGGCTGGCGGTAAGGCTCGATCAGCAGCGGCCACACGCGCGGAAGCTCCAGCGGCGTTGCCGCCAGCTCCCGCTCGGCCCAGCGGACCCAGGGAAGGTGCAGCGCGTGACGGCCCGGGTCTCGCAGCGTGCGGAGCGCCTCGATGACCCTGGTGGCTAATTCTGGGCGACACGCCGGGCGAGGTCTGTGATCTTGTGTGTTGCGGGTGTGATCATTCGGCCTGCGGTCGTCTTTGCCTCGTCTCCCCCTCGTCGGGCCGCAGGATGGAGTGTTGTGGTGTCGGTGCAGCCGCGGCCGTGGCCGAAGCCCGCGCAGGTGATCGTTGCGGCGGTGCGGGCGAAGTACGCCCGGCGGCAGGCGCCGCTGGCGGTGCAGGTCCGTGACCGGCTGGGCGAGGTGTTCCCGGACGAGCGTGTTGCAGATGGCCGAGGGCTTGACCGACCGGCAGGCTGCCGAGGCGGTGCGGGAGCGGCTGTCGTGGCAGTACGCGCTGGGGTTGGACCTGGACGATCCGGGGTTCGATCACACCGTGCTCAGCGAGTTCCGCGCCCGGGTGGTCGCCCACGGGTTGGAGGAGCGGGTTCTGGACCTGCTGCTGGCCCGCCTAGCCGAGGAGGGCTTGGTGGGCCCGGGCGGGAAGCAGCGCACCGACTCGACGCATGTGGTCGCCGCGGTCCGGGACCTCAACCGGCTGGAGTTGGCCGGGGAGTCGGTGCGCGCCTGCCTGGAGGCGCTGGCCGCGGCCGCGCCGGGGTGGCTGGCTGGGGTGATCGACGTGGCCGGGTGGGCCCAGCGGTACGGCGCGCGGATCGACTCGTGGCGGCTGCCTGCCTCGGAGGCCAAGCGGGAGGAGCTCGCGCTGGCCTATGCCCGTGACGGGTACGCGCTGGTCGAGGCGTGCTACCGGGCCGACGCGCCGGCCTGGGTGCGTGAGGTCGAGGCGGTGGGGGTGCTGCGGGTGGTGCTGCTGCAAAACTACACGCGCACGGTCACCCAGGCCGGGACGGAGGTGACCCGGCGGGAGGCCGACCGCGACGGCCTCCCGCCGGGCAGGTTTCGCCTGACCTCCCCCTACGACGCCGACGCCCGGTGGGGGGGTCAAGCGAGACACGTTCTGGAACGGCTACAAGGTCCACCTCACCGAGACCTGCGACGGCGACGACACCGCAGGTGGGGACGGCCCCAGGGGCTCGCGGCCCGAGACGGCCCCGGCCGGGGCCGGGGCCGGGAAGGCCAGGCGGCCGGTGCGGCCCAACCTGATCACCAACGTGGCCACCACCGACGCGACCGTGCCCGACCAGGCGATGACCAAGCCGATCCACCACGCGCTGGACCGCCGGGGCCTGCTGCCAGCAGAGCACTACGTCGACTCCGGCTACCCCTCGGCCGAGCTGGTCGCCGACGCCGCTTGTGACGACGGCATCGCGTTGATCTCCCCGATGCTGCTGGACACCTCACGCCAGGCCAGGGCAGGGACCGGGTTGCACGCTGCGGCGTTCACCATCGACTGGGACGGCAAGCAGGTCCACTGCCCGCAAGGACAGCGCAGCGCCTCCTGGAGCCCGGCCACCCAGCGGGGCACCGAGGCGATCGTGGTGAAGTTCGCCGCAAGTACCTGCGGTCCCTGCCCGGTCCACGACCGGTGCACCACCGCCGCCCGCGGCGGCCGGCAGCTCACCCTCAAGCCCCGGGTACTGCACGAGACGCTGCAGGCCAACCGCGCCGAGCAACACACCACAGCCTGGCAGGCCCGCTACGCCATCCGCGCCGGCGTCGAAGGCACCATGCACCAGGCCATCGCCGTCACCGGCACCCGCAACGCCCGCTACAAGGGCCTGGCCAAAACCCACCTGGAACACGTGTGCTCGGCGGTCGCCCTCAACCTCATCCGCCTGGACGCCTGGTGGAACGGTCACCCCCTGGACCGGCGCCGAACCAGCCACCTCGCCCGCCTCCAGCTCGCCTTGGCCGCATAGCCCCGAATTAACCACCAGGGTCCTCGATCGTCTCAAACAGCGGCGACATCGAGAAGTGCGTTGCCGCGAGATCCTCGGCGGTGAGATCGACTCGGACTCGCACGCGGAGATTGTAGCTATTTGCTAAATGGTCGACCGGGCCGGACAGGGTTGGGAGCCTCGCCGCATGGCTTCTGTCGCGAGGAATCCCCGGCTGCCAGGGCTGGCGGTGGCGCCGCCCGAGCAGGCATCGGTCCGCCGCCTCACCTTGGGCGACGCTGATCACCAGCTGCGGCAACGGCGCCTGGTACACCTGCTGGGCCCTGTTCCTGACCCGTTCGGTCAAGCTGTCGCCGGCGCAGGTCGGGATCGGGATCACGATCGCCGGCGCGATCGGCCTGCTGGCGAGCGCACCGCTGGGCGTGCTCGCCGATCGCTTCGGCACCACCGCGGTGCTGGTTCCGCTGTTGCTGCTGCAGGCTGCCGGTTTCGTCGCTTATCTCGCCGTGCGCGACTTCTGGGCCTTCCTGCTCGTCGCGTGCGCGACCGTGGCGGCGGACCGCGGCTCGATCGGCCTGCGATCGGCCCTCGCCCTGCGGGTCTCGGGATCGCAGGAGCCGCTCCAGACGCTCGCAACGGTTCGCGTGGCCGCCAGCGGCGGCTTCGCGCTCGGCTCGGCCCTCGGCGCCGTCGCGGTGGCCCTCGACAGTCGCACGGCGTACATCGCCGTCCCGCTCGTCAACGCCGGCAGCTTCCTCGTCTACGCGCTGACCGTTACCGCCCTGCCGTGCATCGGCAAGCACCCGCTGCCGCGACCGACGGCCACCGCCGCGCTCCGCGACCTGCCGTACCTGACCCTGGCCGCGATCGCCGGCGTGCTCGCGCTCTGCTGGGGAATGCTCTCGAGCGGGGCTGCCTTTGTGGGTGGCCCGCCACACGCTGGCGCCGCTGTGGATCTCGGCAATGATCGTCCTGTTCAACGCCCTGACGATCACCGTGCTCCAGGTCCCCGTCACGCGCGGCGTCTCATCGCCGCTTCGCGCCGCCCGCACGGCGCGGCTGGCGGGCGCCGCGCTCGCGCTCTCCTGCGTGCTGTTCGCGCTCAGCCAGGGCCGCGGCGGCACCTTGGCGCTGCTCGTCCTGTTCGCCGCGGCGACCGTTCACGTCGCCGGTGAGCTGCTGTTCGTCGCGGCCTCTTGGCGCCTATCGGTCGACCTCATGCCGGCCGACGCGCCCGCCCAGTACCAGGGCGTCTTCGCGACCGGACAGGCAACGGCGCAGATGATCGCCCCGGCCGTGATGACCACGCTCGTCATCGGCTGGAGCGCGGCCGGTTGGCTCGTCCTGGCCAGCGTGTTCACGATCGCGGTGCTTCCGGCGATGCCGGCCACGCGCTGGGCCCTGCGGACGCGTCGAACCCAGGCCACAGCCATTCGCTCAGCGGCTTCAGGTCGTGCGTGGCTTCGCCAAGCACCTTGCGCTGGTCGACATGGACACCCAGGTGCCGCCGGCCGACCTGCTGCCCGACCACGGCCACCGGGCGAGCCCCTACCTTTACTCCGACGACGAGGTGGTGCGGCTCATGGCCGCGGCCAGCCGGTTGCGCTCACCGCTGCGCCAGGCGACCTTCGCGACGCTGGTCGGGCTGCTGTGGGTGACCGGGATGCGCATCGGTGAGGCGCTGCGACTGGACCGCGACGACATCGACCTCACCCACGGGGTCCTGGTCGTGCGTGACGCCAAATTCGGCAAGTCCCGCGAACTTCCGCTGCACCACAGCACCGTCGCGGCGCTCCGGGCCTACGCAAAGCGCCGGGACCAGCTCTGCCCCAAGGCCAGCTCGCCGGCCTTCTTCATCTCGCTGGCCGGCACCCGGCTGCGCTACGACAACTTCCACCTGGCGTTCGGCGGCCTGGTGCGCGACGCCGGGCTCACCCGCCGCTCGGCCACCTGCCGGCCGCGCCCCCACGACCTGCGCCACAGCTTCGCGGTGTCGACCCTGATCGACTGGTACCGCCAAGGCGGCGACGTCCAGCCCCGACTGGCCCTGCTGTCGACCTATCTGGGCCACGTCCACCCGGCACACACCTACTGGTATCTGTCCGCCGCGCCCGAGCTGCTCGGCCTGGCAGCCGCCCGCCTGGAGGCCGCCACCAAGGAGCAGCCATGAGCACGCTCGGACCGACACTGGAGGCGTTCCTCATCCAGCGGCTGCTCGCGCAGCGGCGGGCGAGCCCGCACACCATCGCCGCCTACCGCGACACGTTCTGCCTGCTGCTCGGCTTCGTCGAGCACCAGACCGGCAAGGCCCCCGCCACGCTGGGGCTTGAGGACCTCAACCCCCCGTTGATCGGCGCGTTCTTGGACCATCTGGAGCGTGACCGGCACAACAGCGCGCGGACCCGCAACGCCCGCCTGGCGGCGATCCACTCGCTGTTCCGGTTCGCGGCGCAGCGCCATCCCGAGCACGCCGGGCTCATCGGCCGGGTCCTGGCCATCCCGCCCAAGCGCTTCCAGCGCCAGACCGTCTGCTTCCTCACCGACGACGAGGTCCAGGCGCTCCTGCACGCCCCGGACCAGGCCGGCTTCCTCGGCCGGCGCGACCACGCGCTGCTGCTGCTCGCGATCCAGACCGGCCTGCGGGTCTCCGAGCTCACGGCGCTCACCCGCCACGACATCGTGCTCGGCACCGGAGCGTGCGTGCACTGTCGCGGCAAGGGACGAAAACAACGCGCCACCCCGCTCACGACCACCTCGGCCACCGTGCTCGGGGCGTGGCTGGACGAACGAGGGGGAGCACCGACCGATCCGCTGTTCCCGACGCGTCAGGGCCAGGCCCTCAGCCGCTATGGGGTGACGCTGCTGGTCGCCAAGCACGCCACGGCGGCAGCATCGCACTGCCCGTCACTTGCCACCAAGAAGGTCTCGCCCCACGTCCTGCGGCACACCGCCGCCATGCGGCTGCTCCACGCGGGCGTGGACACCTCGGTCATCGCGCTGTGGCTCGGCCATGAGGGGACCGAAACGACCCAGATCTACGTCCACGCCGATCTCACCCTGAAAGAGCGGGCCCTGGCGCGCACCACGCCGATCACGGGCGAGCCCGGCCGCTATCGACCTCCCGACCAGCTGCTCGCCTTCCTGGAGAGCCTCTGATTATGCAGACCTCCGATGCTCGAAGTCCCCCTCCATAGCGGCGAGCTGGTCGCTCGTCCACATAATCCGCCGCTTCGCATAATGGACCTTATGAAGAGATCTGCATAAGGTCCACAAGGTCAGGAATATCCTCAATGCGCTGCCCAAGAGCGTCCACGCCGGCGCCCGCACGGCGCTCAACGAGATCACCATGGCCGAGGACCTCCAGCACGCACGGGCAGCGATCGAGGCGTTCGCCACCGACTACGGCGTCAAGTGGCCCAAGGCCGTCGCCAAGGTCACCGACGACCAGGACGCCCTGCTCACCTTC
>WNGE01001234.1_pt1 | contig 32503 bp, 27 predicted proteins | sample 5400651 | NCBI WGS metagenome assembly WNGE01 (sample SAMN13153370, study PRJNA577476) | soil metagenome | isolation source: 60 cm soil or saprolite under grassland replicate 2 | place: USA:California | collected 2016-06-15
TCCAGGGTGCCATTGCCTTCAACTATCTGTAATACGCACGCCGGCGTGGCGGATACGATCGCGTAACTCCGCCGCGAGGTACCACTGGATCTTCTCTCCAGAGAGCAAACGAATTCCCTCGAGCAGCCTGGCTACTCGCAATTGAGTTCCGGGCTCAACAAAAAGCGAGCGTTTGGCTTTGACCGTGTAGCTCGGGTCGCCCTTTCGCATGACCATTTGCCATGCACGATCGTCTGTTCCGGTAGATGTCAGCGTCAGTTCCTCTCCAAGCGTCCAAAAAGAAAGCAGGCCGATTCCGAACTCACCCTGGAGACCGGCGGCGCCTTCCACCTTGAGGCGTCGCTTCACGGAGTCGCAAATATGTGTGGCGACATAGCGAAAGTCCGGCCGGCCGTCCGCATCGCGGGGAATGCCTTGCCCGTTATCGCGCACCTCCAGGTAGTGGCGGCCTTCGCTGCGACCGCGAACAATCGTGACATTCGTTGCGCGGGCATCGATGGAATTCTCGACCAACTCGGCGATGGCCTTCAGCGGATTCGATTGCGACAGCGCGATGATCGTGATCGCATTCCAGTCGTTGCCGATGCGAAGTTTGCCCCGCTGATCAGAAGAATCTCGCAACTTTAGTTTCTGTGACATGAAATGTTCGCGATCAGGCGGCTATGCCGCAGCGCATGGGGTAAGGCTTTGCTAAGTACGAAGAAATAACGTGAGGCGGCCCTTAGATAAGCCAACCCGCCCAATCCAGCGTGCGACCTTCACGGACAACGTCGAGCGAATCATAAAACAATACTGACGCAGCCTGAAGCAAGCCCGTAAGTTTGAATTGGGCTACCCGTAACCTCAAATCCTGGCTTTTGGATCGTCATGCTACAGTCTGCTCATAGATCAGAGAATCGGCTATCGCCTGTTACTTGCCTCTGCGCTGCTGGCATTGATCGTTGTTGATAGTGCCTCTGCACAGACGACAACTTTCACGTATCAAGGCAAACTTGCCGACAACGGCAGTCCTGCGACCAGCAGCTACTATATGCAATTCAAACTCTTCGACGACGCAGTCACCGGCACACAGCAGGGACCAACCCTGACTAAGTCTGCCGTGGAGGTGGTGATAGATCTTCACGGAGTCGCAAATATGTGTGGCGACATAGCGAAAGTCCGGCTGCCCGTCCGCATCGCGGGAATGCCTTTATCGCGGACCTCCAGGTAATGGCGGCCTTCGCTGCGACCGCGAACGATCGTGACATTCGTTGCGCAGGAATCAATGGAATTCTCGACCAACTCGGCGATGGCCTCCAGCGGATTCGATTGCGATAGGGCGATGATCTCGATTGCATTTTTCTATCTAAATTCTAGTTTCTTCCCGTCAGCGCTTGAAAGTCCGCTCTCAATCTCGCCGCCATGCTTCCCACCGCCACTGTATACTGTCGAAAATCAAACGTCGTAATTATTCCTACTCCCAAACTCGACGAAGTGAGAAAGATTTCATCGGCATCGGTTAAGTCAGCCATTTCGTAAACGCCTTCGACAACGGGGATGAAATGCTTTTCCGCTACTTCGAGGAGGGCCTCGCGGGTAATGCCGGCAATTGCTCCGGTGTTAAGTGCGGGTGTGTAAACCGTTCCGTCTTTGACCCAGAAGATGTTGGCCATAGTAGCGGAAACGATCTCACCGCGTTCGTTGAGCACGACGGCTTCGTCAAAATCACGGCTTTGCGCCTCTTCCCTGGAAAGCACCTGGTCCAAATAGTTAAGGCTCTTTATTCCTGCCAACGGCGAGAAAGTATTAGACCGATAGGGTGAGACCGCCAACGTCAATCCTTCGCGGCGAACCTTCTGCGGCTCGCCGGTCATTATTAGCAGGTCGGTCTTGCCGCTGCTGTGCGCCCGGGCGTTCCAAATGTCACGGAAACCGCTGGCCAGCAAAATGATGCGTGCTCTTCCGCCATCAACCTGGTTTACAGCGATCAGTTTTGTTAGCGCCTCACTGACAGATGTCTCCGTCAGGCCGGTTAAATCAAGGCTTATCTTCTTGGCGTGTTCTGAGAGGCGAGACCAATGTTTAGACCAGAGGAAAGGATTACCGTTGTGAATGGCTACGGTAGTGAAGACTCCGCGTCCGTATAACATTGCCGAAGAAACAGGCGCCACGCGCGCTTTCGTCGCTTCGACCATCATCTTGTTGAGATAGATAACCGCGTGCACCAGCGGCTCCCGGGCGTAGCGTCAACACGATCCATTAAATGACACGAAACCATCCTAACAGGATTTAGTTTTTGTTCCCGTGATTTCTTGGATTGTTTTTGTCCGTTTGCAGCATGCCCGAAAATTAACGAGATAACACTTAAGAGAGAAAGACCCAGTTGGTTTATTCTCGACCGGCGGCCATTGCCTGCGCTGCCAGCTTCTGCGGCAGAGCGCTACGCCAAACGCTTTCAAGCTCTTCGACTTTGGCGTTGATTGCTTGTACTTGATTCAGGTTGATTCGTAGCGTGTCGCCGCCCACGGTACCAATGATTTGAAGCGGACAATTGTGCCGCTTTGCCAGTTCAGTGATCTGTGGCATTACACTCATAGCGAAACTGACAATTATGCGGGACGGCGATTCAGCGAAAAGCGCTGCGCTTGTTGAGAGCGAACTCTCGAAATCAATCTTTGCCCCGATAGCAGGATGTGCCAACGTAGAGAAGCAGGTTTCAGCCAGGGCCGTCGCAAGTCCGCCGTCCGAACAGTCGTGCGCGGACTGCAGCAGATCCGCTTCTGCTGCTTCGAGACACGTGGCCTGCACGGCAATTTCGTGCCCTAGATCGAGCTTGGGCACCTCCCCATTCGCGATCATCTCTTGGGTCGATAGTCCCTGCACGGAAGCCGCAAACTCGCTGATTGACAAGTCATCGTTCGTAATACCCAGCAGCGCAACCACATCGCCTTCATTCTTAAATCCCGGTTGCAGTACGCGGCGGACGTCTTCAACGAGACCTACCATTCCAATGACCGGCGTTGGTGGTATGCCACGACCTTCCGTTTCGTTGTAAAAAGAGACATTGCCTGAAACTACCGGAGTATTGAAGGCCCGACACGCTTCGGCCATTCCCTGCACGACCTCAGAAAACGACCACATCACTTCGGGGCGTTCCGGCGAAGCAAAATTCAAACAGTTAGTAATCGCCAGCGGTTTCGCACCAACGCATACGACGTTTCGCGCCGCCTCGGCAACTATCAACTTCGCGCCTTCGCGAGGGTTCGCGGCACAATACCGGCCGTTGCCATCGAGGGTCATTGCAAGGGCGCGCCGCGTCTCCTTAATTCGTACCACCGCGGCATCGGCGCCTGGCAGGACCGCGGTATTAGTGCGCACCATATGATCGTATTGGCGATAGACCCAGGCCTTTGAGGCAATGTTTGGGGAGACGAGCAGCTTCAATAAGTCGGGAGTCGGGAGTCGGGAGTCGGGAGTCGGGAGTCGGGAGTCGGGAGTCCGAACGGCGGAGTCTGCAGCCTGTTTCTGACTCCCGACTCCCGACTCCCGACTCCCGACTTCTTTCGGCGGTTTCATGGGCCGTTCGTAACGCGGCGCTTCATCGGTTAGTGCCAAGACCGGAATATCAGCCACCGTCTCACCGTTATGTATGACTCGCATGTTCGAGCCCTCGCGTACTCGCCCGATCACAACCGCGTCGAGGTCCCACTTGCGGAAGATGTCGATCACTTCGCGCTCGCGTCCGGAATGGGCCACGATTAGCATGCGCTCCTGAGATTCGGAGAGCAGCATTTCATATGCAGTCATTCCCTCTTCACGCTGCGGCACGAGAGAGAGATCCAATTCGATTCCAGTGCCTGCGCGCGCAGCCATTTCGCATGACGATGAAGTTAGGCCCGCCGCACCCATATCTTGAATGCCGGCAACTGCTCCGCTGCGCATCGCTTCGAGGCAGGCTTCAAGCAAGAGCTTTTCCAGAAAAGGATCACCAACCTGAACGGTAGGGCGCTTTTGCAGCGCCTCGTCATCGAACTCAGCGGAGGCCATCGTTGCGCCGTGAATCCCATCCCTGCCAGTCTTGGCGCCGACGTAAAGCACCGGGTTACCAATGCCACTTGCTTTGCCGAAAAAGATTTGATCGTTCCGAACCAGTCCAAGAGCAAACGCATTTACCAGGGGATTCAGCGCGTAACCATCGTCAAAGGCCACCTCGCCGCCCACGGTTGCCACTCCAAAAGCATTTCCGTAGTGTGCTATGCCCGCAACTACACCCGCCAGCAGGGAGCGATTACGTCGACCATATTGCGGGTGGTCCAGCGAGCCGAAGCGCAAGCTGTTCATCGAAGCGACAGGTCGCGCTCCCATTGTGAAAATGTCGCGCAAGATTCCACCGACTCCGGTAGCGGCGCCCTGGAAAGGCTCGATGAAAGAAGGATGATTATGTGACTCGATCTTAAAGGCTGCGCACCAGCCGTCACCCACATCAATAACGCCGGCATTTTCGCCCGGAGGCACGATAACTCGTTCGCCGGTTGTGGGCAGATGTTTCAAATGCACTCGGGAAGATTTGTAAGAACAATGCTCAGACCACATCACCGAAAAGATTCCGAGTTCAACTAGCGTCGGTTCACGACCCAGAAGTTCTATTATTCGTCGAAACTCGTCGGTAGTCAGGTTGTGGGCAGAAACTATTTCAGGAGTGATTGGTTCCATAGCGCGTAGGCAGAAAGACGAAGGCCCTAGACTAGGAGTCTGTCGGAAAAACAGACTGGAGCCCACCTGTTTATCGCTGGCGCAAAGAGGCGCAGGTTTAACCCCGTAGGGGTGCCATGTTTATAGCTCAAAGGACCGGGAACCTCCGGCGCGGTTCGGAGGGGCGGAACTCAACTTGACAAGTACCAATCTAGTTTCATTCCGCCCCTCCGAACCGCGCCGGGGACTCCTTAGTTACCGATAAACATCCCACTCCTCCGGAGTGAAGAACCGTCGTGATCAAATTGATCCTGCCCAGGGAATCAGGTTCACGTACGTAGCGATTGAGCATTTTTCCGACAGCCTCCTAGTCCAGGGAGGAAGATGGACACTGCAATCGGGCCTACTGCTTAGTGCCTATTTGTTTTTCGATCTCGGTACGAAGCTGCTCCGGGGCAATTCGGCCAAAGTGCCTGTAAGCGAGGTTTCCCTTTGCATCGTAGAGAAAGGTCGCTGGCAAGGCGCCACTCCACTGAGCATCCACGGCTTTGATAGGCACTTCTGGATCCGGAACGTTGAGCAGATAGGTCGGCATCTGCGCTTTCATTAACCGCAGAAACTTTGGCACTTCCGTATTGATATCTTTTAGATCGTCGAGGGAGATAGCGATGAAGTCGAGACCTTTGCCGCGATAGTCAGCGTCAATCTTGACGAGGTCCGGAAATTCGTCTCGGCAGGGATCGCACCAGGTCGCCCAGAAGTTGACCAAGAGCGGGCGTTGAGACTCTCGCTTCAGCAAACCCTTAAGCCGCTCAGTATCAATCTCGGTAACGGCAGCCATGGGCTTCACGGCCCGGTGCACGCGCTTTTGCGCCGGTGCCGCGAAGCTCGCTAACAGAACACCGAGACAAACGGCTGAGAAGATAAACCTTCTTTTCAGTGTCATCCCTTAAGCACGTTTGATGCTGCAGCCAAAGGCCATCGCCGAAGTTTTCTCAATGGGCTTTCCTGCCAAAGCCGCGTCCATCGCGTCGCGCAGTTCGCTCGAGTTAACGCCGGAAACGTCTTTGCTGTTGTCGATGCGACCGTGATAGAGAAGCTTGTTACCGGCGTCGAGTAAATAGGCCTCAGGCGTCCTGGTAGCTCCCAGGCGGTCAGCGATCTTATTGCCTGGATCCTTCAAAATGGGGAACGTCAGGTTGTTCTGAGTGGCGTGGGCCTTCACCGCGCTGGCATCCTCGGTGGAATTCGAATTAATGCCAATCACGTTGATGCCTCGCGCTTTGTAGTCCTGTGCGAGTTTTTCCATGCGCTCGTTATAGGCATTGGAAACCGGACACTGCACAGCGACGAAAATTAGCACAGCGCCTTTCTTACCCTTCAGCGCATTGAGCGATTGCTCTTTACCGTTGACGTCGGGGAGCGTGAAATCTTCAACTGTCGAGCCTATAGCCGGCGGGGCTGGAATCTCGTTATCAACCACGCGACCCCTGCTTGCGATCGCTGCTCCAGCGACGAACAATGCGGCCAGCAATAGTGACACTGCTTTCTTCATAATCAGATGCTCCTTTCAAAGAGAACAGGAAATGGAAGCAAAGATTATCAGCCGCTGAAAGGCGTGGCAAGCGAAGCCGCTCTGACAACAGGCGTTGTTCTGTAAACCCGAAAATGTCGCATTATGTTCATAAATTCGCAATAGATTTCGGTTTCCTTTTCGGTGCGCTAATGATCAGGAATCTGCAATAACGCGACCATGAAGGCACCATCACCCTTTCCTGGTTGACACACGAAATTACACCATTCTTAGGATCTGAAATTTGAAATATTTGAAATCTCAAATCTGAGATCTCAAATCTGAGATCTGAGATGATCTAAAAACCCTGAAAGCTTAACCCTCAGATTGCAGCACCTTCGCAACCGCCGCAATCACGCGCCTAACATCTTCATCCGAAGTCTGCCAGTTGCAAACGCTTACCCGCATGCATCGCTGTCCATGCCAGGTGGTTCCGCCAAAGAAGGCCTCACCGTTAGCAACGATCGCGGCGATGATTTCATCAGTGCGTCGATCATGATCTGCTTCCGACGCACCGGGGCGCGGATCCAAAAAACGCACGAGGCCCTGATTGATCGTGGGCTCCCAAATCACTTTGGCGTGTCGCAGGTTGCCAATGCCCAATACCAAATTGTGTGCGTGTCGGCAGCAACGGTCAACCAAATCCGCCACACCTTTTCGTCCGAGTTGACGCAGTGCTGCATACGTCGGAAAGCCACGCGCGCGCCGCGACCATTCCGGGTTCCACTCCATTTGATCACGAGCTTCAGTCGCGTGCGTGATATAGCTGGCTCGCTGAGAAAGTGAAGCCCGATGGGCCTCGGCATCCGCGACAAAAGCAAAGCCCGAATCAAAAGGGACATTCAGCCACTTGTGACCATCAGTGGCCCACGAGTCGGCCTGGGCCATTCCTTTTACGAAGTGACGGTGGTTCGGACTGGCCGCCGCCCAGAGACCAAATGCTCCATCAACATGAACCCAGCCGCCAAACCGTCTGGCAATGGGAATCAACGTTTCAAACTTGTCGAAGGCCCCAATATTTATGTCGCCTGCCTGTAACAGCAGAATGGTTGGCGCGGTCGGATCGCTTTCAAATGCGCGCTCGAGGGCTTCGGGCAGCAAACGACCCTCCGTATCGGTGGGGAGATCAACCACTTGCGATATTCCTAGGCCCAACAGGCGTACCGCTCGCGCAAACGAACCATGTCGCTCAGTGCTTGAGAGGATGCGAATTCGCGGAGCCCCATAGAGCCCGTTTTGTTCGACGTCCCAGCCGTGTTTCGCAAGAAGAGAATTGCGAGCAGCCGCCAGGCAGGTGACATGGGCCATCTGGCAGCCAGTGACAAAAGCAAAGCTCGCCTCTTCTGGCAATTCCAGAATCTCTTTCAACCATTCGCCGGCAACTTCTTCAACTACTGAAGCTGCTGGAGAGCAGGCGTAGAGAGCTGCGTTTTGTTCCCACGCTGAGACGAGCCAGTCCGCGGCCAGAGCAGCTGGCACAGATCCGCCAATTACCCATCCATAAAAACGTCCGCCTGCAGACCCCAGCAGGCCTCCCTTTGTATCTGCCACCAGATCGCCAATCACTCGTTCAGCGGAAACGCCTTCCTCGGGCAGCGGCTTTCTCACGCGACTTTTAAGAGTTTGAAAATCTACAGTGGCGCCGACGGCTTCACGGTCAAGGTTTTGGAGGTGGGCGAGCGCATGGTCAAAAGCGGCTTCGAGCGAAGCGCGATATTCGGGATCGATTCTCTTCATGCGTTAACTGTAAAGCAGGTATTGCGAGGAATCCATCCGAATCTACTTTTGAATTGAGAGCTAGCAGGCAAGCAGTCAGAGAATCAGGCAGCCTAATTTGACGGCCTCTCGGGTCTCTGTAATACGCAGATTCTTGTTTTTTTCAAGTTCTTAGCAGTAACGATCCACGAACCCACACGAACCCAACCGAACAAACCAACACGAAAGATTATTCAGTTATTTCGTGGATCGGATCTTTTTGCTTACGGCTGGATGCGCGTTACTCCGGGCGTGGATATCTCACTTCCACGAGATATGTCGAAGACCAAAAGCCGGTGGTTGGGTCGGGCTAGCGGGACGGGTAGTTCCGAAACTCAGCTTTCGGCAGAATCAGGTACGGCCTCTTGACCTGGGCGGGTTTCCTACTATTAGGTTCACGCTGGTCGAGTGCCTTAGTCTCGACATTTGTTTCTCCATCGCGGAACCTCTCTACTATTGGTGCATCTGGCTTTGTATTGACATCAGTGTTGCCTCGTGCGTCGTTTGCCCTGTCAGCCAAAGAATTTGCAGGCTCAGAAGGGGCCGAATAAGGAATGGTCGTTTCGTCAGGCGGGCCCGCGGAACCAACAGCGTTTTCATAGAAGACCCCGCTGGCGACTGCAAGAGACACTAACAAAATCAAAGCCATTAGCACTCCACCCGACTTTGGTGTAGACCGTTCGTCCTGAGATTTGAGAACCGTCGTTTCTTTTTTGGGATCGATCCCTTCTTGCCGAGTTCGTTCCTCGCGGTTGGGCAAGTTATTGCCAGTGCGGCCAACGCAACGCAGGACCTCGCGAAACTCGCTCGCACTCGTGTACCGTTCTTCGGGTTTCTGAGCCATCGCCTTGTTTAGAATAGCGGCGATTTCTGGGCCAACCGATTCGTAAATTTCGTTTGCCGGCCTGAGTGGATCTGCTTCGCCGTGGGTCAGTGCAGCCGCGCGTGTGAGCGCATCGACCGGTTTGTGTCCAGTCAACAAGTAATACAGAGTTGCCCCCAGTGCGTAGATGTCGCTTTCGGGGCCAGTTGCTAGATCCTGAATTTGTTCAAGAGGTGCATATTGACGTGTGTACCCGAAAAAGGCGGCCGAAGTAGAGACGCCGCTGGATGAATCCGCGGGCTGGGCTTTAGCGAGCCCAAAGTCGAGCAACGCGATCTGGCCTGTTGGGGTGAGCTTGAGATTGTGCGGCTTAATATCACGATGGATGACCTGCCGTTCCTGCGAATGAAGGTAGATCAGGGCATCAAGCAGTTGGTCGGCCCAGGCTACAACCTGATCTCGCGGGAAAGGCCCGGGCTGTTGGGCGATGATCTTTGCCAGATCGACTCCCGTGATGAACTGCATCACCAGGAAGGCGCGGTTACCTTCTGAAAAATGATCGGTGACACGCGGAAGCGCCGGGTGTTGAAGTCTCGCAAGAAGTCGTGCTTCCTGAGCAAACTGCTCGAGGGCGGATGGCTCGGCAGAGAAGGTTTCTTTCAGGGCAATCGTGACTCCGAGCCGCTGATCAACGGCCTCATAGACGCTGCCCATTCCGCCTTTTCCCAATTGCCGGACAATGCGGTAGCGGTTTTGAAGAATTGTGCCAGGAGCTAGCGATGATGCCTTTAGGCACGGTTTGATTTCATGAGAGGTTGACAATAGATTCTCCAGTTCAAGGATCCCGGTGGGAATTAGGGGTAGTCTGTCGTGAAGCGGATATTGAGCACTAGTTTTTCTCGATTGAGGTGAGAATAACCAGCCGAAACGGATTTTTACCGTTTCATTGCGCAGGACTTTGTTGGGGCAGGTGCCTCTGACTCGAGCCGCTTGGGAGCTTTGTGGTTTATAACCGCTCCTGTCAGCAGTATAGCGCAGGTAGAGTAACAGGTACAACAGGGTTGATCTGGGTTTCCTACTGGGGTTCCTCCCTATTCTGAGGCGGTCTTCCTAAGGCCGAGGGCTACCAGAGCGGTCAAGGTAACCGTCACAAGGGCCGAAAGCAGGCAAAACTGGCAGAAATGCCGAATAACGAAGGCTTGAAGGTATAGGAGCCAAAGAGTGGTGATAAACATTGCCGCCACGATCACGGGCAATATTCTGCCGGCAAACCGATATCCAAACGCCGCTAGCGTCGCCAGACTGAAAACGAAGAAATAAGCAGCGGCGCCCAGGGCCGCGAGAGGGACGCCGCGGATAGTTGCATATGGGCTACTCAACACCTCCGAACAGCCTGAGGTCAGCATGCAGCGAACACTGCGGCCGGTGATGTGTTCGACAGTGAGATAAATAGCGTCAGTGAGGCCGATTAGTGAGATGACAGCTGTCGCGGTGTACAAGAGCGTCGCTCGGCGCTGGACTTTGACTGATGTGAGTGCGGTGCTTATCACAAGTGACGGAGGTTCCTAGCCAGATACCACTGGCATCGAGACTGTGAGTCGAGTCTTATCACAACTCTCCACGTCGATTCGGTTTTTACTTGCCTCCTACCTCTTTTCGGATCAGCACTCGTAGTTTTTCGGGAGCCAGTGATTCGAAAGGAACTTCACGGTCATTGAGAAAAACTGTGGGTGTGCCCTTCACATTCAATGAGCGACCGCGCTTACCATCCTCGGTAATCCGATCCTGGACTGGGCTACTATTAAGGTCGCTACGAAAACGATCGAGGTCGAGTCCGACTCTCGTGGCGTAGCCTTCAAATACAGGTCTCACATCAAAGACATCGTGCCAGGCTTTTTGATTCTCGTAGATGAGGTCGTGCATGGGCCAGAATTTTCCCTGCAAACCGGCAGCCTCCGCCGCGCGAGCGGCGGCAAGAGCGTGTTCGTGTGCCGGCACAAGGGGAAATTCGCGAAAAATAATGCGCAGCTTCGGTCCGAATTCTTTCTCCATTTGTTTCAACACGGGATGGAGCATGCCGCATGGTGGACATTGAAAGTCGCCAAACTCTTCCAGTGTGGCGGGCGCGTCTGGCTGGCCTTCGGCGTGCGGGGGTTGCGCACCAGGTTCTGTTGGCCCTGCCGGCACAGGTGCGACCGGTACTCCAGCAACAGCGGAGGCAGACGGGGTCGCGGAACGTTTCATATACCACGCCGTAGCGCCAACTGCGCCGCCGAGCACGACAAGAATCAGTAGGAAAGGAAGTAATCTTTTCATGGATCTTTAGTAGGGGGTTAACGAATCATGCTGCCGCCGCCAAAGTTGCGGCAAGCGACCGAAATAGATCTCGCCCGTCACTCGAGCCCAGGAGATCTTCGCAGGCACGCTCAGGGTGCGGCATCAGGCCCAGCACATTGCGCCCGCGATTACAGATGCCGGCAATATTATCGCGTGAGCCATTAGGATTAGCACTCTCAGTTACCTTGCCACTTTCGTTACAGTAGCGAAAAACGATTAACTCTTCACGGTTGAGAGTCTCAAGCGTGGCATCATCACAAACGTAGTTACCCTCGGCGTGTGCAATCGGCAGACTCAGCACCGATCCACGCCTCAACTCGTTCGTAAAAGGAGTGTCCGAGTTTTCCACCCGTACGTGGACGTGTTCACAAATGAAATGCAGATCGCGGTTACGTATCAGAGCGCCGGGCAACAACCCTGCCTCACAAAGAATCTGGAACCCGTTACAGATACCCAGCACGAAGCGCCCGGAATTCACAAATTTCTTGACAGAATTCATTACCGGCGAAAAGCGAGCGAGCGCTCCGGCCCGTAAATAATCGCCATACGAAAAACCACCGGGAATGATCACCGCGTCGTAAGCGCTCAGGTCTGTGTCGCGGTGCCAGATAAAATCGACCGGTTGACCTACGTGCTTCGAAATCACGTGGTAGGCGTCGTGGTCGCAATTGGAACCTGGGAAAACAATGACGCCGAACTTCACGCTTCAATCTCCACGCGATAATCTTCGATGATGGGATTTGAGAGTACCTCGCTTGCCATTCGAGCCACTGATTCCCGAGCGTGATCTTCGTCTAGCGAGCCGTCGAGCGAGATCTCGAAGTATTTTCCCTGACGAACATCCATTATCCCCGCAAAGCCCAGAAGCTCGACTGAGTGCTGAATGGCTTTGCCTTGGGGATCAAGCACCCCGGGTTTCAAATTGACGTAAACTTTCGCTTTCATCGAACCTCTAATCACATTTGAGCATTAACTACCCTCGTATCAAGCTTGTTGCTAACATTGCCGCTATTGCCCTATAGTTGGCGAACTTTTCGCACGGCCTAAATCTTAACCTTAAGAAAGCCCATATTGAAGTAGAGACTGCCGTTCGCTAACTATTTCTTAAAATTACCGTTAACGGCGTGAGAGACTAACCAGTCGTAGAAATCAAAGCAGGAGACCGTCAAATGAACGAATCGCTTCAGAAGTCAGCCATTGGCCTTGATGGAAATCTCGCCGCCGCTCTTGGTTACCCGATCGGCATAATTGGCCTGATAAATTTCATCATTGAAAAGCAAAATCGCTTTGTAAAGTTTCACGGGATTCAGTCGATACTTTACTCCTTGGGATTCAGCGTGATTTTCACTGTGGCCTTTGTTGTCCTATTCGTTTTATCGCTAATCCTTAGTGCGGTCTCTAGTACACTGGGAGCTCTCGTGGGCGGTCTCACGGGGTTGCTGGCCCTGGTCGTCTTCCTGGCGTGGTTCCTGGGCCTTCTGTTCTTTGCCTACAAGGCTTACCAGGGACAGGTGTTCAAGCTCCCGATCGTAGGGAATCTTGCTGAGAAACTCGCTGGCGGCCCAGTCCATTAGTCCAGTTCAACACGATCGCGAGCCAGCAGTTTTCCTGTGGGTCAGCAAATGCGTGCCTTCAGCTTAGTCCTGGAAGACCCTTTCAAAGATCGCCTCTACATTTCTTAGGTAGGTGTTGAGCGAGAAGACTCGGTCGATCTCAGTCCGCGAAAGCTGAGCAGTGATCTGCTCGTCCGCTTTAACCAAAGTCTGAAAGTCCTCATTCTCGTCCCACACGCGCATCGCGTTTCGCTGCACCATTTCATACGCCGCTTCGCGAGAAACACCTTTTTGCGTCAAAGCGAGTAACAACTGGCCACTGAAAATTAGTCCGTGCGTCGCTGCCAGGTTTTCCAGCATGCGTTGCGGATAAACGACGAGGCCGTCGATCAAGGAAGTCGCCTTCTGCAGCATGTAGTCAAGGGCGATGCTCGAATCCGGCAAAACGACGCGTTCCGCGGAAGAATGCGAAATGTCGCGTTCGTGCCAGAGCGCGATATTTTCCAAACCAACCAAACTGTTCGCCCTGACGAGACGGGCCATACCGCAAATACGCTCTGAGATGATGGGGTTCCGTTTGTGCGGCATGGCGCTGGAACCCTTTTGACCCTTCGCAAAACGTTCTTGTGCCTCGCGCACTTCCGTTCGCTGCCAGTGGCGAACGGTCAATGCAAACTTGTCCAGAGACGAAGCGATTGTTGCCAGAGTGCTTAGATATTCAGCATAGCTATCCCGTTGAATGATCTGAGTTGAGACAGGCGCCGCCTTTAAACCGAGCCGAGCACAAACCTTCTCCTCCACAATCGGATCAAGATGAGCAAACGCGCCCACGGCGCCGCTGATCTTTCCGACAGCAATCGCTTCTCTGGCTCGCTCAAGCCGCAAGCGATTGCGGCGCATTTCGTCGTACCACACCGCGAAAGTCAGTCCGAAGGACGTTGGTTCAGCATGAATACCATGCGTGCGACCTACTTGTGGAGTGCGCTTGAATTCAAAAGCGCGTTTCTTAAGGATGGTCATCAGGCCATCGATCTTGATTCGCAGAATATCGCACGAATCTCGCAGAAGAAGGGCGTTTGCCGTGTCGACCACGTCGGAAGACGTCAGGCCGTAATGAACAAAGCGAGCGGCTTCACCGATGGATTCCGCAAGGTTCGTAGTGAAAGCTATGACGTCGTGATTTGTGGTCTTCTCGATCTCGTTGATGCGATCAACTGAGAATTTTGCGCGCGACTTTATCTCTGCGACGGCTTCGGCAGGAATCGTTCCCATCTCTGCGTGGACTTCGCAGACCGCCAGCTCAACGTCGAGCCACTTTTGAAATTTATTCTGCTCAGACCAGAGCGCGCCCATCTCGGGCAATGTGTAGCGATCGATCATGAAATAAAAAAGTCTGGAGTCTGGAGTCTGGAGTTTGGAGTCTCTACGACTCTAGGTAACAAACCGTCAACTTCTTGTTTTCTTGAGCAGATTTTGAGTAAACAATCGATCCACGAAACTACACGAACCAAAGACACGAACTGACACGAAATGTTGTTAGTGTTACTTCGTGTCATTTCAGTTTGTGTGATTTCCTGGATCATGTTTTGACTCCGGACTCCGGACTCCAAGACTCCAGACTTCTATTTAAGGGCCGTCGAATTAACGAAATACCTGGCGAGCAACCACTGGTGGTCCTTTTCCACGAGTGTAAATGTTTCCATCCCCTCGCCCCGTTCAAACTTCGTTTGATAGCTGACGATGTAAGCACGCCCTCTCAACGGACCGCCCGAATTGTTTTGCTCAGTCGCTGTGTGCAGCGTTCGATTTTCTACCTTACCCAGCTTGGTGTTCAGCTTCTTAAATACCTCAGTTGACTGCTCGAGAGTTGCAGCCTCTCTCCAAAGATCAGAAGCCTCGTTGTAAATCTTTTCGTATTGTTCGTGTGCGATATCGTCGCTAACAGTGCCGATCGTGGCTTCCACTTCGGGAGGAATACTGCGCCGCTCTGCGTTGAATGAGCAGCTCGCGCTGAGCAAGACTAAACCGAAAAAAATCCCAACTATGTGGCTGGGCGACCGGGCAGTTCCGAAAACCAAAAAGTTCATTCTTCCGCCGCCATCCCGCGTCCTTCGCTAAACCTCGATCCACGGTGTCGGTTCCTTGGGAAATGAAAGGCTAATCTCTGTCTCAGCCGGAAAAAGCGGGGCGCGTTCCTGTAATGCAACTTCCGCCGAAATCTTTGCGAGGTACGGATTGTTGGCGCGCTGCGAGAGGTGTGCAAGCACGATGTATTTAGCAGAACCATCAAACCCGTCCCGCAGCCATTCGGCTATGTCTTCATTTGAGAGATGTCCCAGGCGCGACAAAATGCGTTGCTTTAGTTCCCAGGGGTAAGAGTCACAAGCTTTCAGCATGTCCCTGCTGTGATTTGACTCGATTACGATGGCTGCGCAACCGCGGAGTTGTTCAGCAATTAGCGTCGTGATGTGGCCAAAGTCCATTAGCGTCGCAATCTTGACTCCGTCATGCGTGGCCGTGAACCCGAAATTATCAACTGCATCGTGGGGAATCGTGAAAGGGTGAAAATCGATCTCGCCTATCCGGAAGTCTTTGCTCGATTCAATCTGCTCGATACGGTTGCGAAGTGCATTTGCTCGCTTGCGCGGCTCGTCATTGCTAACGTTGAAGCGCTCGCCGACGTAGGCATTGTGAGTTTCCCTAGAAACATAGACAGGGCAATCGACTGCTCGGACTAAAACACGCAGACCTCCGGAGTGGTCACCATGCTCGTGCGTGACCAGAATGCCATCCAGACGCTGCGCATCTTCACCAACGAGGCCGAGGCGCCGTACGATCTCTTTCGCGCTCAGCCCTGCGTCGACAAGCACACGAGTATTTCCTGCAACGATCAGGACCGCATTACCAGTCGATCCGCTGCCGAGAACGGTAAGTTTCATGTTTGGGACTCTGGCAACTAATAGAAGAAAGGCAAATTGAAATTTATCACTTTATAGGGAAACGGCCAACTGAACACAGAGTGCGGCCCGAGCCGGAACCAAACCTAACCCAAAACACGATCCACGAAATCACACGAAGTAACAACAACAACATTTCGTGTGAGTTCGTGTATTTGGTTCGTGTGGTTTCGTGGACCGCGGAGCCGGGGGGTTCGATGGGGTGGAGTGCAAAGCCGAGGCTCTTTGCTTCCGCGACAAACGTGTAGCTCCAAGCCTTCAAACTCTTACGTCCTAGTTTGCGTTAGATTGCCAGGCGGGAACGATCCACTGTAAAACCATTCAGGTTCCCCAGCGCACCCAGTGCCAAGGACTCCGTCGTGAAAAATGTGCGCGCTACTTCCTGGGTTTCTTCCGGCGTGACTGACTGAATCTGTTTGATGATTTCGTCGGGCGTGATGCGACGACCGTGGATGATCTCTTGCCGCGCCAGCGCGCTGGCTCTCGCGCTGGAAGACTCGAGACTGAGCAGGATCGACGAAATCGCTTGATCCTTTGCGATCCTCAACTCGTCTTCGTCAACGCTCTCGGCGACTACGCGACGCAACTCCTTCATCGAGAGGTCAATAACTTCGTCCATATGTTGCGGCGAAGTCCCCGCATAAATCGTGAAGACACCCACGTCAGAGAAGGTGCTCCCTCCAGCGCCCACAGAATAAGCCAGGCCACGTTCCTCACGAATACTTTGCCACAGGCGGCTCGATGTTCCCCCGCCCATAACGGATGCTAACAAGCTGGCGGCATAACGATTCTGATCGCGCGCTGACGGCCACGGAGCGGCAATGATCAGGTGGGCTTGCTCTAATTCTGTCTTTTGTTCGATTAGGATCGGAGACGCGGGCAATGGAGATTTTTCAACACGTCCGAACCCATTCTTTCCACCACAGCCGTCGAAGGCACGTCCTACCAACTCGACCAAACGATCGTGGTTGACGTTCCCCGCAGCTGCGATTACGAGGTTCCCGTAGCAAAACTCGCGGGCGTGGAAGCCCACGATCGTTTTATGATCAAAAGTTAAGACCGTCTCTTTCGTACCTTCAATCGGGCGGCCGAGGGAATGATCGGGAAAGTAAGCTGCGTTGAAGACTTCACCAAGCAATTCATCAGGTGTATCTTCGACCATCTTCATTTCTTCCAGGATGACCATCCGCTCGCGCTCGATATCCTCCGGGGCAAAGCGGGGCTGAGAAATGATGTCGGTCAAGAGATCGATTGCCTCAGACACGCCTGTATCCGCAACCTTTATTGCAAATCCCGTCATCTCATGCGTGGTATAGGCGTCGAGATGTCCACCTAATCGATCAGATTGAACGGCGATATCATGAGCACTGCGGCGGTTGGTACCCTTGAAAACGGCGTGCTCGATGAAATGACAAATCCCGTTCAGTTCAGGCGATTCGTGGCGCGAGCCGCGGCGAACCCAAATGCCGGCTGTGACTGACCTAAGGCCGGGCATGTGTTCGGTCAAGACGGCAATGCCGTTGGGGAATCGTGTGGCTTTGACTTCGTCTATCATCAATCTCAGAACAAAAACTACACAAAATGGACCGGTTGAGGTTCAGGTGAATTGGCATCCTAACATGCGGGAAAACTCGCGGCAAAGTCGGCGCAACCGACCTAAATCGAGTTAGTTCCGTTTGTGGCGCCCCGGATCTGGCAAACTTTTGTCCATAAGATTCTGAAAGTTGACCCAGGCTTCGGCAAAAGTTGCCATCCAAACGGTGTTTAATCGGCGATTTGCTTGACAGTTCTTCGCAGTTTGGCTGAAAATGACCATTATTTGTGGTTCCGGGTAAGTCTCCTACCTGAACCAGTTCGGCCTTTTCACCGGGTAGACGTTTGCCGTGGAGAAAAGGGATGAACGATTTGAGAATTTCTTTCCAGGTTGAATCGACCAATATAGAAGCGCTCCCCGCTGGAACGGCTCGTGTTCCGCAAGTTCGCGCTTGGAGGTCTGCCGCAATGAAAAGAGCAATCGGCTTTAGCTTGTCCCTCATCGTGTTGTCGGCCATAGCTGCAGTGGGTACACGAGCCACGCCGCCAAACAAAGGAACGCTTGCCACAATCACTGGCTCAGTGAACGACACGAAAGGAAATCCCCTTGCTGGAGCGCTGGTTGTCCTCGTGCGGGACGGTGCCAAGAAAGTCATGCGCGAAACGAAGACCGCCGCTGACGGCACCTTCAGCACCACAATCTCTCCGGGTCGATACGGCATTAAGGCGATTGCGGCAGGTTTTAGTGAGGTCGTGTTCTCAGCGGTGGAAGTGCGGGCTTCGCAAGAACTGATCTATCGGTTCAATTTGGAACCTGTCGGCTCAGGTAAGACTTTGCCAGAGCGCAGGAAAGATCGAGACGATGTGAAGTGGACGTTGCGTTCGGCGCAGAGTCGACGTTCAATCTTCCAGGCGCAAGAAGGCGACGATAAAACCGTGCAAGGCGTTCTTGATGCACAAGAAGAAGAAGCTACGGCGGCCGAAAACGAACCCGATAATGCTCGAGGCCGGACTCAAGGAGTCTTTGAGACATATGCTTCCACTAATTCTTTCGCGCCACCTTTCGCAGGCTTGAACTTTGCCGTAGCTACACAAGCCTCTGAACATGTGGAACTAATCTTCGCGGGACAAACAGGCGTAGGACCCAGCGCCCCTGAGCGATTCGAAGTCACCGGCCGATTTAGACCTAACGATCGTCATCGCATAGGCATCACGGGCGCTGCTGCCCGGTTCACCCCACCCGTTTGGGTGAAGGGGAACGACAATAACTCGGCCGCGTTTGGCCAAGTTTCACTTCGCGCTGTTGATGAGTGGATCGTTCGCGATGGAATCGTAATCCTACTGGGTGTCGATTACTCGCGCTTTATCGGGGCGGGCGGAGCGCACGCAATCACGCCGCGGGTCGGACTTCAATTTGACGCAAATGCGCGCACGCGGTTGCGGGCTGCGTACGCTCCGGGTGGGGACGAACAATCAATTCAAAGCGTCGCTTCGTTCGAAGATGCGGAAATAGTTTTTAGTGAGCCTGCAAACCGGCCTACAGCGTTTATCGATGGCCGCGCAGTGATGGAGCGGAGTCATCGATTGGAGTTCGGTATCGAAAGAGTTCTTGACGGCAAGTCGAGTGTTGAGGCTACCGCTTTCTACGACACGACCAGCGGTCGAGGTGTAGGTTTGCTGAGCACACCGCTTTCCGCGTTCTCAGGCAAAGCTGGGGAGTCGTTGGTTAACGTAGCGAATCAACAGGGTGCAGCAAGAGGAATGCGGCTGGTCTACACCCGACGTCTGAGCCGTGTGTGGACTGCGTCGGGAGGTTACTCATTGGGGCGCGGTCAGCGGTTGTCGCCTAATGCATTCTCAAATCCTGCTGAGATTTTTACTAACGGATTTTTCCAAAGCGGGGCTTTGCAATTGACTGCTGGTTTTCATACCGGTACCCAGGTTCGGACCGTGTTGCGCTTTTCTCCAAACGCTACCGTTTTTGCAATCGATCCCTTTGCGGGACGATTGGGCGTTTACGATCCATCCTTGAGTATTCAAGTCACTCAGGAATTGCCAAGCTTCGGCCTTCCAGTGCGGGCCGAGGCTGTTCTCGATGCGCGCAATCTCCTGGACACGCAGGTAAGTACCGATAACGGAGAGGTCTTTACTCAAATTGGTACGCGCGGCCGATCGGTCCGCGGCGGTATTTTGGTCAGATTCTAGACGGCTAAAGAATGAGGGGGAACAGCTGGTCCTTGCCTTGATTCCTGAACCCTCTCGCTTGTTCAACGGAGTCTCAGTCTCCAAAATCTCGGAAAATTCCGAAAAGATGGATTAACCCCGAGATGTATTTGCGGGCGCCTTGAATCTCACGAGCTAACTTAGTCTCAGCAAGCTGGTTGAATATCTAAGCTGGCATCTTGTTTTAGCTGCTGGCTTTTGATTCTCAAGGAATTGGGCGACTTGGAACATACCTTGCTTATTCGCAACTGATTGCGTTGTGTCGACGGTCATTGGTCTAGCAACTCGTGAAAAGATCGGTCCTTACAACTCAGAGCTGGATTTTGCTGATCGGCGGGGTTTTGCTGGTAGCAGCTGGTGTGCTCAATTTTGGTCAGCGCGCGCGGCGAGAAACCCCACCCTGGGATGGCGTCAGGTGGGTCGACACCGCGCAGGGTGTTATCGCTGAGGTTGTAACGCCCAAGACTTCCGGCGCGCGTGCCTGGCTTCTTCCGGGCGACCGGTTAGTGGGAATTAGCCTTGACGGCGGCAAGAGCGACGAGATCGTTCACGCTCGAGACGTGCAGATGTATTTGGAAGCGGCGCGAGTCGGCGGACAGATTCACTACTCAATCGAACGACCCTCGTATCCCGTCGAAAGCCGATCCTATTTCGCAGATCTGGATAACCTGGACGCGATCCCCAGTTGGACCCCACGAGATCTTTACATAAACCTCATCGGGGTGGTCTATCTGCTCGTCGGCTTCTTTGTCTTATTCAGGCAGGGTGGTCGCGCACCTTTTGTGCTCCATTTCGCGACTTGGTGTCTGACCGCATTTGTTCTTCACTTTTACACCCCCGTAGGTAGTTACAGGGATTTAGATCTTGCGGTAGCCTTCCTGCGCACTGCGGCCTTGATCATGTTTGTGCCGCTCTTTGTGCATTTCTGCGCGAGGTATCCCTCGCGACAGCAACTCTTCGCCGGGCGACGGTGGGCTGCGTTCCTGCTTTATTTACCCGCAATCGCTTTGTTGGCGCTGGCGACCCTCGTTTTCTTCCGCGGTGTAATCACACCCTGGATTCCAGGTTTGCATATTGCGCCGCAAACGGAAGCGTTCATTGGTTTCTTCTACAAGCTGAGCTTTGGCCACTTCGTTCTTGGACTCGTTGCAAGCGCTGTTTTGTTGGTTAGAACTTTGGTGAAGTCCAAGAGCGCCGTTGTGCGGCAGCAGATGAAGTGGGTTGTCTGGGGTACGTTACTGGCGATTGCTCCGTTTACTCTGCTCTATGCCGTCGGTTACCTGCTGGGCGCGCAAACCGATCCGTGGTTGATCGACGCCGCCGTGCTGCCGCTCATTTTGATCCCGTTAGCTTTCGGCTACTCGGTCGTTCGTTATCGTTTAATGGACGTCGAGCTCGTAGTACGTCGCGTCTTTGTCTATGCGCTGACGACGCTGGCCATCGCCCTGATGATAGGGTCAGTGGTTTATCTGGCTGGCCTATACGCGCTTGGTAGTGACGAGGGGTTTTCTTCCGGCGAGATCACGCTGCGCGTAGTAGTCGCCGTCCTGGCAATGGCTGCCATCGTCATGGTTGCAGGACCGGTGAAAAACTTCCTGCAGGAGCGGGTTGACCGTTTGTTCTACGGTGAACGCTACGATTTACGCCACAGCCTGCTCGACTTTGGGCGTACGCTTTCAGCGACTACTGCACTGGATCCCCTGTTGGATTCCCTTGTCAATCGGTTGCAAGAAGTAATGAACGTCGAGCGAATTGCCATCTTCGTAGAAGATGCCAAAGCGCCTTCTGGTTACAGGGCGGCACGTGTCGCAGGACTCTCTTCTGACATTATTGTCCCGCCGGATTTCCGCGAAATGATTCGGGTTCGCTCGGCGGAAATGGGAGTGGTGCGCGCCGACGATCTGGATTTGACGGCTGAGTCAAATAGCTTCGTGCGGCGCACGCTTCACTATTACGTACCTTGCGTTGTGCGCGGGAGAATGGTTGCGGTCATCGGTCTGGGCCGCTCCGCTGACGGCGCACTGTTGACCTCAGAAGATGTCGAGATACTCCGCACTGTTTCCGGTTATGTCGCGGTGGCGATTGAAAACAGTTTGCTTTATCAGGAGCAAAAGGAGCGGGCAGCCGAGTTCAAACTCTTGAAGGAGTTTAACGAGTCGATTGTTGAGTCAATTAACGTCGGATTGCTCGCGGTCAACCTGCAAGGAAAGGTTACTCACCTCAATTCAGCGTTGGAGCACATCCTCGATTTGAGACGCGATGCGGCATTGGGCCGCCGGGTAGAGGATTTGTTCTCCGAAGATTTTGCCGATACGCTCAGGCAGGTGCTCGGCGAGGATGGCTGGCGGTTGCGGGAGACAAGAAACATCTACAAGCTTCACACGGCGACTGTTGCCGGACGCACCCTGGTAGTTAATATTGCCCTTGCTCCATTGCAGGACGCGCAGGCACAAACCGGTGCGCTGGTCGTGCTCGAAGATGTTACTTCTCGCATCCGGCTGGAAGAACAGTTGCAACAACGAGAAAAGTTATCTTCGATTGGGTTACTCGCTGCCGGTGTCGCGCACGAAGTTAACACACCGCTCACCGGAGTCTCTTCCTACACCCAATTGCTGCTGGGAATGCTTCCTGAGACGGATCCGAAACACGCGTTGCTTCAGAAGATCCGCAAACAGGCAGAGCGCGCCACGAACATCGTTAATAACCTGTTGAACTTCTCACGCACGGGTAGCGCCACCGAATTTACTGACGTGGACATCAACCATGTGCTTGATGACACGTTACAACTACTGGAGCCGCAACTGCGACGTCACCAGATAGAGATTGCGCGCGTTTACGATCACGAATCACCTCGCGTCTTTGGCAATAGTGGCAAGCTCCAACAGCTCTTTACCAACCTGGTTCTCAATGCGCGCGATGCCATTCCCGATGGGGGACGCATCACCATCTCCACAGTTGCAGCAGACAGTGATTCTGTTCTGGTAGAAGTAACTGATACCGGTATTGGCATTGGCTCAGAGAACGTAGCCAAGATTTATGACCCGTTTTACACCACCAAGGGTGTTGGACGTGGCACCGGGCTTGGTCTGGCGGTGTCTTATGGCATTGTTCAGGAACATTCTGGACATATCGGTGTGGAGAGCGTCCCCGGTCGTGGCACGACCTTCCGTATTACCCTACCTGCGGCGCACGCCCGTGCAAGACTGCAAGCAGTAGGCGACTAACAGAAACCGCAAGAGATCACTCTTGATGGGCACAGGCCTTAGCGTGCGCGCCTCGAGCCACAAACTCATGTCCGTGCTTCAAAATATGGTCTTTGGATTTTGGTCTTGGGCCTTTGACCCTTGATTACTCTCAACCTCGCCTTGATTTCAAAGACCAAAGACCAAAGACCAAAGTCAAAAGACCGTATTTGCGTAATCTGTGAAACCGTCAACTTCTTGTTTTCTTGAGCAGGTTTTTGAGCAAAACAAGCGATCCACGAAACTACACAAACAAAAGACACGAAGTGACACCAAATGTTGTTAGTGTTATTTCGTGGGATTTCATTTCGTGTGAGTTCGTGGATCATGTTTTCAGTCAGGTTGGTTGCGGCCGGAGCCGCGCTGTGTAATCTGCGGATCCCTTCCACCTTACTTTGTTTTGCCTGATGAAGTCGTTAAACTATTTCGTCCTTTTCTTCATCACGGGATAACCGGCTCATAGTCAAAGGCAATGAAGGCAGACAGACGCATGGCTAAAAAAGGTTCAGTCCTGGTAGTCGACGATGAAGAGATCATGCGTGAGGTGCTCGAGACGCTTCTTTCCGCGGACGGCTATCGTGTTGATCTTGCCAAGACTGGAGAGGAAGGCCTCGAAGCATACGGCCGTCGCGCTTACGATGTTGTTCTGCTCGATGTTTCGATGCCGGGAATAGGAGGCCTGCGGGCGCTGGAGGAGTTTTTGAAGATGGACGCTGAGGCAGCGATTGTAATGATCACTGCCTATGCGACTTTCGATACTGCGATTGCGGCCTGGGAGCGTGGCGCGTTTGGCTGTATTCGCAAGCCTTTCCAAAACGAGCAGATCACCGCCACGGTAGCTGCAGGTATTAAGCGGCGACGCAAAGAGGAAGAACGCCGCACATTGCGTCGGGCGATGAGCAAGGCGGTCGATCGTGGTGAGATCGTTGGGCGTTCCGACGTTATGCAGGAGGTGTTTCGCCTCATCGAACAGGTTGCCCCGGCTCGGTCCACCGTTTTGATTACCGGAGAGAGCGGCACAGGAAAAGAACTGATCGCCAAGGCCATACACGAAGCAAGTCCCCGTGTGGGCAAGCCATTCGTTACCGTCAATAGTTCAAACATCCCATCCGAGTTGCTTGAGTCTGAACTCTTTGGTCACACCCGCGGTGCTTTCACGGGCGCTGTCGCCGCCAAGAAGGGGCTTTTTGAAGTTGCGGACGGCGGGTCGATCTTTCTTGATGAAATAGGGGACATTCCACCCGAAACGCAGGTGCGCTTGCTAAGAGTCATTCAGGAGCGTGAGTTCACCCCTCTGGGGGACACCACACCGCGACGGGTTGATGTTCGCATTATTGCGGCGACCAATATCGACCTCCGCGAAGCAGTCAGACAGGGAAGCTTCCGCGAAGATCTTTATTACAGGCTGGCTGTCGTGCCAATCGAGTTGCCTCCTTTGCGCGATCGTCGCGAAGACGTCCTACCGCTGGCCCAGCACTTCATTGGCAAGTACAACGAAGAAAACGGGCGTCACGTCTCCGAACAGATCGCGCCGGAAGTGCTGGCATTGCTGGAAGCATATTCCTGGCCCGGCAATGTGCGCGAACTGGAGAACGCAATAGAGCGCGCGGTAGTAATAGCTCCCGGTGATCAGGTTTCGCGTGAATGTCTGCGGCCCGAGATTGCGGATCCCCAGGCAGTGATTGCGACATCCCAGGCGGGATCAAGCTTTGCGGCGGTTCAAGATATCGGCCGCGGCGTAAATTTTTACGACGAGGTGCGGCGATTTGAAATTGATCTTATTCGGCGGGCTTTGGAGCAAACCAGTGGTCACCAATCGCGCGCTGCCCGACTGTTGGGGATGAATGCTACAACTCTCAATTCCAAGATCAAGACCTATAACATCAACTTGCGCCCCTGATTTCCCCCCCATAGTAGCCGCAGATGAACGCGGATAACACAAAGCGGCCAACGGCGTCGTAACTGAACCTAAACCAAAACAGGATCCACGAAATCAGCGAAGTAAGACTCAGAAAATTTCGTGTAAGTTCGTGTGTTTGGTTTGTGTGATTTCGTGGATCGGTTTTCACTCACAAAACCTGCTCAATAAAACAGAATTCGCCTGTTTTGCTTCGAAGATCAAGCAGACTAAACAGAGTGTCGTTAGCATTCTTCACACCTTAGCCGTTCTGATCCGCGCTAATCCTCATTATCTGTGGCTAATCATCGTTCCGGGTTCCCGATCCTGAAGACTTCAGATGCTCGGCGAGCACGAAACGGATCATATTATATGTGATGGTTTCGGGCAGCGAGTCGTGAATAGGCTTCAGTTTCTCTGCGCCGTGTTCCGCGATGGCTTTTTCGATTAACGCTCGATCGGCTGGAGCGACAAGTTTCGAAACATCGACTGGAAGGCCCGCACGAATACAATCGACCAGGTGGCTCTCGATAGTGTTGGTTACTAAATTGCGTTGTCGCGCGATCTCTTCAACCGAAAATCCCTGACAGTGCAGAGCTAATGTTTGGAGGGCTGTTTGCGGTGGACCGGCTGCTTCCTCGGCTACCTTCGCTTGTTCATCTTCGGGCAGCGCCAGTTCTACTCGCTCTTGTTCGCGCATCACACGATCACCCAATTCGGTAATTGAGACAGTGGGATACTCCCCGGGGTTCACCTTCAGACAACGCACAGCGATCAACGCCTCAATGTAAAGCAGGATTTCGTCCTGCCGCATATCTTTTAACAGGCCGTAGGTGGAAAGCTCGTTCAGGTGTCCCTGCATTATGTTTTTCGCTGCTGATCCGCGCAGCGTTGCGGCGAGCGCGTTCTTTCCGAAACGGCCTTTCATACGTGTAGCGCAGGCGAGAAGTTTTCGGACCCGCAAAGCTTCATCGGCGGTAAGACCGCGAGGAGCCACCAGGGCGCTGCCAGCTCTACCGGAGCGATTGACACCGGTGGAATCGTCTCCCAGATCCTCGCTGGTAAGCGCCATCCTCGCTGCCTTGCGTGGCGCGCAATTTCCGCAAGTTCCACATTGACGCGCGTGATGCGGATCGCCGAAGTAATCCAGAATGTGAGCGCGATAACAATCTTCCGTGTAGCAGAAGTCGATCATTTCCCGGAGCTTGCTTCGCTCCAGCGCCGCGCGGCGAGCAACCTCGTTGTGGTTGACGCGGAGCCTGGATACTGGAGAACTGTCCAGCAAGACAATGAACCGAGGTCGACGCGCCGCGGAACCAGAAGAAGTTGAGCGCTCGGCCGAGCGGTAGTCTACGCTTCGTTCGATGTGTCCAGCGCGTTCGAGGAGGTAAAGCGCTGATTGGACAGCCATTTCGTTTCGCACGTCGGCACGCTTTGCGAGTTCCGAAGTTGAAAGTTCTATCCGCTTGAGGCCCGTTGAGACAAGGGCGTCATAAACGTCTTTCACTGTCTCAGCGGTTGGATAAGAACCTTCGATGAAAAAATCATGCGTGTTTTTGTCAGCATAGTTGAACAACAACGCGCAAGAGGACGGCAGGCCGTCACGCCCTGCGCGACCGATCTCCTGATAGTAGGCTTCAATCGAGCCGGGCATCTGGTAATGGGCGACGAATCGTATGTCCGATTTGTCGATGCCCATGCCAAACGCGTTCGTAGCAATGATCATTTGCACGCGACCAGCCATAAAATCTTCCTGGGCCTTCACTCGTATGGAATCACTCATGCCCGCATGATACGCCGCTACGCCTAAACCTTGCCCGCGCAGCTCTCCCGCCACCTGTTCTACGGCTTTGCGTGTCGTGGCGTAAATGATTCCCGAGCCGTCGTAGATCTTGGCTAAACGTTTAATCTGCGCGATCTTTTGTCTCTCTTTCTCGATATGCACGACGTTCAGTGCCAGGTTCGGCCGATCGAAACCGCTGACAAAGGTTTGCGGTTTTATTAGACCGAGTTGTTGGATTATGTCTGAACGAACATACGGAGTCGCCGTGGCCGTGAGGGCCAGCGTTTGCGCGCCATTCAAGGATTGGATCGCGCTCTTCAAACGCAGATAATCGGGACGAAAATCGTGTCCCCAGGTGGAGACACAGTGGGCCTCGTCCACCGCGAACAGCGCAATGCGAACAGATTTGAGAGCTTCAACAAACCTGCTGCTGCGAAATCGTTCCGGCGCTACATAGACCAACTTGAACTTACCCCGGCTCAGGGCGTCGATGCGTGCGCGTTGTTCGGTCGGGTCAAGCGAACTGTTTATGAAGGTTGCGGGCACGCCGCGCTCGCGTAAAGCATCGACTTGATCCTTCATCAGAGCGATTAGTGGAGAGACTACGAGCGTCGCTCCACCGAGCATCATGGCGGGAAGTTGGTAGCAGAGAGATTTGCCGCTGCCGGTTGGCATTACGACCACGGCATCTTTGCCATCCAGAATCGCGCTGATTACTTCACGCTGGCCTTCGCGGAAGTCAGTGAATCCGAAATGTTCGCGCAGCGATGTGAGGGCATCGGCATGCATTTGCTGAAGTTTACCCAATTCGGATCTCATCTAGCAAGTTTCTAATTCGGGGATTCGGCTTAGCGGGATACACCACGCAAGTGAGTCAGTTTCTCACGACGATTAGGTGGCTACCCGTCCAAGATAAATTCCTCGTCCAGAATGGTTCGCTTTCCGGTGTCTCATTCACACCCGGCTTCAGCCGGGTGTAAGCGTGCGCATGAATGGAAACCGTTTTAACGGTTTCTCGACGCACAAACCTCACAACGAAAGGACAGCTTCACCACGTCAACTCACTCCTGCTCACAATCTGGTTACATCTCATTTGGGAAACGCTATCGAGGGAGCCAATGCTTAACAGTATGAACTGTTCGTCAAGCTTTATGGCGTTGATGGCGTGACGAGGGATTTATAGCGGACTGGTCAGTGAAGTAGAGATTGAATCTGCATTAGCGAACGGCTAAGCTTACACCCGAACTATTTATTTGGTTGGACGATTCCAAAAAATGCGAAGACGTGATCTGGATGGTTGTCCTGTGGCCGGTGCATTGCAGATGATCGGCGACAAGTGGACGATGCTTGTCGTGCGCGATTTGGCCAATGGTCCCAAGCGCACGTTGGAACTGCTTTCCGGTTTGTTTCCCATCAGCAGTCGCACCCTTGTGGGACGCCTGCGCGACATGGAAAACGATCAGTTTATCAGGCGCAAGGATTTTGGTGGCAATCCTCCCCACGTCGAGTATTCCCTCACTAAACGTGGACGTCTACTCCTGCCCTTTGTGGACACTTTGCGCAAACTTGGAGAACTTCTGGGATGCAATCAATGTGAGGATCGCAAACGACGTCTGGGCTTTTATTGTGATCCCTGCCCGCTAAATGAAGATGTTCCTACCCTGCCTGCTCAGCAACCCGCACCCCCCAAACGACGCGACCGTGACGACTCAATTGTGCTGTTGTAGTAGCGCAAGCTGTTAGCTTGCGTGCGTATGGCTAGACGCAACGTGACCGAGTTGCGTTACGTACATCAGCTTGAGTGTTTGGTACGAACGCAACCTGACAGGTTGCGTTACTCAGTCTTCCTGTGCAACCAACTCAGGCTTGTTCGGTATCATGTGGCCATCAGGAGTGATAATCGCCTCATGATCGGGCGTGATGTGTTCGCCTTCAATAGTCACCTCTTCACCAGAGGGCATCGCGACCGGCAGGTGATCAAGGAATCTTTCCGCGTCGATTGCGGCCATACAACCCGTCCCCGCAGCCGTGACTGCCTGGCGGTAAACCGAATCCTGCACGTCCCCAGAAGCAAATACTCCAGGAATGTTCGTCGCAGTCGATTTCCCGGAAGTGATGAGGTAGCCCTTTTCATCCATGTCTAACTGATCCCTAAACAATTGGGTGTTTGGCTTATGACCAATCGCCACGAACACTCCGGAGATGGGAAAGGTATGCTCGGCGGTGGTGTGCAGGTTGCGCAGCCGAACGGCAGTAACCCCTTCTTCAGGAGTGCCGAGTATCTCTTCAACGGCCGTGTTCCAGATAAACTCGATCCTCTCGTTTCTAAAAGCCTTGTCCTGCATGATCTTTGAAGCGCGCAACTTGTCACGCCGGTGGACCACGTACACTCGCGAAGCATAACGTGTGAGAAAGGTTGCTTCCTCCATCGCCGTGTCGCCGCCGCCGACTACTATTAATGGTTTGTTGCGAAATGCAGGGAGCGGACCATCGCATGTGGCGCATGCTGACACTCCGTTACCGCCAAAACCGTGCGGCACCTTGGCTTCGCCCGGGATACCCAGCCATTGCGCTGATGCTCCTGAAGCGACAATCAAAGTCTCGGTCTTAATCACGAGATCATCGCCGTAGAGTGTGAAGGGCCGTTCTGAGAGATCGACTTCTCTGATCCAGGTTTCCAGGAATTCGGTGCCGAATCTCTCGGCCTGCTTGCGAAATTCCTCCATCAATTCCGGACCCTGAATGCCTTTTGCAAAACCGGGGTAATTCTCAACCTCGGTTGTGATCATCAGTTGCCCACCCGGCGTGGTTTGTTTCTCAGCATCCGGCGGCGCATCGATCAGCAACGGCTTCAAGCTGGCGCGGGCCGAGTATATCGCCGCGGTCAATCCCGCGGGCCCCGAACCGATGATTACAACATCACGTTTAAGCGTCTGCGTGGCCATTCCAGTCAGTCTCTTTCCCTGCCTAGATTTTGGATTATAGAGCCCAAAATGCGAACCAAATGCCCGAGAGTATAGCCTTTCAGCTTACCCTATAGTATAACTACGGATACTGAGGTTAGTCGAACAAGGGCTCAGGTTCTTAAACAAAGGCTCGGCGTAGGAAAGTTTGCATATCGTTGAAAGCAGGCAGCGCTCCGAAACGGATTGAAACGGTGGCCGTGATCGGCGCGGGCACGATGGGACATGGCATTGCCCAGGTCGCAGCCGCCTCCGGTTATCCCGTCATTCTCAGGGACGTGGACAAAGAAACGCTTGCGCGCGGTATACAAAACGTCGAACGCAACCTCGTCAAGGGCATCCAGTTGGGAAAGCTTACCGAGGCCGAGCGCGATCAAACGCTCCAACATATTCGCGGAACTACACGCCTCGAAGACGTGTCTGGCGCCGACCTAATCATTGAAGCAGCACCGGAGCGCCTCGAGCTCAAGCAGCAAATACTTCAACAGCTGGAGTCATTTTCGGACCAGCCTTTTGTTTTTGCCAGCAATACCTCTTCTTTGTCGATTACCTCAATCGCCGGCTCTTCTGTGCGTCCGGAAAATGTCATTGGCATGCACTTCTTCAATCCAGTGCATGTCATGCGGCTGATCGAAATCGTGGTAGGTAAGGCCACCAGCGAAGAGACGGTACGGGCCGTTTCGGAGGTTGGGCGCAGGATGCGCAAGGAAACGATTCTGGTCAAGGATGTTCCCGGATTTGCCTCCAGCCGTTTAGGTGTGGCGCTGGGCCTGGAAGCGATGCGCATGCTCGAACAAGGCGTCGCGAGTGCCAAAGACATCGACACCGCTATGGAACTCGGTTACAACCATCCAATGGGGCCTCTGAAATTGACGGATCTGGTCGGACTGGATGTGCGATTGAGTATCGCCGAGTATTTGCATCGGGAATTGGGTTCGGAAACTTTTCGCCCTCCCGAAGTTTTGCGACGACTGGTGAGTGAAGGAAAATTGGGCAAGAAGACCGGCGAAGGTTTTTATAGTTGGAACAACGACAAAGAGGACGCGCGCCGCGCGCATACTTCTTGAGAATGTGACGGCACCGTGTTGCATACTATGAGCACTCCTTCAAACTTTGAAGAGAAGCGTTTCGCCCTGCGGATGGCGTTGCGCCTGCCCGTTGTCATATCAGGGCGTGCCGAGGACGGCTCGGCATGGAGCGAGCCCACCGAAACCGACGACATTTCAACTTCCGGCGCGCTTTTTCACCTCAATCAGAAAGTAAACCGCGGCGAGCGGTTGTATCTTCGCGCCCATCGCCCTGACGGAGCGCCCATCGAAGTAACGGCCATCGTCATCAGAACAGCACCCGCAATCTACGGCACTGCCCGAGTAGGTGTGCAAATAACTGAGCCGACTGAAAACTGGCTACGTCTATTTGTATCCTGGGTTGCCGATGACCAGCCGACAACAGAACCCGCCGAAGAGTAAAGCAAATTAGAATTTAGAATTTAGGATTTAGAAATTAGAGTTTTAGTAGAAATTGGAATTGCGCATTGCGCTTTTTAGATGCGATTGGGCGACTGGCAGATCTAAAAAAATGTCGATCCACCACCCGCAAATTCTAATTTCTAAATTCCAAATTCCAAATTCTAAATCGGGAGTTTTTTGCAATGTCGCAATCGTACGAGACACTTCTGCTTGAACGCCGCGGGCGCGTCGCCATCATCACAATCAATCGGCCGGAGAAACGGAACGCGCTGAATATCAAGACTCGGGAAGAAGGAGCCGCACTGCTCGAGGAGTTGCGCGCGGACGATTCAGTCGGCGTCGTTGTTTTTACAGGTGCAGGTGATAAAGCATTCATTGCCGGTGCCGACATCGCCGAGTTTGCCGGGCGCACCGCAAATATGCAGCGCGAAGTCATGATGGCTCGTTCGCTCTTTACCGAGATCGATATGTTTCCCAAACCGATTATCGCAATGATTAATGGTTATTGCCTCGGTGGCGGCTGCGAGCTTGCGCTGGCTTGCGACATTCGCATTGCCAGCGAGACAGCGTCGTTCGGCCAGCCCGAAATCAGTCTTGGCATCATACCTGGCGGCGGCGGGACACAGCGTCTGACGCGTTTGGTAGGTGAGGGAAAGGCAATGGAGTTGATTCTAACCGGCGAGATCATCGATGCCAGGACGGCTTTTGCGATCGGTTTGGTAAATCACGTCGTTCCCCCGGAGCAACTCGAAACGAAAACACTTGAGATTGCCGGCCGGATTGCAGACAAAGGTCCCATCGCTTTGCGTCTCGCCAAGGAAGCCGTAAAACTTGCGTCGCGGTCCAACCTCGATGAAGGTTTGAGACGCGAAGTAGACCTATTTGCTTTGTGTTTCTCGACTGAAGACAAGAATGAGGGCGTCAAGGCCTTTTTGGAAAAACGCAAACCGGAATTCAAGGGAAGGTAAAAGGAAAAAGACCCATTTCCCATTCATCATTTGACATCATGATCAATGTCAAATGATCAATGAAATGAAACGGACCATCGCCGGACCCAACTTGACGCGTTCTCACTCGTCCGCTAGGCTTTTGATATTCAACTTGGGGCCGTAGCTCAGCTGGGAGAGCGCATGACTGGCAGTCATGAGGTCAGGGGTTCGATCCCCCTCGGCTCCACCAATATATTCAATACCTCTGGCCTTCAAATCCCGAATCTCCTGGAGCAGGTGCCGAGTTAGTCAATTAGGCGGCGATCAACCGTTGGCTGAGCCGCCTAATCGACGTCCTCGAGTGAACTAGTCCGACTGCAACTTAGAACAGGAGGCCAGTCCGATGCAGGCATCTACTGGGGAATCTCCTCGCCTATGTGAGACTCGCCTCGAAGCACCACACCACCTGAGACACCGCCTCCGCCCTTGATGTTCCCAGCCTCGCGCTCTTTCAACTCCTGTTCCTGCTGCGGCAGGTTGCCGACCCGGACGCGGCCTTTCGTATTTTCCGGCTTCTGCTCTTTTGGTTTACTCATGATCGTTTTCCTTTCTTGCATTCTGATGTTTTGATGATCTCTCCGTTTTATGACGGACACATCTACCTTTCACCTGATAGTGGCGAAGGATCGAAAAACATCACAAGGAAATACATGAGAAAAGACGCTTTACTCCCTTTATGCTTGGTTCTTCTCAGCTTCGCGATTAGTTGCTCGCGTGGGCGTGACGAACGAAAAC
>WNGE01004965.1_pt1 | contig 32480 bp, 26 predicted proteins | sample 5400651 | NCBI WGS metagenome assembly WNGE01 (sample SAMN13153370, study PRJNA577476) | soil metagenome | isolation source: 60 cm soil or saprolite under grassland replicate 2 | place: USA:California | collected 2016-06-15
TGGCTCTTCCCTCACTTGATGAGGTTATTGACAGGGTGTGTGATGGCCTCAACCAGTTGGAAGCCGACACGGAGCGTCTCCGTTCTCTGACCTACTTCCCCCATTTTAGAATGGTCTCTTAGAACACTGATTGGTATAAGTATTGGAGAGACCGAGATGGTATTCAGGATATGCTTGCCTGTGCGAAACGCCATGAGTTTGATTATCTCTATATCTCAGAACTTGACCGTTTCGGGAGAGATGTAGTTATTCAAGAGTTTATGATACAAGAACTTCGCCATTATGGAGTTATTGTCTATTCTCTCAAAACTGAGGAGCGAACAGATAGAAATGACTTCATCTCCCAAATGGCACGTTGGTTCTGGGGAAAGATGGCTGAAGAGGAATTAAATAAAATAAGGGAACGAACACAACGTGGTATTCATGGAAGAGTTATAAAAAAGGGCGCATTGTTGCCTGGTTCACGTCCATTATATGGGTATCATTGGCAGGACAAACAAATGGAGTGGCAGGGAGAAATGATAAATGTTCCGAAAGCTCACTATGTCATTTTTGAGCCTGAAATGAAGTATGTTAAAGGAATGTTTCAATGGTGCAAACTTCGTATACCTGTTGCTCGAATGGCTCATATGCTAACAGAAAAGGGTATTCCTGCTCCAAACGGGGGAAAGATATGGAGAGCTACGACTGTTCACAACATCCTAACGAATGAAGCATATACAGGAGTTCATTTCGCGTTTAAGAGAAGGTATGAGTTTATTCAAGGTGAGGGAATGCGAAGGCGTATACGTCCACAAGATGAATGGATCTCCATTGATGATGCGTGTATTCCTGGTGTCGTTGATAAAGATACATTTGAGGAATGTCAAAAACTCCTTGCTTTGAATAAAGAACAAGCTGCTCGAAATAATCCCAATGTTGAAGATACCTTAATGCGCGGATATTGCTTCTGTGCCTATTGCAAAAGCAAACTTTCTGTACAGCGTGATAAAGTACGAGACAGAATTAATTATCGCTGCAACAAAGAAGCACAAGGGTATGGAGAATGTAGAGGAACAAATGTTTTCGCTCCACTGCTTGACCAAGAGGCATGGATGAAGGCAATTGCAGTGATACAAAATCCGTGCTTAGTAGAAAGAGAAATTGAAAAGCAACGTATTGAAGACCCAACACAAGGTTCTCTCAAAGCTGCTGAAGAAGTACTATCAAAAACAGTTGAGGGAATTATTAATCTCACACAATCGCTTGAGACAACCAAAGAACCGTTAGCACGGGCAATTCTCACAAAACGGCTTGAAGAACTGGCTATGCTTAAAGCAAGACAGGAAGATGAGTATGACCAGATACTCAGGTATCGTATTAATTGGGAAGATGCTATGCGTTCCCTCGATGACTTTAAAAATTGGTGTGATAGCGTCCGTCCTAATCTTGGCGATCCAGAATTCAAAGCGACCTGGAAAGAAATGAGAGATGCTATAGAAAAAATTGGAATTCGGGTTATTGTCTATAGAAACGGTCACAAACCCCGTTTAGATGTACAAATCGGCCCACCTCAGATCATGAGTAAATTCCGTCCGATTGTATCCAAATCCTCGTCAGCATTTTGATAGTCGTCGATTTTCCCGCTCCGTTTGGTCCGATAAAGGCAAGCAATTCCCCAGGTTCAAGCGAAAAACTGATAGGCTTGACTGCCTCGCGCTTGCGATAACGCGGCGCGATAAATGAGTGCAAGCTGCCGGATAAACCTGCTGCTCGCTCACGAATCTTAAATGTTTTTGCTAACGCTACAACCTCAATGATGGACATACGTTACCTCCTCTGCGAACAAGCTATTCGGCTTGCTCAACATGACTCAACTTTCCGACCCAGCAAAATCAGTCGAAAGCTGTCAATTGTCAGTTCGCTACCATCCCATGCCCCAAAGTACGCCTTCACTTGTAAGCCTGCCACTGTCAGCATTTGCACAAGTTCTGTGAGGGTGTAAACGCGCAAAGAGTGACTATATTCAGTGCGTTGACCATCGGGATATATCATGGTGATATTCACCTCGTTGCGGCTCGTGAGCAGATCAAAGCTGCGTTCTTCTAATTCAATCAGCCCTTCTGGATAATAACGTATCATTTGGGGAGCGTAGTGGCGCATCAACCCCTCTCGATGTAACGTCTCTATCAGAAAGAAGCCTCCTTGCTTGAGAGCCTTGCACACCTGCCGGAGCACCTTTTGGTCCTCACCTTGATCCTCCAGATAGCCAAAGGCAGTGAAAATGTTTATTACAGCATCAAACTCATTCTCAAAAGGAATGTTTCTCATGTCACTATGCAGCCAATCTACATGGACGCCTTTCGCCAGAGCTTCCTTCTCAGCCTCACGCAGAAAAACTTCACTCAAATCTTGTCCAGTAACCTTAAAACCGTGCTGAGCCAATGGGATAGAATGCCGTCCATGACCACAACATAGATCGAGAATGCTACTCCCCTTTGGTAGAACCAGCAGGTTCAAAATACCATCAACTTCTCTCTGTGTCCGCTCAGGGGTAAGAACCGATTCATAGAGACGTAGGTAATCTTCTCCAAAAAATGTTCTGTACCACGGAGTATCAGTTTCTTTCATTATCTTTTCCCTCTCTTCGATCCGTCGCAGACGATGAAGATGTATTATTGAAGCATGTAAGCGAACACGATATGTAGACGACTGTCGAGATACCCTAACACTCTATCCAGGAATCGCTCTTAAGTATGCTCTTACTCTATACTGGCCTTGAAAGACATCCAGCCGTATAGAGTAGGGGCGCGCCCTTGCGGCCGCCCTCGGGGCAGGGTGGTGGCGCTTCCCGCAACAAACGTTAACTTGACGCTTATTGTTGTGCCCTCATGGTTACTTTCGAAGTGGGGTAATTACTCCTGCACTTCCAAAACTACGATGTTTCTATCCTTGGAAACAGCAGCGGTCCAGGTACTACTTTCTCTAGGGGTACACTTCCCCATGTAGCTTCACGAACCCACGCGGATGGTTTGACTGTCTCAAGGCCCAACTGACTTCTGATACGACCAGAAGTATCTGGAATAAAAGGAGCCAGGTAAATTGACAATAAACGTAATGCTTCTGCCGCCGAAAAAAGTACAGTATTGAGTTGTTCCTCCTTTTCTGGCTGGTGAGCCAATAACCACGGTTTGCTCTGTTCAAGGTACTGATTTGTGCGACGCACGAAATTCCATATACTCTGCAAAGCATTGCCAATTTCCCATGCTTCCAAATCCTGTTCCGCATGCTCGCATGATTCGATCGCTACCTTTTGCAAATCCTCCTCAAGTTCACCAATCGCTCCTGGACTAGGGATAGTCCCTCCTCGATAGCGATTCACCATCGTGACAACACGGTTCAGCAAATTACCCAGGTCTTTATATAACTCATCGTTATAGCGCCGAACTAACCCTTCACGCGTAAAATCTCTATCCGACGCAAAAGACAGGTTGCGTAGCAAGTAATAACGGATTGCGTCGACTCCAAACTCGTCAACAAGTTGTATCGGATGAACGATGTTGCCCGTGCTTTTTGAGATCTTTGCTCCTTCCAGGGTCATAAAACCATGCACTGCTACTTGCTTCGGTAATGACAACCCCGCGGACAGCAACATTGCTGGCCAATAAAGACAATGAAAGCGCGTGATATCCATGCCAATTACATGTGCATCAGCAGGCCAGTAATGTTCAAATGTAGCTGGATCATCTGGAAAGCCGACAGCAGATACGTAGTTAGTCAGGGCATCGAACCAGACATAGATCACTTGCTCTGGATCGCCTGGGAAAGGCACGCCCCAGGGATTCTTCGCCGGATCCACACGTCTGGATACGGAAAAATCTCGTAGACCCTGGTGAATCATACCAAGTACTTCAGACTTTCGGACGCCGGGTACAATAAAATCTGGATGTTCCTCAATATGCGCAAGCAGTCGATCACTGTACTTTGAAAGAGCAAAAAAGTAGTTCTCTTCTTCCAGCCATTCAGGTACGATTGATGGATGGTTAGGGCATCTACCATTAATCAGATCCTCTTCCTGGTAAAAGGTGTTATCGTTAGGACAATACCACCCTGAGTAGATCGATTTATAGATGTCTCCGCGCTCCTGCGCTCTGCGAATCATCTCCTGTGAAGCCCGGAAGTGTCGTTCTTCGGTCGTACGAATCCAGCGATCATATGATATATCCATTTTTGACCATGCCAGCCGAAAAGCTTCGTCCATGCTGTCGGTCCAGGTGACGAGATCAACATTATTAGCTCTGGCTGCTTGCACAACGTGTTGACTGTTCTCGTCCAGTCCCATGCTGAAGTACGTATCTTGTCCTTGCAAGCGATGGTAGCGAGCAATTACGTCAGCTGCTACTTTCTCCAGCGTGTGACCAAGATGCGGAGGCGCATTCGGATAATCGATGGCAGTTGTAATGTAGTAAGGCTTATTGCCGGTATTCTGTTCAAAACTATCATTCATGTTTCACCTCTTTATAAATCAGATGAATAAAATAACCTGGACAAGAGTAATGTTCTGTCAAGCTTGATGTGACAGTGAGTAATGGAGGGGCATCCCTTGCGGATGCCCGGTCCCCAACTACCGATTGCAGTTTGACGGACTAGTAGGTGCCGATGTATCGCGCACACCGCCGATTTATCGGCTCCCGATTGCTTTCCTAATATCCAGATTATTTTGTGAAACGCCATAATCAGAGCAAATGCAAAAAGAAAGGGGCGCAGGTCTGTCGCCTGCGCCCCTCATACGTCTTTCGAGTTTTTACACTTCTGTTTTAGTCAACAATACCTGTATGCATGCAGAGGACAGCGACATCTTACCGGGTGCCATAATAAGCAACCGATAGGTGCGAACAAACATAGACATATTCGATGTGGTAGCTATGTGCTTATGTTCCATCTTTTTGAACTATCCTCTTCATTTTGAGCATTGCCCCGCAACAAGAATGTGCGGAACAGCGCAATTACTCTTTCTATGCCAACTATAACTGCAAGTATTGCGATTTGTCAAGATTTGACGCATCCATCTTCTGAGTGGTATTTTGAGAGCTATGGACGCCTCTATCCACACCGACTCTATTCTCGATCTAGGAGAAAAAAATTGCAGCCAGTCTTTAATGGAAGTAATGCTGGCTATGCGCCGCATGCATGATGGTCAAACCCTGCTCGTCACGGCATACGATCCATCAGCGCCAATCGATTTAGAGGCCTGGTGTCGCATGACTGGCAATACGCTCGCACAAAGACTACCCGACTCTACTGGAAATCAGTTTCTCTTACGGAAAGGACAATAGGTACTCATGAACAATTTCTGTATCAACCTTACACGTACGCCTGGCAGTAAAAGGCGTAGCCGACACTATCAAAGAAGAAGGTCTTCAGCCAATGGCCGATCTTGTGAAGAATTACCTGGCAGCAGGTGGCACTTTTTTCGTCTGCACTCCTTGTTACAAGAAACGTGGTTATACTGAAACTGACTTGATCGATGGCGCGACACTCGTGGGTGCAGTAAAGCTCGTAGAATTCATGACCAACGATGCCACAGGCGTTTCTTACTAAGCTCTTTCGCTACTATACTGATGCAGGAGGCATATGTGAAGGCATATATCGCAGGCCCTCTATTTAACGATGCAGAGAAAGCATTTAATCTAAAAGTAGACGCACTCGTACAATCACTAGGCATCCAAACATATTTACCGCAACGCGATGGCGGTGAATCGATTCGAATGATACGCGAGGGCCAACCACCAGAACGTGTCAGACGCCGCTGATTTGAGCTAGACGTAAGCGAAGTTCGAGCTTGCGATCTTTTCATTTGCATACTAGACGGCAGAGTTCCGGACGAGGGTACCTGTGTCGAACTCGGCATGGCTTATATCCTTGGGAAAGAATGCATAGGGTATCAAACCGATAGCCGTCGCTTCGCATTGGATTACAATAATCTGATGATAGAGAATGCCCTGAATGGCGGCCTCGCTTTTTCATTAGATCAACTCTCAAACCTCGTGAAAGCCACCATACAACGACTTAACCTGACAAATCATATTCCTGATTAATATCCCCTTGCGAGATTTGACATGCATCCCAGCGAAACGTAGGTGCCGATTTATCGCGCACACCGCCGATTCATCGGCCCTAATGAGCATCAATCTAAGCCTTAATCGAGGATTCTGTAGGGGCGAGGGCGGTTGGGTGGATGGGTGGTGGGCCTTTATGGTCGCCCGCCGTGGGCCGCCTGAAGACGTCGGCTCATTAATAAAAGGGCCGCATTCCCCATTACCGCCGATTCATCGGCCCTAATAGGCATCAACTTAACACTGTCATCCTGAGCGAAGCGAAGGATCTGACTGCCACGCTTCGGTTTAGGTCGATGCGTATTACTCCCGTTGCAACGGTCACAGTCGAGCTAACAGTCTATGGATCTTGTGCTACTCAATAAACCGACTTGTCACATTAACTGCACATACCCGTTGGCGCAACCAATTGCGAAGTCAATTGATTGGGAATGGTTACCTGGATACCACCAGGCCCAGGATATGTATGATCAGCAGGCAATGCGCCGCTCCATGTAAATGTATAGGTTCGAATAGTCTGTCCAGGGCTGAAGGTGATGCTGGCCGGGGTTTGTCCGCGCCCATTGTTCACCGTATAACTAAACTGGACGGTACCACCAGGGCTATTGGCTGCAACATGAATGGTGGCCGTATAGGTCACAACTACTGAAGTACCGCAAGACAGCCCTTGAATGGATGCGGGACTTACCGTCATATCGACTTTCGTGACCTGGAACGCCGCCAAAGGTGTACACTGCCCCGTTGGCTCAACCAATAGCGAAGTCAATTGATTAGGGCTGGTCACCTGAACACCTCCAGGTTCAGGGTACGTATGGTCAACAGGCAACGCGCCACTCCATGTAAATGTGTAAGATTTAGTAGTCTCTCCAGGATTGAAGGTGATGCTGGCTGGAGTTTGTCCGCGCCCATTGTTAACCGTATAATTGAAATGAACGGTACCGCCGGCGCTATTGGCCGCGACGTGGAAGAGAGCCGTATAGGTTACAGTCAGGTTTGTACCGCATGATAAGTTCGCAATCGATTCAGGTGTGACCGACATAGTGACAGAAGTGACCTTTAATGGCACATGAGCAGTTGTTTGTGTTGATGTTGGAGGATGAGAGGCTGTGCCTCCAGGAGTATGTCGAGCCGCGTAAAAAACAATTGCCATACTGCCAACCAGGGCTACCAGGAAAACAGCCGCCGCCAATACGCCGAGTCGCTGCATCAGCGAAGCGCGCCGTGGATGTGATTCACGCGAACTGCCCGTAGTCCTGCCACCGTATTGCATGTGTGGATTTTGCATAGCTAGCTCTTTCTCGCTTTCTTGAGTATCTTGTTCAAAAAAAGTTGCGCTCGCAATGCGGTTCCAGATTCGATCTAGCGACTCTTGCTCCTGCTGGGCATCCGCCTGATAAAAGCTGCGTAGATACGCCAATGCCTTCGCATCTATACGATCGCCTTCCTTGAATTGGCTCACACTTTCAATTTTTCTGTCTATTTCTTCAGGTAAAAAAAACTCATCCTTCTCAGCCACGTTCCTGCTCCTCCCTTCCTCGTCGATAAATTTTTCGTAAAAGATTTAACGTGCGTGAAAGTGTGACGCGCACAACGTTTTCCTGCTTTCCCAACCTGGCCGCGATCTCGCTACAGGATAAATCCTGGCCAAAGCGCATGCGTAAAATCTGCTGTTGAAGCAAGGGCAACCTTTGCAGGTGTGCATACAAATCCATATAATCTTCTTGCCGTAAAGCTGCATATTCGGGGCCTGCCATCTCATCTTCAAAAAGACCGTCAGCTACCTGCTCAAGTGTCACATTCTGACGAGTTTTCGCTCGCCGGTAAGTATCGATCACTTTGTTGCGCGTAACTCGCCACAGCCATAACTGCTTCTCTTTCTCTGATAGCGCGGCAAATTTTGCATATTCGAGAGCCACCATGAAAACTTCCACCACCAGATCTTCTGCATCTTCTACTGAGGTAATGTGCATACGGACATAGCTAAGCAGACCTGGAGCATATTTCCTATATAGGAAAGCCATCTCCTGCTCCGCCTGTGTTATATGTCTATTTACTTGCATTATTTCCTCGTGTTGTTTGAGTAACTCACTTTAACTATCGTTTAGCACAGCAAAATATTACAATAATTAGGCATCAAAATTTTCTTGATAATCCATATGCATTAGTGTATACTTACGCCAATTCTACCTCAACTACAACAAACGTATTAAATATACTGGTTATCTCACTGCATCTCACCTGTAGGGTGCTTATCCACGCCAGGGGAGAACAACACGAGGGAAGAGGAATCTTTAGAAAGGCAACCCTCCATGGACGACTATACAAAAGCAAACCTTGACTGGTGGAATGAAGCAGCTATCATTCACTCAAACTCACAGGGAGATATTTACGAACTGGCTAGTTTTAAAGCTGGTAAGACAAAACTTCTCCCCCTTGAGCTTGAAGAGGTCGGAGATGTAGCAGGCAAAAAGTTGCTCCATCTGCAATGCCACTTTGGTTTGGATACACTATCATGGGCACGCTTAGGAGCACAGGTCACAGGCATTGACTTTTCTGATAAGGCAATTGCAATTGCTCAAAATTTGAGCCAGGAACTTAACCTGGACGCGACCTTTATCTGCACTGAACTTTACAACCTGCCAGACATTCTGGATGCTGCCGGAGCATTTGATATCGTCTACACATCTTATGGGGCTGTAGGCTGGTTATCCGATTTGCAACCCTGGGGCCGCATTATTGGGCATTATCTCAAACCTGGAGGCTTCTTCTATATCGCGGAAGGCCATCCCTTTATGTGGATATTCGATGAAAAATCTATGGATTTGAAAATTCAATACCCCTACTTTTCAAAAGAGCCAATCAAGGACGAATCAGAAGGAACATATGCTGAGAAGAGCGCTAAACTTGTACACAATATAAACTATGGGTGGAATCACACTCTCAGCGAGATCTTCAATTCGCTCATATCAGCGGGTCTAACAATCAATTTCTTGCACGAACACCCATTTTGCGCCTGGGAATGCTTCCCAGATATGGAAGAAGGCGAGGATAGATACCTGCGCTTCAAAGACCCGGTGAAGAGGGATTTGATTCCTCTGATGTACTCACTAAAGGCTACTAAAACGCCAACGTAACAATGATACCGGATTATTTTCGTCACGAGATAGTGAGATACATAGTCCGTCAAGTGATTTTACTGTGATCTATTTTAGGTAAACTTTTAGCAATATAAAAGGTTCAAATCCTGTTAACGTGCCATAGCAGTTTAATTAGGAAAGGAGTACAACAATGATTAGCCAAAATGTGATCTCATTTCGGGAAAACTTTCACACAAACGACTTTCCCGTTGAAGCAGTCTATTATCAACATGTAGGTGGAGGGCATTGCGATCACACATCCCAAACCATTTCTTCTCTAGAAGAATTACATGACTTTCAGTATGAACTAGCTCATCGAGAAAGCTACGGTGAGTGGATGTTTGTGGCATACTACGAACACGATGATATACGTAACCAGCAATAATTGTTTCAAATAAGAATACTCTCAACGTTTTTTTGCCCCCCGCAATCATTCAAATTCTTGCCTGTTCATCGTGTTCCTGCCTTCTAGTATGATTAAATATACTTTCTGTATGAAATTTTTCGACCCGCGCGGGTTTGCGCAACCACAATGAAACATGAGTAGGCTGCATCGTCTCCTGCACCACCTCTAACAAGTGCTCACTCAACTGGTTCAAATCTACCTCATTACGCAATGTTGCACTGAAAGCTTCCAGAGTCTTAACTGCATCATACTTACGTCGATAGAAGCGAAGATCAATAATTGTCTGGATACGCTTACGCAATGGTTGGAATAAAGCGGCAATCATCAGCGTGGAGATAACAATAACCACATCGCTCGTCTGACTGATAACGCCTCTCAAGAGATATTGTAAGGCAAAGATTAGACCAAAGTAGACCAGTGCAAGCAGAACCGTCAGCGTACCATAAACAAGTGTGCGATTGATCAGTTTGTCAATGTCCCAAAGCCGATAGCGCAGGATAGCTATAACTAATGAAAGTGGGACGAGAAGTAGCACATAAAAACTGATGTTATTATAGAGCAGCCAGTAGAGCGAACCTGGTTGACTGAGCGAGGGGAAAAAGACAGCAACTAGTGTGAACACAGCATCTACCAACAATCCAATAATGATGGCGAAAACGACCCATTTGGTCTGTTGGCGCTGGATTAGATTGGATACTCTTATATAACGGTAGACCTGTGTGGCAATGATACTGATTACAATACCTATCCAGGTCAAATAGATCAAGATGTCATTATTGAGCGGCGAGTTCGGGAAGAAATTATAGAGACCTTCTACCGGAATAAACACTATCATAAGCAACCAGGTCCAGCGGGGCACGAAGCGCCCGTTGGGAAAGAGCAAGAAGACAAGAATGAGAAGTAAGTAGGCGAGAAAGTCTATGAGCCGGGACGGAAATTGCCATAGCGAAAAACTTTCCGCAACCGTGTTTAAGGAAACGCTTGTGCCTAATAACACCATCATCAGTGCGACCAGAAGCGCCATCCAATCATTAGACTTTCGCCAGAAGAGCACTCCACCTACTGTGAACCAGACGAACGCCTGGATAAAGGCAAGCGCAATATTTATTGTCACATAGCCGCCAATAGAGAGTCGGAGGTTTCGGAATGTCTCTACAATTTCAGGAGTCAGTTGCCAGGTACCACATGCATTACCAGTACACACACTAGATAGCTGTGTAATATACACTGGTAGGCTGGCAATGAAGACAAGCAGCGCCAATGCCACCAGGATGAACCATCAAACCCGGGCAAGCAAGAGCCAACGCCCATGCAAGCGTGTATCTGCTGAATCTTGCAGCTTTGAACTGTTCGTATTTTCTGTTTGACACACCAGCTACCGATCTACATTAATATATTGAGTCTCATCATATATCATAAGCGCTCGCCTGACATATATTATAGCTGAGACATGTTTTCTCTACACAATATTACCATCTACAGCGTCCAAAAAACGTTACGAAAGTTGAAAAGAGGAATCAGGTTCTGTAGAACTACTTCCAACATGATGAAACAGAGGAACAATTAAGTTCTTCTCATTGTTCTCTATGATAGAAAGGTGATGACGCTTAACACAAAGATATTCGGCTATCCTTGGGTTAAGGATACAATTTAACAAACTAATCCAGCCAGGTGTAGGTGCCGATTTATCGTGCACACCGCCGATTCATCGGCCCTGTGGCTATTCTGCTGTCCAGGATCGTAGATTGTAAGAACAGGAAAAAGCAACCATTTCCATCCGTGTCCATAATGTAACGTTCTGTCCGCTGTCTAGTCTATTAAGTGCATCGTATTCATCCAATGGGACCAAGATCTCATTACACTCAAAACCTTCTTTAAAATCGAGAGGAAATCATTATGAACGACATGAAAAATCAACCCGAATCTTATTGGAAAGAGAAACTCACCCCCGAACAATACAAAGTTGTCCGGCAAAAGGGAACCGAACGTCCATTTAGCGGCACGCTTTACTACAACCATGAAGCGGGAATGTACAATTGTGTCGCCTGTGGACACTCACTATTCTCCTCAGACGCCAAGTTTGAATCAGGATCGGGATGGCCCAGCTTTGATGATCCAGTAAATATGGAGCACATCGAACTGCACGAAGATAACTCGTTCTTCATGCGACGAACAGAAGTAGTCTGCAAAAATTGCGGAGCTCACCTGGGGCATGTCTTCGATGACGGCCCACGAGAGACAACCGGAAAACGCTACTGCATCAATTCCGTCTCCTTAAGCTTCCAACCCAAAACCGAAGACTCCAAATAAGCAACTGTAGGAGTGCAGAGAATCGCAACCCATAGGCGCGGACGTAAGGAGTGCAGGGGACGAAGTCCCTTGCCGGGGTGTGGGGTGTCCCCACTTCTTCTCCCTTTTCGGGTGGGTGGGCGGAGATATGGACTTTGGAATATCCCAATTCATTAAATCTAATCTATCAATATATTCAGAAAGGAATCACTATCAATCATGGAAAAAGCTACATTCGGAGCAGGATGCTTTTGGGGCGTCGAAGCCGACTTCCGCCAGGTAAAAGGAGTCATCTCAACAGCAGTTGGCTACGAAGGAGGAACATTCCCCAATCCAACCTACCGCGACGTCTGTTCGCACAAAACCGGCCACGCAGAAGTAGTAGAAGTGGAATACGACCCATCCCGCGTAAGCTACGAAGAGCTATTAAAAGTATTCTGGGACAACCACGATCCGACAACACTGAACCGTCAAGGTCCAGATATCGGCTCCCAATACCGTTCAGTCATCTTCTATCACACACCCGAGCAGCAGGCTGCTGCTGAAGCGTCCAGGCAGAAGTTAGCAGACAGAGGTAGGTACAGACGACCAATCGTGACGCAAATCGTCCCGGCCTCTACATTCTATCGGGCGGAAGACTATCACCAGCAATACCTGGAAAAGCGCGGATTGTCTACCTGCAATCTTTAATACTTCCTTTCATTCAGATGAGAAAGATGCCTCCTTGCTTTCTGTCTGACCGTAGGTAGATGCGCAGCAGCGTTGACAGAACGTCTTCCAAGTCCGGCTGCATCTTTCTAGCTGCGAGAGCAGCGTTTCTGAATGCATTTGGATATAATATGTTCTTTTACATAAAGATGACCTGTGTCAGACCACAAGCGGTTCGACGCAGGTCATCTTTTATTTCCTGTTTTCGACAACCGCCATTTCAAAAGCCAGAGGAAACCGTAGAAGTGGCTCTCTATGGAGCATGCTGTTTCTTGTCACGTTCAGGTTGACGCAACCACAGCGAGACATATGTGGGCTGCATAGTCTCCTGAACCACCGTGATCAGATGCTCACGCAATTGGCTCAAGTCTAGTTCATTACGTAACGTTGCGCTGAACGCCTCCACTGTCTTAGCTGCATCATATTTTCGTCTGTAAAAGCGACGATCGATCACCTGCTGGATGCGTCTACGCAAGGGCTGGAAGAGGGCGGCAATCACCAGCGTCGAACCGACGATAACGAGAGGAGTCTGCGAGATTTCTCCGGCAAGCGCACGTACAAGAGATTGCAGGATGAAGACAAGACCAAAGTATATCAGTGCTAGCAACGCCGTCAACACACCGTAGACTAATGTACGGTTGATGAGAATATCGATATTATAGAGGCGATACCTCAGGATAGCGATACCCGCCGAGATGGTAATACTAAGCACTGGAAGGTAAAAGAGCGTGCTGGCAAAAGGACCTATATCTACATTTGTAAATATGTAGACGATGATAGCGACTATTATGAGTAGACTCATAATAGTCCCATAAGCCAACCATTTGAGTTGCTGCCGTTCATCTCCTCTTGCTCGCCGGAAGCGGACAATAACAGAGGTGATACTGGCGACAATAGTTGCAAACAAAACAAGATTAATAAAAGTGTTGAAATGGTCAAAGAGGACGCTACTGCCCGAAATTCCAAGAGGGTTTTGTACCGCTGCCAGGCGGCTATTGACATTAATGAATGGGTTCGAATCAAGCAGTAGAATTATTGTATTAGCGGTCAGAAGACCTGCAATGAGCCAGGCAAGGGGTCGCCAGCGAGAAGATGGCAAATGCCCGTTCGGGAAAAGGAGCAGTAAAAATGTCATAATGAGGAACCAGCCAATCCCTCTTCCCACTACCCCGAAAAGACTAACGAAAACTCCAACGGGTAGCGACCCTGGCGCGGTAATCAAACCATACACTCCATATTCGAGCGCGAGATCGCTCAGCGACCAGATGAGCGTAGCTGCGCAAATTATCCAGCCAATAGGATTCTCAGGGCGGTGCGAGGCTATAAAGGCTCCAATGGTAATAAATATCAGGAGTACGAGGTCATAAAAAATATCGCCCAGCAACTCAAAGGAAGCGTTCTTCAATGTGAGTAGCTCGGAAAAAAGCGTGATGACCAGGAAGAGTACCCATGCGATCCATGCCAGCCAGAAGCTGATACGTTTGCTCATCGTTTCTCCTTCCTGGGTTTGTTCTTCCATAACGAGATATACGCTGGTTGCAGGGTTTCCTCAATCACCCCTGGCATGTGTTCACTCAATTCGTGGAGATCTACCTCCTTGTCCGGTAGTATATTACCACATCCCCATCTCAAAAACGCTACGATAAGCGTTACGAACTCCTCGACCTGAGTGATTTTCTAAACTATAGACTGCCCTGCCCGAACCAGCAACAATGGGCGAATTCTTCGTCCTGCTATACGCGAGGCGACGCTCCCTGCGAAAAGAGCATCGAGGCCCGTTCGTCCATGGCTGGCCAGCACGATCAAATCAACATTCAGGCGCTCAGCCAGACCAAGTACTTCGGGGACAATATCGCCTCGCAGGACTTCAGCATGAGCCACTACACCTTCCGCCTGGCAGCGAGCGATGACCTGTTCCAGGTAGTCCGCGGCATCTTGTTCAGAGAGGTCAAGGAGAGCACGCGTTGTTGATGGGAGCAGTAAGCCAGATACTGCCTGGTCCCCTGAAAGGGTTGCCAGGGTTGGAATCACCAGCACCAGGTGTAGTTCCGCGCCGAAGGTACGGGCTATCGTGATGGCCATAGGCAGCGCTGGTTCATGAGCTGCCGTACCATCGAGCGGGACCAGGATGCGCTGGAGTTTGAAAGGTAAGACAGAATCATCCTCTCTTGGAAATAAAAGCAAGATTGATTGAGTACCCTGCTGAAGCGCCTGTTGCGCCTTGCTACCAAAAATAAGCTCCCGCAGTCCACCGTGACCATGCGTACACATGATGACCAGGTCCGCGTTAAGCTCCTGAGAATGCTGGACAATACTGGACGCAACATTGTCTTCCTTTTCCTGGTGCACATGTATTTCAACTGGAATGTCGGAGGAGCGCAATCTTACCGCGATTTCCTCGAGGTAGGCTTGCGCCTGTGCAACACCGGTCAGGTGCCGCTCCCCATGAATGACCGCTGGAGGATGCTGTTCCACGATGTGTAGCAAGGTCACCCGTGCGTGAAAGCTGCTTGCCACCTGCTGGACGACAGGGAGCACTGACTCCGCGAGACGCGAACCGTCGAGCGGAACAAGAAAACGGAGATTGCCTCGATTCTCATGTTGTAGCATTGTCATCAACCCCTATTACAGTTCTCTGAGGTTCAGATGGACGCAACCACAAAGATACATGCGTAGGCTGCATCGTCTCCTGAACAACCGTGATCAGGTGCTTCCTCAACTGGTTCAAGTCCACCTCATTGCGCAGGGTAGCACTGAAGGTAGCAAGCGTTCGCGCCGCATCATACTTTTGACGATAAAAGCGCCGATCAATGATCCTCTGGATGCGTCGACGTAGTGGTTGGAAAAGAGCTGCAATCGCCAGCGTTGAGCCGACAATGATAAGAGGTGATTGCCCCTCCTGTCCTGTAAAACCACGCACGAGATTTTGGAGTACAAACACACTGCCAAAATAGATCAAGGCCAGCAGTACAGTTAGCGTGCCATAGACCAGTGTGCGATTAATTAGTAGATCGATGTCGTAGAGCCGATAACGCAAAATCGAGAACCCAATTGAGAGGGGGATCAGGACTACGGCGCAGTGGAAAAGGGTGTTATCGATCAGCACGCCAAACACTGTGCCCCTAACTGGCTTTGGAATGGGAAGAAGAGGAAAGACCAGCACAATGAACAATGCGACTGCTGCTATCACACCGAACAGCACCCACTTGGTCTGTTGACGTTGTATTTGACTCGAGATACGGATATAGCGATAGACCTGTGAAAACAGGCCAATGCTTACTACCAAAGCAAGTAAAGGGAGGCCAAGAAAAAAAGATAATATGTCGCTAAAAGACCCTCTGGAGAAAGAAATAAGACTCCCCCCTATGATATTCAGGAGTACATAACTTAGAGCTACTCCTGCTGTCCAGCGTGGTACGAACCGTCCATCAGGAAAAAGGCAGAAAAAGAGAAGGAGCATGATCCAGCCAAGGTCATCCAAGATTGACGTCAGCAAATGCAAAAAGGGATAGGCAGCTCCGACATCTCCAGGACTTCCAAGACTCTGTGTAGCAGGAAACACTACCAGAAAAAGAGCGACCAGGAGTGCCATCCAATCATTTGACTTGCGCCAGAAGATTACGAACGCCACGACGACCCATACGAAATAGAAACCAAATTCGAGGATGATTACGCTAGCAGCAAAGAAGTCAACCGAGAGGTTCAGTTTGTGCAGGTCTCGTATGATGCTTGCCGTCAATTGTTGCCCACAATCAGAGCCAACACAGACAATATGTAGTCGTGCAAATTGCAGTGGAATATCAACAAGTGAGATCGTCAGGCTGAGCACGACTGTGACTATCCACATTATGCGAACCAGAAGGAGCCAACGCCCATACAGACTCGTATTCGCTTCACTTTGCCGTTTCTGACTCAAACTAACCTTTGTCGATGTTGATGAAGAGTTCATAAACCTCCTCCTACCCAAGCCTCAGATCGTGAGCAACACAACGAAGAACAAAAACATCTTAAATATACACTGTTGCCTCCTCTAGCATATTACCATACCCCCGTTACAAAAGCGTTACGAACTCCGCTGACCAACAAAACCTCAATCTAAATAGCCCAAACTTAACCATCTCATCACCAGATCGCAACCACCTCTTTATTCACAACTCTCACCGCATCAAGCATCATTACCCATGATGGTCATGCTCTATCATTGTGATTCCGAGCAGATAAATCCATCGGGTGCCCCTTGTTTGTTTATTTGACAAATTACTTCTTAATTGAAAGCGAGGATCATGTATGCCTCTTACTAAACGCTCAAAGTTGAGTGTAGTTCTCTCACTGTTTGCCCTCGTTGCCATAATCAGTGGTTTGCTGATCACTGGAGTCGTGCAGCGCAGTTCCACTGCTCAGGCTTCTGGAGGCAATCAATTCGTCCGGCATATTTCAAGTGCCGGTACGACCTCCATCAAATCTACACTGCCTGGCAAAGATGGGTTTAAGGCTCCTGAGGTCAGTAGCGCAAACGTTGGCTTAGGCCATGCTTCAGTTCACCAGAATAATGGTGTCAATCACAGCAGTTCGCAGTTTTCCTCGAATGTAAGTCCAACTGCCCAGGGCGCCACAGCTACTGCATCTGGAACAGAACTCAAAAAGAGCTTCAATGGCATTAACCACCGTGATCAGCGCCTTGCCAACGGTGGCAATCAATTTTCTCTCGAACCACCTGACCAGGGGTTGTGCGTAGGCAACGGATTTATCTTTGAAACGGTAAACGACGCATTAGCGGTGTATGGCGCCAATGGGAATACACTGAAAGGTGTGACCGCCCTCAACTCGTTCTACGGCTTTCCACCTTCCATCAACCGCACCACTGGTATCTTTGGCCCCTTTCCGACCGATCCAAGCTGCTACTTCGATAAGCCGACGCAGCGCTGGTTCCACGTCATACTGACCCTTGGACAAGACCCAAAAACTGGGGCATTCACCGGCGCGAACAAGCTCGATCTTGCAGTGAGTCAGACATCCAGCCCGCTTGGCGCGTTTACCTTGTATTCCATCAACACCATTGACAACGGCACGGGCGGGACGCCGAACCATCACTGCGAGGGTGGACTATGCCTGGGTGACTATCCCCATATTGGTGCCGATGCCAACGGCTTCTACATCACCACCAATGAATACGGGTTCTTCGCAACCGGGTTGGGCTTCCATGCGGCGCAGATCTACGCTATCTCCAAGCAAGCTCTTGCCGCAAATGCTGCATCAATCACGGTTGTTCAGATAGATACGATCGGTCTTGTTGGCAGCCCAGGCGCTGGCCTACCAGGCAATCCTGGCTTCACAGTCTGGCCCGCAACCTCCCCTGACACGCAATACGCCACGAATCTCAATGGGACCGAGTACTTCATGAGCTCGGATGCTGCTGCGGAGGCGAACGGAGATGGCGCTTCGAGGGACCTGGTCATCTGGACACTCGCAAACACGGCATCGCTCAATACCAGTCCTGCGCTCTTGTTGAGTAACAAAGTGCTTACAGTCAATCCGTATAGCATCCCTCCAAAGGCACTCCAGAAGAAAGGCAGCACTCCCTTAATACAATGCCTCAACACGCCTTCTTGTGCCACCCTCATCATAGGTGGGCCAGATCCGTTCACCGAGGCTGAGGGACCACTGGATAGCAACGATACACGCATGCAGCAGGTAACCTACGCAGCCGGAAAACTCTGGGGTGCTTTGGATACCACGTTGACAGTCAATAATGTCAACGAGGCTGGCATCGAGTGGTTCGTTGTGAATCCCGTAGCATCCAAAGTGATCAAGCAAGGTTACCTTGGAGGGAATAATGCGAATCTGCTCTATCCAGCCATCGGTGTGACCTCAAGCGGCAGCGGTGTGATGGCCTTTACTCTCGTTGGTCCAAACAACTTCCCAAGCGCCGCTTATGCATCGATTAATGCACAGAATGGCGTTGGACCTGTCCATATCGCTAAGGCTGGACTCGGTCCGCAAGATGGTTTCTCGGAGACAAAGGTTTTCAGTCCCACTGGAAATGGCGTCCCACGCCCTCGTTGGGGTGACTATGGTGCCGCTGTGCCAGTAGGGAATATTGTCTGGATCGCCTCGGAGTACATCGGGCAGACTTGTACGTTTAGGCAGTACACCACAAATACCCCGGCCTCACCTTTGTTTAGCTGCAACATGACCCGCACAACTCTAGCGAACTGGCACACGCGCATTAGCAGTGTCGAAGTGAACACCTAGTTGCAAGTTAAATTCTCGTAAAAGAAGGTCGACTGCTTCAAGTAGTCGACCTTCTCTTTGTTCCAAACTTTTCGTTGCTAGTTTCTGGTTCACTGTGCGCTCGGAATAGTCGCTGTAAAGATTTCTTGAGCACCAGTCCGCGTATCATTCCAAAATGGATGGGCAAAATGATTATCAACCGCTAGACCCTGATAGTCGCCGATAAACTGCGAACCATATGGATCGATCGGCGCATCAACAGCCGGATTCCAACTCTGTGTTGTGACACGGAGATTTTTAAGAAACGATGCGCCATGCTCGACGGACTGTGCCAGGTACACATCAATCAACAGATGACGCGGATCTTCGCGTGTATCAAAGAACGATATACTGACAACGCCATCTGGTGCAACAGCCATTTGCGGTTGAAACTGGTTCGCGCCATTTCCAATAGGGTCATCATTCACCCGAATCGGCACTGACCACGTTTGCCCATGATCCTTCGAGGTGGAGAACAGGATATCTGCATCTCGTGTCCCTCTATCAGACCAGGTGAGATAAAGTTGTCCCGTTCGGGAATCGCATGCAAATGCTGGCAGCGACAGGTTACGATATTTCTCAGGTGGAAATGCTCCAGAAATATCATGAATGGTCGCTATCAGCACAGGTGTAGTCCAGGCTTTACCTCCATCAGTTGAAGACGTTATCAGCAACCTTGTCGGAATAGGACCACTCATCACGTCAATATACGGAGTGGCAACGTAGAGTGTGCCCTCTGGCCCCACGGCAGGGATTGCTCCCTGCGCTGCATCACATTTCGTTGAACCAGCTGAACGCCCAGTCGCAGGGTTCATGCAGAAAGGCGCATTTCCTTCGACCAGGCTGATAGGCGAAAAGGTTTTACCTCCATCAGTTGAGCGCGAGAATGCCAATTCCTCACTGCAGTTATTGATACCTCCACAGGTACCATTATGATCATAGGACCACACAACATAGATATACCCGCTATAGGGTCCACCCGTCTGATCAACAGCAATCCACGGCTTATCGCTAAAAACTTGATTGGCCCTGGCTTCAAAGACACTTACGGGATTCCCAAAAGTTTTACCGCCATCGGTGGACGTTGAGACAGCTATACCGCTGTTACCCTGAGCGCCACCTATTGCATAAAGAACGGCAGCATAGACATCATTGTGATTACCAAAAGCGAAGCTAATATCAGAAGTCGTTTCATTCCTCTCAAAACCCGGTAGAACACCGCCATCTGTCCAGGTGCAACCGCCATCGAATGAGCTAAAGTATCCTATTTGAAATTTATAATGAGCCGGTTCAGTAAAGAATTTAGAACCTCCTCCAAGATTGAGTGGATTTTTGGGATTCTCAGTGAGCATAGGCTCGCTATGAGCCAAGTAACTATCATGACTCACACGTACATTCGCAAACGGTGCCTGGACATGTTGACTGAACTTGACACAGTCTCCCTCTCCAGGAATCGTGTTAATTGGAATTGGCGTCGGTGTAGAAGTAATGGTATTTGTAATTGTGCTACAAGCAGAACAACCAACCAGCAACAGAACAAACGTCAACAAAAATAACCTGGGACGCTTTGAAGCACAGTACATGTTGAAGGCTCCTTTTTCTTGAGAGGTCGCTTCTATCATTATCTATTCTTGCAGTGAGATACACTGTCACTATTCATATGTTTGTTTTCATCCCAATATCACAAAGTATAGCGTTAATACCAACTTAAAGAAATATCGGCTTTAAGACGCTTCTGCCAATTGCTGTGTTATTGCCAGGACTATCCCGCATGAACATATAATCTTTCATCGCCTGGCCATGTGTGTTATACTCATCTTGTCTTCAAAGGTACGCTCTCACTATACTGTTTTACTATTTTAAGCAGGGCGGAAACAATGTCATTAGAAGGGTCACAAATAGGCCGATTCCGCCTTCTACGTCCGCTCGGACGTGGGGGTATGGGCGAAGTCTACCTTGCGGAGGATGACCAGCTTAGACGGCAAGTAGCGATCAAGGTCATACAGACCGAATATCCCGATCCCGACGCGACTCGCCTTTTTCAGCGCGAAGCCAGGGCTATCGCCATGCTCAACCATCGTCACATCCTGCCACTCTTTGACTTTGGTGAAGCAACCATTCATGGAACGATACTGACCTCCTATATGGTCATGCCCTTTTGTAAAGAGGACACCCTTGCTGCCTGGATGCAACAGCGCAGAAATACTTTCTTGCTCTCCCCACACAATGTTGGTTTTATAGTAGAGCAGGCTGCCAGTGCCCTCCAGTACGCACATAACCACCAGATTGTGCATCAAGATGTCAAGCCTTCCAATTTTCTCATTCGCAATAGTGAAGATGCTTCAGGCCGTCCTGATCTGATGCTGGCTGATTTTGGCGTGGCAAAGTCCAATAGTACCACTGCAAGTGTGAGCCAATCTGTTCGCGGCACACCGGCTTACATGGCCCCTGAACAGTGGGAAGGTACATGGCCCCTGAACAGTGGGAAGGTACCCCCGTCCCGGCGACCGACCAGTATGCCCTTGCGATCATGACTTACGATCTGTTGACAGGTCATCCTCCTTTTCAAGGAGGATTAGGGCAAGTGATGTATCAGCACCTCCATGTGACACCACAGCCCCCAGGCAGACTTAATCCGCGCATTCCAGCAGACGTAGATACGGTGATTTTGCATGCTTTGGCGAAAAAACCTGAAGAGCGGTTTGGTTCCATCTCTGCCTTTGCACGCGCCTTCGAGCAGGCATTGCTCGTTGATAGCTCCAGTCCCACCATAACGAACACTTCACACGAGCCAGGCAGGAGAGCTATTCACGCCGCATTAGTGATTAGTGAGGCAGAGGCACTGACGGGCACCCACCGTATTCTCACCCTCCTTGGCGGGAGGCAAGTGCCTGTAAATGTACCAGCAAATGCTTACAACGAACAGGTTCTCAATTTTCCGAGTCAGGGCGAGCCATCAACCTCTGGGGGATCAGCAGGCGATTTGATTGTCACGCTTATCATCGAACAACAAGAACAAACTCCACTAACAACACCGCCACAGCCTCAGCCCAACATCGATGTGCCACAAGCTGGTGCTCCTCAGCCTAAAACAGACATCCCAGATATCCCAATAGTAAAAGCTCCCCCAACCGATAACCAGAGCGGTGCTAAACGCAACCAGCGAACTATAGCCATAGCCTCTGGAATAGTGCTGGTTGTACTGGTACTTGCCCTGGTATTCTATGCTGTATCTCGTTCAGCCTCTAATGCAGTGAATGGCTCTAATACAGGGACAGACACTAATACAGGGAATGGCACTGTCACTGTCGACGCTACTGCAACTATTATTGCTCAGAATCCTGACCCCTATCCCCCTATGAACAGAACGCTGGTAGGCATTGACCCATTGAGCGATAATAGTCACGGTTGGGATGTGAATAGCGATAAATTTGGTACTTGTGCATTCACGGGAGGAGCGTATCACGTGAATGCAATTCAGCAATCTGGTAAAAGCTGCTCTTTACCAAAAGCTAACTTCGTTGATGGTGCCTATCAAGTACAGATGACGACTGTCAACGGCAATGGAGGAGGCATTTTCTTCCGTGGCGATGAAAAGGGGAACGGTTACTACTTCTTCATCGGCCATAATGGGACGTATGAATTCGGGATCTACAATAATTGTATCGGTAACTATAACAATTGTAAGATTAATCCATTACGCAGGGGTTCTAGTCCTGCCATCAAAACTGGTTTGAATCAGCCCAACCTGGCGGCAGTTGTAACCAGCGGAAGTACCATCGATCTGTATGTGAATGATCAAAAAATCGATAGCGTGAGCGACAGCAGCTACAGTCAAGGTGGAATTGGTGTTTTTGCGTCAGGAGTGAATGGTCCAACTGAGGTCGCGTTTAACGACGCGAAAGTGTGGACCGGATGAAGCACACCTCCTCTATATCGAGCAGTCGATTTTTATGGATGAAGTCCACCAATGCACCCAATCACCTTCCTCAACCGTTTTTGCTAATAGAGCAAGAATAGAGTATCATAATTTGACACTATCTCAGAAAGGAAAAGAAACTTATGTCACGAGTAGTCCATTTTGAAATCCACGCCGATGATCCCCAACGTGCCGTCAACTTCTATCACAACATATTTGACTGGCAGATCAACAAATGGGAAGGACCAGCAGACTACTGGCTCATTACCACTGGGCCTGACACCGAGCCCGGTATCAACGGCGCCATTGTGCAACGCCCGCAACCAATCAACGGTGACGCTGTTACTGCCTATGTCTGTACAGTTGATGTACCTTCCGTTGATGATACAATTGCAAAAATCACATCACACGGTGGGACAATTGAACTCCCCAAAATGGCAGTTCCACAAGTTGGGTGGCTTGCGTATGCGAAGGACACCGAAGGCAACGTTTTTGGCGTCTTGCAGAGCGATCACTCGGCTATGTAAAGGGATACAGGTCACTCTACCAGCTATTGAATTGCTATGAGTTTTAGTCTTCGAAAAAGTCATCAATAAAAGGAAGTGTTCCTTTTATTGATGACTTTACTACTTACGCAGAAAGTCCAGTGGTTATAAAATTAAAGATATCGGGTGTACCAACACCAGTTTCCAGATCATACGCCGCGTTAGCTGTGTAACCAGGAGGCACTACTTGCTTTCCTTTGGTACCACCTGAACCATTGGAAAAGTTGGAGATGATATCGTGGAACTGGCTTGCATAACCCGATGTCGAATCAAAGGGATACACGATATAGTTGAATAGACCTAAACGTGTATTCTTGTGCAAGGTTATGTCGAGTGCTGCAATCCCTGCCCAGAGCGGAGCAGAAGTTGACGTCCCTCCTAAGCGGATCCAACCAGGCTTGGGGGTAAATTCTCCTACTGAACAGAACGAATCACCAGGGTCGGTGCAATAGATCGAATAGCCTGTACTTGGGTCACCATCCAATGAAACATCCGGATTCTCTCGACAGATAACCCCTGGCTGTTGGCCGCAGTATGATCCTGCCTGTGAGTACGAACCAATTATACCAGGAAAGTATTGACCAGTTGTGAGGTTCGCAGCATAATCAGGTTCTGCCCAGATTCGACTAACACCACCACCTGTCGCACCTCCTGTGCAGGTTTGTGGATCACAACCGTCAGTCCAGGGTAACTCAAGCGTGGAACCGGGATATGTAGGATGTTGGTTCTTACCGGGATCGAAGGTAGTAATGTCATCCGGTCCCTGGAACGAAGTAGCTCCTACGGCTGTGATATACGGCTGATTGTCCGGGTCGCCAATCTGGAGTTCCTGGCCTACAGGAGGTAAGATTCCAATGCGCGAACAACCATAGGCGCCTGAATCACCGGATGCGGCGAAAATGCTCTGTCCTTGTGCAGCCATCTGCAGGAAAATCTGATTCTCTGCGACCGTTACCTGTGAATTCACAAAGAATTCGCAGACATTACCCCAACTCGAACTGATCGAATCTGCCTGATTGTCTTTGGCCATTTGCAAGTACTCAGTGAGCGCGCCGAGTTCTGTATTTGGTGCTTGATACACAAGGAGCTGTTTCATTCCCGGCGCCATCGCTATCTGCAACTCGATATCAAGTTCGACCTCTGCGGCGCCATTGTGGGTTGTAGCTCCACCAAGAACCACTTTGTTGACCAGTTTTACATGTGGCAGATCATAATGATTCTCGTAAAATGTAATATCGCTGCTCGTGTAGCCTGCAAGTTCGTATACGGCCAGGGTAGTTCCCTGTCCTTGATTTTTCAACTGATGGTAGACACGGGCAGAATCATAAATGCCTGCGATTTGCGTAGGGGTAAGGCCGCTCCCGAATGGACCGCCTCCATAAGGTGGAGGAGCGACATTTGGATTCGTAGAAGTATCAATCTGATCATATGATTGTGCAACTGGAACATTACTTAAACCAAATACGCCCAGAACAGATGAGTTCAAGCTTAAGGGTAGCTGCACATTAGTACTGTTGCCATAAAACGTATTTCCATGCGCCATGGCATAATCATTGATCGTCGTATGCAACGCCGCTTCCAACTGGCTAGTGGTTCCTGAGGCTAGCTGTAGCGATGCATCGGGAGATGCAACAAGATGCAGCCCAGATTGAGTCAAAAAACTTTGTGCTGCAGCTATACTACTCTGCGATGGGGCAAAATGCTGGCTAAACTGAGCTGAAGAGAGCCATTGGTGATATAATGAGCTTTTCGGATGATAGAGAGAAGAAATGAGCGAATGCTGCTGATCTAGACTTATCGTCTTAAGCATCAGTCCGATAGTCATCTGATCATTACTAGAATGATGACCAGCGAGATGAGCGCTAGCAATCCATTGAGCAGCGCTATTTGACAGTGTCACATCAGATAGCTCAGCAGCCCTTGAACTGCTGTGTACAAAAAAAGTGCCGAATGCCAGGCTAAGAATGACCATAATTTCTAGTGCCAACGTGATAAGGTTGCGCGATAATTTGAGATTTCTCAACAGGAAATCCTCCTAAATTACTAATGACTAAATACGAACAATTATCATAGGTGAATGCTTTAGTGCTAAGAATAGGTTATGATTCCTAATAATGAACAGGTTAGAAATAGCGGTTTAGGGCATTTACACCATAGGAAGAGGCTTGCTACATTACAATCACAAAAACTTTGTCCGCAATAAGCCGCAAACCTACATTGAGATCACCGAAACTGGTAGACATGCATTTGAAGAGCACAGTACTGCGTGCTATGGCTACATCTATAGGTTGCCCTCCTCTCCAGCATGATAAAATAGAGAAGCTATTCAGGTAACTTTTTCGTCCTGTTATGGCACCTCTATCATAGAAGATCTTTGACGAAGAGGCCCAGGCTATGAAAGAATTATCTCAACTTGTCGAGGCAGCACAAGCAGGCGACGGTGAAGCCTACGCTGCTTTGGTGCAACGTTTCCAGGGGATGGCTTACGCCATCGCATCTAGATATGTCGGGGACTATCATCTGGCTCAGGATCTGGTTCAGGATGCCATCATCGAGGCCTTTCTTCATCTGCCCCAATTGAAGGAGCCATCAGCATTCCCAGGATGGTTTCGCCAGATCGTCTTCCGGCAGTGTACTCGCCTGCTCAGGCAGGCAACCTTGCCATCTTCTTCGCTCGAAGCAGCAAGCGCTGACCTGATTGCGGAGAGGGACACCGAAGACCTCGTGATGCAAGCAGAGCGAGAGGCTCTGGCATCGCTCCCCCGGCATGAGCAACTGGTCGCAGCGCTCTTCTATGGCTGCGGGTATTCTTACAAGGAAGTGAGTGCCTTCCTCAAGATCCCGATCACGACGGTGAAAAAACGGCTGCACTCGGCCCGGCAGAAGCTCAGGATGCCATTACAGGTTACGCTACGCGACGAAATCGAGCAGGCGAATGCGTGCCGGGCGCACAAGGAGGCGGCGGCAGAGAGAGCGGGTCGTTCGATCCGCACGGCGAGGTGGTTGAAAAAAGGTTGCTTCCCCTTTAGAATGGGAAGCTTCGAGGCCTTCGAGCAGCAATGTCAACGGCACACATTCTTTCATGCCACGCGTGGCATGAAAGAGTCTCGGCGAAACGCTCCAAGGAGGGAGTGAAATGTGCAATGAGCTTTCCCCGCCTGCCGAGTTGCAGGCGCTGGTGGAGCAATTGGGTGCTCGGGACTGGAAAGTGGCAGAGGCTGCTTTGGCGGCGAGAGGCGAGGCTGGAATCGCAGCTGCGGTCTGGGGTCTCTCCCACCCGAACGTGCGTGTGCGGGGGGGATGTGCGGGCTTTATGGATCATCACGGGACCGATGCGTGTTTTGCACCACTGCGGCAGGTCGCACTCCACGATCCCGCTCCCTCCGTTCGACGGATGGCGGTCCATTCAGCGACCTGTCAGGAGTGCAAGCCATGCCCCCTGACGGGCGATCTCGTCGGCCTGCTCATTGAGGTGGCTCTAAGAGATCCGAACAGTCGTGTCCGACTGCACGCTCTCTGGGGGCTGCATCGCCCGCAGGATCCACGGGCGGTAGCAGCCTTAAAGAGCATCCTTGAGGAAGCTGATCCAGAACTGCAAATAGCTGCCTATCATGCGCTTGTCTCCCAGGACCCAACCTACCAGGGCGATCCGATTGGCCTGCATGTGCGGGTAGCGCTCTCAGATGCCCACAAGAGTGAGCGACTGAAGGCGTTATGGGGGCTGCGGCGCCTCCCGCAGGACCCCCGTGCCAGAGCGGCGCTGGAGCAGATTCTGCGCACCGAGACCGATCCGCGTTTGCGAAGCTATGCCCATCACGCCCTCAAACAACAGGACCCGAACTACAAGGCGGCTTTCGATGCCAAGGCCCGCGAGCGGGGGATTGCCGCGGCCAGGACAAGGAAAGAGTTCTAAACAGAGGCGTGTCAAAGGATTGAGCGAGCCATCACTGCTTTCTACAATGGCAACTTTGACTCAAGGGTGGTGAGATTCTGGGCTGAAGGGTGAGAAACCGGCGTGATGAGTGAGAATCGTGTGATTCACCATCTGGCTCAATACATACATCGGTGACACCGAGGGCAAGATAGCAATATTGCTGGAGGCAAGAGACGGCTTGACGTGAACTGCCTCTTGCCCCAGATGCTTCCACTCGACTTCCGTAAGGACGAGCTACGCTTTAGACGGCCTCGGCTCGTTCAATCCTCAGACGCTCAGCCATGTTGAGTCGAATGAGTCCATAGGGATTGACATTGCTGTAGATCAGCGGGGTCAGCCCGCGCAGATCCTCTAATGAACCGCATCCATTACAGTACGATTACTTGACAAAACAAGAGAGAGTGCTTACACTTTACGCAGTAAACAAAAATGAGAGTGATTTTTAGCACATGTGCGGTTTTCCTCAAGTGTGTCCCTTGTAGTGGTTTCGGCACTCTCTCCTGTGCTTTATTGTCCCAGCTTGTCTCGGCAGGAGCGACAGAGTGGAAGAAAGGTGCCTTGAGCTTGTACCTGTTTGACGGTCATCATTTTCGATGCGCAACCAAGTAAGTGGCGTGACTCCTTTTCCTAAACGTTTGCGCGGCTTCATCGCCAGATGGCGAACATGCAGCCGCGTTGCTTTTTCTCGCATAACTTTTCGTCCGATTAGCTGAGTTCTTTTGAGCAGCGGCATCATCTTTCTTACATCACTTTACGCCAAGAAGAGAAAAACGCCGTTTGTGTGGCTCTGGCGCACAAGAAACAACGCAAACGACCAACAGGAAAATGCATGTGACAACGTATGCCTGTTCTCTGCGCCGAAAAGTCATTATGCAGCGAACAGTCTTAGTAGAAAGGGGAAAAGGATGATGAGGAACGGGACGAACACGTCGTTCGGCCAGCTTCAGCAGATCGATGCCGGCCTCCTGAATGTCGGATACGCTGTAGCTGGCAAGAGCGATGGTTCGGTGGTCATGCTTCTGCACGGCTGGCCCTATGACATTCACAGCTATGTCGACGTGGCGCCGAGGCTGGCGCAGGCGGGCTACCGGGTGATCGTCCCGTACCTGCGTGGCTATGGCACTACGCGCTTTCTGTCCAGCGACACGTTCCGTAATGGCCAGCAATCGGTGGTCGCCGTCGATCTCATCGCGCTCTTGGATGCGCTCAAGATCGAGCGGGCGATCCTGGCCGGCTTTGATTGGGGCGCGCGCACGGCCGACATCATCGCGGCGCTCTGGCCTGAACGCTGCAAGGCGCTCGTCTCCGTGAGTGGGTACCTGATCGGCAGCCAACAAGCTGGCCGGGTGCCGTTGCCGCCACAGGCTGAGCTCCAGTGGTGGTACCAGTATTATTTTGCTACCGAACGCGGCCGGGCCGGCTACGAGAAATACCGGCACGACTTTGCCAAGCTCATCTGGCAGAGCGCTTCGCCCAAATGGGACTTCGACGAGGCCACCTTCGAGCGCAGCGCCGCGGCCTTCGATAACCCGGATCACGTCAGCATCGTCATCCACAATTACCGGTGGCGGCTCGGGCTGGCAGAAGGCGAACCGCAATATACCGAGCTGGAACAGCGGCTCGCCGCGGGTCCGAACATCACCGTGCCCACGATTACCCTGGAAGGCGATGCCAATGGCGCACCACACCCGGACGCCAGTGCCTATGCCAGGAAATTCTCGGGCCACTATGCGCACCGGGTCATCACGGGCGGCGTCGGGCACAATCTGCCGCAAGAAGCACCCCAGGCCTTTACCCAGGCTGTCATCGATGTCGAAGCGTACTAGACGTCGACATCATGTTGTGTGACGGAGACGTTCGAGAAATCGGGGGACTTCCCCGTCAAACGACACATCTGAAATTTACCACAACAAAGGAGAACTATGATGCAATCCCAAACCCACGAAACGACGCCGGCTATCCGCCCCTTCCGCATCAACGTGCCGGAAGAGGATCTCGTCGAGCTGCGCCGGCGCATTGCTGCCACGCGCTGGCCCGAAAAGGAGACCGTCGCAGATCAGTCGCAGGGCGTACAGCTGGCGACGATGCAGGCACTCGCGCGCTATTGGGGGACAGATTACGACTGGCGCACGTGCGAGGCGAAACTGAACGCGCTGCCGCAGTTCATGACCGAGATCGATGGGCTGGACATGCATTTCATTCACGTGCGTTCGAAACATGAACATGCGTTGCCGCTCATCGTTACGCACGGATGGCCGGGCTCGGTTATCGAGCAGCTGAAGATCATCGATCCACTGACCAATCCCACGGCACATGGCGCGAGTGCGTCGGACGCGTTCGATCTGGTGATTCCGTCGCTGCCGGGCCACGGGTTTTCAGGCAAACCGACCACGACCGGCTGGGATCCCATCCGCATCGCACGTGCCTGGATCGTGCTGATGAAGCGCCTCCGATACACGCGATATGTGGCGCAAGGCGGCGATTGGGGGAATGCTGTGACGGAGCAGATGGCTCTGCAGGCGCCTCCCGAATTGCTGGGCATTCACACCAACATGCCTGCCACCGTCCCAGACGACGTTGCCAAGGCACTCCAGTTCGGCGACCCGCCGCCATCCGGCCTCTCAGCCGACGAACGGCACGCGTACGACCAGCTGGCCTTTTTCTATAAGCACGGCCTCGCCTACGCCCAGGAGATGGGGAACCGCCCGCAGACGCTGTACGCGATTGCGGATTCACCTGTCGGGCTGGCGGCCTGGATGCTCGACCACGACGCGCGCAGTTACGCACTCATGGCACGCGTCTTTAACGGCCAGCCTGAGGGCCTGACGCGAGACGACGTCCTCGACAACGTCACGCTCTACTGGGTGACGAACACAGCGGTCTCCTCGGCTCGTCTGTATTGGGAAAGCAAGCTGGCCTTTTTCGCCCCGAAAGGTGTCGCGATCCCGGTGGCCGTGAGTGCCTTTCCGGACGAGCTCTATCAGGCCCCGCGGAGTTGGACAGAGCGCGCGTATCCCAAACTGATTCATTACAACCGGCTCCCCAAAGGCGGGCACTTCGCCGCGTGGGAGCAGCCGCAGCTCTTTTCAGAAGAGGTTCGCGTGGGCTTCCGATCCCTGCGCTAGTTGGAGAGGGGGACGACGGGCACACAGTGTGCCCGTCGTCCTGCACCACAGCAGAAACGATGTACTCGTTGACCGATCGGTCACCGATCCCATTGACTGGTTGGTTGACACTCACACAAGAAAGGAACGCTCATGTCTCAGACAACCCCCAGCACTGCTGGGCCTCTCAACTAGCTGGTCGCTTCCCAAGCCACGTGTCGAGACGTACGCACAGCGATGCTGGCGTCCCGCATGGTGCAGAGGCGCATCCCTGAGACATCCAAGCAGAGGAAAGGCATACATCATGAAAGCAAACCGGCTCTTGCTCGCGACGAGACACCCCGCAGCGGTTCCATTACCCATTGAAGGTGAGGTGCCTTCTCTGGGTGGCGCGACCGCGTGGCTCAATTCGCCGCCGCTCTCGGCGGCCGACCTACGCGGAAACGTCGTGCTGATCGACTTCTGGACCTATACCTGCATCAACTGGCTGCGCACCCTGCCCTATGTGCGCGCCTGGGCCGAGAAATACCGGGATCACGGAGTGGTGGTGATCGGCGTGCACTCCCCTGAGTTCTCCTTTGAGCACGACCTCGACAACGTTCGCCGAGCCGCCAGGGACATGCGGGTCTCCTATCCGATCGCGATTGATAACGACTATGCGATCTGGAGTGCGTTCGATAACCACTATTGGCCGGCCCTCTATCTCGTCGATGCGCAGGGCCGTATTCGCTCTCACCAATTCGGCGAGGGCGCCTACGAACAGTCTGAGATGATGATTCAACAGTTGCTGGCCGAGGCCGGCATCAGCGACATCGCTCATGAACTGGTCTCGGTCGATGCCCAGGGCACTGAAGCTGCCGCCGATTGGGGGGACCTCCGGTCTCCGGAAAACTATGTCGGCTATGACCGCACCGAGAACTTTGCGTCTCCCAGTGGGGTAGTCGTCGACCAGCCGCGCGTCTATGATACCCCCGCACACTTCTCGCTCAATCATTGGGCCCTTGCCGGTGAGTGGACGGTGGGGAGAGAGGCCATATTGCTGAACGAGGCGAACGGGCGCATCGCGTACCGCTTTCACGCCCGCGATCTCAATCTCGTCATGGGGCCGACAGCGCGTGGAACCTCCGTGCGCTTTCGCGTGCTCATCGATGGACAGGTGCCGGGCGCGGCTCACGGCATTGACGTTGACGACCAAGGCAACGGCACTGTGACCCAACCGCGGCTGTATCAGCTGATCCGACAACCGAAGCCCATTGCTGATCGACAGTTCGAGATCGAGTTTCTCGATGCGGGCGTGGAGGCTTTCGCGTTCACGTTCGGCTGATCCACGACAGGGCCATTCACCCGATCACCGCATTTCAATTGCTGGCCCAAGCCCAAGGAAAGGAACGTCCTGTGGAATACCCGACTTTTTATCGCACGACACAGATAGATGGGCTCTCCATCTTTTACCGAGAGGCCGGCCCCCAAGACGCGCCGACGCTTCTCCTACTGCACGGACTCCCCTCTTCATCGCGGATGTTCGAGCCGCTCTTCGCCCGGCTTTCCGATGGCTACCACCTTGTCGCGCCCGATTACCCGGGCTTCGGACACAGCGACTGGCCGGACCCGAAAACATTCGCGTATACGTTCGATCACTACGCCCAGATCATGAATCATTTCACCGAAGCGATCGGGCTCTCGCGCTACACGCTTTACATGCAGGATTACGGCGGCCCCGTGGGTTTTCGCATGGCCTTGGCCCATCCGGAGCGGACCGAGGCGCTCATCGTCCAGGACGCGGTGGCCCACAACGAAGGCCTGGGGGCCAATTGGAAGCCGCGGCGGGCCTTTTGGGCCGAGCGCGCGGCCCACGAAAGCACGCTTCGCACCAATCTCCTGTCGAGGCCCTCGACGCGGACGCGCCATGTCGGCAACGATCCCAACGTGGAACGCTATGACCCGGATCTGTGGACCGATGAATTTGCCTTTCTCAACCAGCCCGGCCAGGCCGACATTCAAAGTGACCTGTTCTACGACTATCGAACCAATGTAGACGCCTACCCGAAATGGCAGGCATGGATGCGCGAGAAG
>WNGE01001551.1_pt1 | contig 32476 bp, 44 predicted proteins | sample 5400651 | NCBI WGS metagenome assembly WNGE01 (sample SAMN13153370, study PRJNA577476) | soil metagenome | isolation source: 60 cm soil or saprolite under grassland replicate 2 | place: USA:California | collected 2016-06-15
CGGTCACGATCTCAACTACGCAGGTTGGGCCGGGCTGCTCGCCGACACCGCTCCGGCAATGCCGCCCGTTCAGGTTGCCGACATCGCCGGCGGCTCGCTCTTCGCCGTCATCGAGATTCTCGCGGCGCTGCTCGAGCGCCAGAAGAACGGCGGGCGCGGCACGCACCTCATCGTTTCGATGACGCACAACGCCCACAGGCTCGCCGCGCACCGGCTCCGCGGGGAGCCCGAGCGAACGCTCACCGGCGGCCTTGCCTGCTACCGCATCTACGAGACGGCCGACGGCCGCTTCCTCACGGTGACAGCGGTCGAGTCGAAGTTCTGGCAGCGACTCTGCGAGCTGATCGGCCGCCCCGAGCTCGTCGAGCGTCACTACGAGCAGGACCAGGAGGCGCTGGCCGCCGAGCTCGAGGCACTGTTCCGGTCGCGGCCCCTCTCGGATTGGCTCGACCTCTTCGAGGGCGAAGACGTGATGGCGGGCCCGGTCGCGACGCTCGCCGAGGCGTCGGAGTGGCTCGGAGAAGAGGTTGCGGCCGGCAGCGCGGCCGCTCTGGGCGAGCACACCGAGCGGTGGCGCGCCGACCTGGCCTCATTCGAGGGATAGCCGCCGGCGCAGCCGAGGACGATTTGAATCGCGGATGACTCCCGGCCGCGTCCTTTCCGTGGTCTGCCTCGCACTCTGCGCCTCGGCGCTCGTCGGCTGCGCCGGCGGCGATACCCTCGCGCTCGATCCGGTTGCGGAGGCCGCCAACACCACCGCGCAGACGACGTCATCGCGCTTCGAGTTTCGCGCCTCGCTCTCCGCAGGCAGCGTCGGTTCGCTCTCCTTCAACGGGACCGGCGTCTACGACGGCAAGAACAAGTCCGGCTGGATGAACATGCATTTTGCACTGCCGCCCGCATATCAGCTCCAGATCGGGTCCACCGACCCGAGCATGGAGATGATCTTCGACGGCAGCCACGGTCTCGTCATGTACATGCGCTCGCCGCTGTTCGACAAGATGGTGTCCAGGGGCAAGTGGGTGAAGATGGACCTCGAGAAGATCGCCAAGAAGGAAGGCGTGGATCTCGGCGCGATCATGAACGCGAACCAGGCCGACCCATCGCAGTCGCTTCGCATGTTGATGGCTTCGAGCAACGCGCGCGTGACCGGATCGGAACGGATCCGCGGCGTGCAGACGACGCACTACGCGTTCAACATCGACTACAAGAAGCTCGCGCACGACAACAAGGCGTTCGAGAAGCTCCAGGAAGCTACGGGCTCGATCTCGGCACCGGCCGAGGCGTGGATCGACGCCAAGGGCCGCGTGCGGCGCCTGGTAGTCGCGATGTCGCTGGGCGGGCAACTCGCGACGCCGATGACGATGACGATGACCGAGGACCTCTACGACTTCGGCGTGCGCACGAACATCACGCCGCCGTCCGACGACCTGGTCGTCGACCTCTCGTCGCTCGTCGGCTCCTAGTTACTCCTGCTGGTCGCTCCGGCGCGGCAGCGCATCCGTGAGCTGGCCGAGCGCTCGCGTGACCTCGCTCGGGATGATCCACACCTTGTTGGACTCGCCCTGCGCGATCTTCGGCAGCACCTGCAGATACTGATAGGCGAGAAGCTTCGGGTCCGCGTCCCCTTCGTGGATCGCGCGGAAGACCGTGTCGATCGCCTTCGCCTGGCCTTCGGCCTGCAGGATCGCCGCCTGTCGCTGTCCCTCCGCCCGGAGAATAGAGCTCTGCTTTTCCCCCTCCGCGGTGAGAATTTGTGCCTGCTTCACGCCTTCGGCCTCGAGGATCGTGGCGCGCTTCTCCCGGTCGGCGCGCATCTGCTTCTCCATCGTCTCCTTGATCGACGCCGGCGGATCGATCGCCTTCAACTCGACGCGATTGACGCGGATCCCCCACTTCCCGGTCGCCTCGTCCAGAACGCCGCGCAGCTGGTTGTTGATCTCGTCGCGCGAGGTCAGCGTCTTCTCGAGCGCCATGCCGCCGATGACGTTGCGAAGCGTCGTCACCGTCAGCTGCTCGATTCCCTGGATGTAGTTGGCGATCTCGTAGGTCGCGGCCTTCGCATCGGTGACCTGGAAGTAGATGACCGTGTCGATGCTGACGACGAGGTTGTCCTCGGTGATGACCGGCTGGAGTAGCGTCCGAGGCGCTCGACGACTCCGGCACGCGCCTGAGGCACGATGCGAATGGTGCGGCCGAGCGTGAGCAGCACGAGCCCCGCAACGACGAGCAGAACGATCAACCCAGCGGTCATCTCTTCACCTCTCTACTCGTAGACAAGAGCTGTTGCTCCTTCGATCTTGACGACCTCGACACGCGTGCCGGGCTCGAGGACCTGATCCTCCATGTAGGCGCGGGCCGACCATTCCTCGCCGCCGATACGTACGCGGCCGCCGTTGGCGTCCACGCGCTCGAGGACGACGGCCTTCGTTCCCTCGAGGGCGGCCGTGCCCGTGCGCAGCGCTGCGGGCATGTGCAGATGGCGCCTGGCGATCGGGCGGAGGAACGCCACGGTCGCAACCGATCCGGCAATGAAGACGACGAACTGCAGCGCAACGCCGACTCCCACGAGGGCCACGACCGCGGCGGCAACGGCTGCGAGCGCCACCGGACCTAGGAAGAACATGCCCGGCGTGAAGATCTCGCCGACGGACAGGAGAACTGCCGCGATCGCCCAGATCAGCCAGGCAGGCACGATGGAATCGTAATTGCGTTCAGGTGGGTCGCGCGAGGCCCAGGGCGGCAGGTAGGCCGTAGAGGTCCGTCAGGCGCTCATCGAGATCCCGGTGCCGGTCCTCGCGGTCGATCAAGATGGCGCGCATCCCGAGCGCCCGCGCACCCTCGACGTCCTCCTCGACCGAGTCGCCGACCATGACGGCATCCTCGGGCGCGACGGCAAGCGCGGCGAGGGCCGCCTGGAAGATCGTGGGATGCGGCTTGACGCGCCCGTGCGAGCGCGAGTCGACGATCGCGTCCACATCGAGGCGGTGGTGCGCGACGAACGCGTTCAGATCGCGGACGCCGTTGGAGACGACGGCGATGCGGAGCCCGGCGCGCCTCAGCTCCTCGAGCACCGGCAGGACGTCCTCGAAGAGCTCGAAGTTCTCCGAGACGCCCCAGCCTTCCTCGATCTCGGTCGCGCACTCGCTCGCGATCGCGTCGGGGCCGCCCATGCCGATGAAGATCTCCTCGGTGAAGCGATGCCAGATCGACTCGTCGTGCAACAGCTCCGGATGCCGCTTGAGGTTGAGGACCGCCGCCTCGCGCGCATCGTCGTAGCGGCTCGTGTCGAGAGTGATGCCGTAGCGCGCGGCGATCCGCGCGTAGCGGTCCGCGGAGAGCTCGGGCCCTGGACGGCAAAGCGTGAAGTCGACGTCGAAGAGAACGGCGCGCAGGGACATCATTCGGACTCCAGCAGCCAGCGAACCGTCTCGACGTGCTTGGGCAGGTAGCTCGTGTCGAGCGACCACGCAATCGTCTGGCCGATTGTCCAGCCGCGCGCCCGGTCGCGATCGAGCCCGAGCTCCGATGTCAGCCGGTCGAGCCGATAGAGGACGTCCCGACGGCTGTGCCCGAGCTCGGGGTCGCGCACGATCGGCGCGACCGCGAACTCGCGCTCGCCCACCAGCGGTTTCGGGTCGATCACAAGCCACTCCTCACGCTGCGCTGCGAGAACATTGTCGCCGTGGAGATCCTGGTGCAGGAGAACCTGCTCTCCCTGCGAGTTTGCGAGAGCCCCGAGGCGAGCGATGGCCGCGTCGAGGAGGTGCCGCTCGAACGGCTTCCCCGCTTGTTCCCACTCCGTCGGCAGATAGTCGATCCACCACATCGCTTCATCTGCGAGAGGTCGAAACGGTTCCCGCACAGGCTTCCACAGTCGCGGCAGGAGTCCGATCAGCACCTCGAGCGCGAGGTCCGGATCGACCTTCGCGAGCAGCGTGCCCGGGTCGCAGCGTTCGAGGACCATCGCCCACCGCACTTCGTCGTACGCAAGGAGCCGAATGGCCCCGTCCCCATCCCAGACGCGGAGCGCTTCCCCTTCGTGCTCGGCCTCGCGGTGGGGGTAGATCAGCTTGAGCACGGCGGGCGTGTCGTCGGGAAGATCCGCCCGCACGGTGTAGCCCGCTGCGCCGGCCTCGTAGGGCTCGCCCAGCCGCAGCCCCCACACCTCGACGCATTCGGCAACGAGGTCGGGGACGTGCTCGAGCCAGACGCGGTGCGTCAGACTCGCGTCGGCCACCGGTACGCGTTCGGCTGCCTGTTCGCGAGCGACGGCAGCTTCGCGCGGATGTTCTCCAGGTGCGCACGATCGAGCTCGGCGGCGATCACGGTCTCCTCGTCCGGCGCCTGCGCGACGACTACTCCCCACGGATCGGCGATCAGCGAGCGTCCGTACGCAGGCCTGCCCGGAAGCGTCTCGCCGATCTGGGCGGCGGCGACGACGTACAGCTGGTTCTCGATCGCACGCGCACGGAGGAGAACGTGCCAGTGATCCTTCCCGGTCGGCGTGGTGAAATGCGCAGGCACCGTGACGAGTTGAGCGCCCTCCAGGGTGAGGATGCGATACAGCTCGGGGAAGCGCACGTCGTAACAGATCGAGAGCCCGATCTTCCAGCCCTCGACGTCAGCAACGACAGGCTCGTCGCCCGGCTCCTCCGCCTCGGACTCGCGGTAGACGACACCGCCGACCTCAACGTCGAACAGGTGGATCTTGCGGTATGTCGCGACAATGTGTCCTTCGGGGTCGAACACGAGACTCGTGTTCGAGAGCTTCTCGCGTCCGTCGCGCCGTTCGGCGATCGAACCGCCGACGAGCGTGATCCCGTGCGCACGCGCCCACTCCGACATGGCGGTGACCGACTCGCCACCTTCGATCGGCTCCGCGGTCGCGCGGTACACGGCGGCGTCGCCGATCGCGTTCCACTTCTCGGGCAGGACGACGGCGTCGGCACCGGTCGCCGCGGCCTGTGCGACGAGACGCTCGGCTTTCTCGAGGTTCGCGCCCTTGTCAGCGCAACTCGTCATCTGTACTGCTGCGACGCGGATCTTGTCCGGCATACCCGGAGGATAGCCCCGGCTGGAGCGTGGACTGACCTGCGGGGGAACCAGAGTTCCCCCGCATCCAGTCGGGGTGCCCAGATTCGAACTGGGGACCTCTCCGACCCGAACGGAGCGCGCTACCAGGCTGCGCCACACCCCGAGGCGGCCCAAAGAGTAGCCGCTTTCGGCACAGATCGATCACCGTCGCCCCGCTATGTTGCCTCCATCGACAACTGGGAGGCACCGCGCATGAACAGCGTGATCTTGATCGGCAACCTGACGACGGACGTCGAGCTCCGCGAGCTCGGCGCGGACAAGCAACTCGCGAAGTTCGGGCTTGCAGTCGACCGCGGCGGCAAGGACAGCGACACCGACTTCTTCCGGATCTCTGTCTGGGACCGCCAGGCTCAACTCTGTGCCGATTATCTCGCGAAAGGCCGGAAGATTGCGCTCGAAGGACGGCTGAGGTACAGCACGTGGGAAGACGAGGGAAAGAAACGAAGTGCCGTCGAAGTCGTCGCGTATCGGGTGGAGTTCCTGTCCGGGCCGGCCGGCTCAGGCGCGGAGGTGATGCCGTTCGAGGCCACCGCCGCCGTCGCCTAGAAAGTCTTCGATCGCACGGTCGCAGGCCTCCGGGCGCTCACCGATCAGCAGGTGCCCGCAACCGGGGATCACCCGTAGGCGCGCGCGGAGGCGTCGCGTGTACTCGAAGGCATCGTCGAGCGGAAGTTGCACGTCTTCGGCGCCCCAGAGGACGAGCACCGGGCAACGAATCGCGTCGAGCTCCTCGCGCGGATCGTCGGCCTGCAGCGCCCGCCACGCACTGCCGACGTCGGTGTGCAGCAACTGCGCAGCCAGAAATCCTTCGACCGCCTCGTCCGTCAGGCCGGCCGGATCTGCAACCGACACGAAACCGAACACGAGTCGGCGCAGGACAGGCGAACGGGCGACCCGACTGCGGTACCGAGCCGCGAGCCGGCCCGGTCGGATCGTGCTGAACACCGAGAGCAAGTTCCGTCCCCAGATGTTGCCGACGCTGAGGCCTGCCGCAGCTGCGAGCACGAGGGCGGGAACGTCGTCCGGTTGACGGAGCGCCATGCGCAGCACGACCATTCCTCCGAGCGAATGACCCACCACCGGCGCGGGCAGCATGCCTTCGCGCTCGGCCACGAGCGCCACCCGATCGGCGAACGGCTCGAGCCCGGCGACCGCCGGCAGGGCGGTCGAGCCGCCGTGCCCAGGCAGGTCGGGGACCAGGAGCCTGTGCCGTCTCACCAGGAGCGGAACGAGCTCGGTCCAGTTTGCCGCGGCGCCCCCGAGGCCATGGACGAGAATGAGCGGAGGCCCCTCTCCGCCCAGGAAATACCGCATGCGAACGCCCTTGACCTCGGCGAAGCGCTCCTCCAAACGAGGCAGTTTTGCGTCCGTCATGCCGGCCGATTATCCTTTGGACCGATGACTGCTTTGGGAGTGCCGGTCCGTTGAATCCGGCAATGACATGTGTAGGCTCGACTTAGCCCGCTGAGCGCATTCGCGCAGGCGGGCTTTTTCGTACGACAGAGAGAGGAGCGTCGATGGCGAACCACCTCACGCCCGAGGAGCTGTCCAAGGAACTCGGGATCGACCGCCAAGAGGTCATCCGCGTCTGCGTCGAGGAAGGCGTGCCCATCTATCAGGGCAAGATCGACAAGACGCTGTTCCAGGCGCAGCTAGAAGCCTTGGGCGCGATGCCCGCGCATCACTAGGAAAGGAACGTCAGGCAGATTTGCGCGCCGGCCTACGCCGGCCGCCAGAGCCGCTCTTCGGGGCGGCTTTGGTCTTCGAGGCGGCGGGCTTGGTCTCCTTGCGGCCCTTGGCCTCGGCGACACTGCGCTTCAGCGCTTCCATCAGATCCAGGACCGGCGCGTCTGGCACGGGCTCGGGCTTCGCAATTTCCTGGCCGTCCAGCTTCGCCTCGAGCATCTGGCGTAGATCGCTGCGGTACTGGCTGTGGAGCTCGGACGGATCGAACTCGCCGACGAGGCTCTGCATCACCTGCTGGGCGAGATCGAGCTCGGCCTTCTTCACCTCGGTGCCGGCAACTGCCTCGTCGATCTCCGCCTGCGAGCGCACGTCCTCCGCTAGGAAGAGCGTCTCGAGCACGAGCGCGTCGCCCTTCGGGCGGATGAGCGCGAAGTACTCTGCGCCGCGGAGAACGAAGCGGCCGATCCCTCCCATGCCCGCCTGCTTCATTGCCTCGAGCAGCAGCACGTAAGGCCGGCGCTGCGCCGGCGGCTGGGCAGGCGCCAGGTAATACGTGCGGTCGAGATAGACCGGATCGACCTCGTCGAGCGGAACGAACCGCGTGATCTCGATGGAGCGGGACTCGTCGTGCTGCGCGATCGCCTCGAGGTCCGCGTCCTCGACGATGACGAACTCGCCCTTGGCGACCTCCCAGCCCTTGACGATCTCGTCCGGCCCGACCTCACGCTCGTGGGTGGGGCACCAGCGCTTCTGCCGGATCGGGGTCTTGCACTCGCGGTGGAGCGTGCGGAAGCTGACGTCCGACTGCTTCGCCTTCGGGGTCGTCGCGAGGGCCAGGCCAACGGGGATGCTGACGAGGCCGAAAGAGATGGATCCGTTCCAGATAGTGCGCATGGCCGCCTTGTAATTGTAGAGGGACCGGGCAGTTTCGCCCTCCGGCAAGCCTTCCCTCCTTCAAATTACGATGGAGGCGTGGCGACCACGACGACGGCAACGGGGACACGGACGATCGCCCGCCTGTGGCAGGAGGCCGTGGCCCGGGGCCTCGAGAGCCCTGCTTACCTCGTCCAGGAGGGGGAGAAATGGCGACCGGTCTCCTGGACGGAGGCGGCGCAGGCGGTCGACGAGATCGCCCACGGCCTCCTCGCCCTCGGGGTCCGGAAGGGTGATGCCTTCGCGATCCTGGCCTCGACCCGCCTCGAGTGGGTGCTCTTCGATTTCGCGCTCGGGCTGATCGGCGCCGTGGGCGCACCGATCTACATGAACAACTCGCCGAAAGACGCGGTGTACGTGGCCGAGCACTCGGAGGCCGTCGGCGTGCTGTGCGAGGACGAAGAGCAGCGCGCGAAGCTCGCCGGACTGGACCTCGAGCACGTGCTGACGTTCTCCGATCTCCCCGCGCTCCGAGAACGAGGACGCGCCCACGCGGAAGAGCATCCCAGAGCGGTCGACGAGGCAGCCGCTGCGATCGACGAAAACGATCTCTTCACGTTCATCTACACATCGGGCACCACCGGCCCGCCGAAGGCGTGCATGATCCTCCACCGCAACTACTACGCGATGGTCGACGAGGTGCGACAGGTGCAGGACTTCACCGTCACCGACGACGTGATGCTGCTGTACCTCCCGCTCGCGCACAACTTCGGCCGTTGCCTGACGCTGCTCGGCGCGCACATCGGCTACACGATCGCGTTCTGCCCTGATCCTTATGCGGTCGGGGACGCGCTCCCCGGGGTTCGTCCGACCGTCTTCCCCAGCGTGCCTCGGGTGTACGAGAAGGTGCACACGGCGGTCACGGCCAAGTTCGACGAGGCCACCGGCGCGAAGCGGCGGCTGATCGACTGGGCCCTACGCATCGGCGGCAAGGTCAGCAAGCTGCGCGAGGCGGGGCACTCCGTGCCGCCGCTGGTCGCGCTGCAGCACAAGCTCGCAGACCGGCTCGTCTACGCCAAGGTGAAGTCCCGTCTCGGCGGCAACCTCCGCATCGGCGTGTCCGGCGGCGCGCCGCTTGCGAAGGAGATCATCGAGTTCTTCGCAGCGCTCGACGTGATCATCCTCGAGGGCTATGGCCTGACCGAGTGCACGACCGGCGCGACGATCAACCGCCCGACGCGTTACCGCTTCGGGAGCGTCGGGCCGGCGCTGCCCGGCGTGGAGCTGCGCATTGCCGACGACGGCGAGGTCCTGATCAAGACCGACACGGTCTTCGCCGGCTACTTCAAGGACGAAGAGGCGACGCGAGAGGTCCTCTCGGAGGACGGCTGGCTGCGCTCCGGCGACGTCGGCCACCTCGACGAGGATGGCTTCCTCACGATCACCGACCGGTTGAAGGACATCCTCGTCACCGCGGGCGGGAAGAACGTGGCGCCGCAGAATCTGGAGAACGCGCTCAAGACGCACGCGGCCATCTCGCAGGCGCTCGTCGTCGGCGACCGGCGGCCCTACGTCGCGGCGCTGATCACGCTCTCGGAGGACGTCGATCCCGCGGGCGCAGCGCCTGCCGTGCAGCGTGCCGTCGACGAGGTCAACAGCAATCTTTCGCGGTACGAGCAGATCAAGCGGTTCACGATCCTGCCTCGCGACTTCACGCTCGAAGCCGGCGAGGTGACGCCGACGCTGAAGCTGAAGCGCCGTGTCTGCCTTGAGCATTTCTCGGAGGAGATCGAAGCCCTCTACGCTACGGATGGCTCTCCTCGATCTCCCGAGCGGAGCGATGGGACTAACTAGACCCGCGGAAAATGCGCAGCATTCTTCGCGATTAGGGGCGCTCTACTCCTGACGGACGTCTTTCTCGTTCTGTCCGCGTTCCTCGCGAGCGCGGTCGAGACGGTCGAGGCCCTCACGATCGTGCTCGCCATGGGCCTCACGCGCGGCTGGCGATCGACGCTTGTCGGGACGGGAGCTGCGACGCTCGCGCTCGCAGCGATCGTCGCGGCGCTCGGGCCCGCGCTCACCGTGATCCCGATCGAGGTGCTGCGGCTCGTGGTCGGGGGGCTGCTGCTCGTTTTCGGCCTGCAATGGCTGCGCAAGGCGATCCTGCGGGCAAGCGGCTGGCGGGCGGTGCGCGACGAGGACGCGGTCTTTGCACGTGAGCGCGCCGAAGCCGCGAACGCGCCGCGCGTGGAACGCGCCGGACTCGACTGGTACGCGTTCACGATCTCCTTCAAGGGCGTACTCCTCGAAGGGCTGGAGGTCGCGTTCATCGTGCTCACCTTCGGAAGCACGCAGGGAAGCATTCCGCTCGCCGCCGTGGGCGCCGGGGCAGCTGTGGTGCTCGTCGTCCTCGCAGGGATCGTCGTGCGCGAGCCGCTCAGCCGCGTTCCCGAGAACACACTCGCCTTTGCGGTCGGCGTGATGCTGACGACCTTCGGGATCTTCTGGGGAGCCGAGGGAGCCGGTGTCGACTGGCCGGGCGGCGACGCGTCGCTGCCGGGAGTGCTCGGCTTCGTTGCGCTGATCTCCCTCGGCTTCGTCACCGCTCTCCGTCGCCGCCGGAAGCTCGCGATCGCATGAAGCGGTTCGGGAAGTTCTGGTGGGACTTCGTCGTCGGCGACGACTGGCGCGTCGCCGTCGGCATCGTGCTGGCGTTCGGGCTCACGGCGCTGCTGGCGACAACATCCGTGCCTGCGTGGTGGGTGCTGCCGCTCGCGGTCGCGGCAGTGCTCTGGCTGTCGCTCCGCCGGGTGGCGCGCTAGCTCCGCGGGAAAGGAAGCTCCCGACCGTCGCTATACCCTGAGCGGGCGTTAGACGGTCCGGGCGTTAGACGGTCGCGAGGGCGAAGCCCACGCGACCTCTCTGCGGCGCCGCCGAGTCGGCGCGCTAGCTCCGCGGGAAAGGAAGCTCCCGACCGTCGGTGTACCTTGAGCGGGCGTTAGACGGTCGCGAGGGCGAAGCCCACGCGACCTCTCTGCGGCGCCGCCGAGTCGGCGCCTTAGATCCGCCGGCCGCCGGCGAAGTTCGACGAGTAGTAGCCGCTGAGCGAGGAGATCTTCACCACGTCACCCGTGTGCGGCGCATGGATAAATTGTCCGCCGCCGATGTAGATCCCCATGTGGCTGGCGCCTGTGAAGAAGACGAGGTCACCGGGCTGCAGGTCGCCGATGGAGATGGCCGTGCCCATCCCGTACATCGCGTACGAGCTATGGGGGAGCGAGACGCCGATTTGAGCAAAGACGTATGCCACGAACCCCGAGCAGTCGAAGCCCAGCGGGGTGGATCCACCCCAGACATAGGGCACGCCGAGATAGTGCATCGCGATCCCGACCACGCCACCGTGGACGTTCGGGGGTGCGACCGTCGAACCCTCGGGCGTCGAAGCCGAGATGCCGACGCCGTCCGCCAAGGGAACCTGGATTCCGCCGGAAAGACGAGACCGGGCCGCGGCCGCGAGCTGACGCTGCTGGGCGGCCTCTGCTGCCCGGATGCGCTCGATCTGACCCTTGATCGACGAGAGGAGTTGGCGGCGCGAAGCCAGCTGCGACTCGATCCGCTGCTTCTGCGCGGCCTTCTGCGCCACGATCGTCCGCTGCTCCGAGTGGGCCCGGCGCAACTCGATCTGGTGGCGCTGGACCGCCGCCTTGAACGACGTCACCTGCTGGACGATGCTCGCGTCCTGCTGGGAGGTCGAATTGACCGCCTCGATGCGATTGAGGAGATCGTCGAGGCTCGTTGCGCCCAGTAGCACCGAGAGAGTCGAGTTGTCCTGGGTCGACGTATAGGCGCTCACGAGCCGGGCCGCGAGCGAGTCCTGCGCGATCTTCAGGTTCGCGCGCGTGGCTTTCAGCTGCAGGCGGTTTTCGCGCTGGTCGCTTTCGATCTTCCGGAGGCGGACGTTGGCGAGGTTGTACGACTCGACGGCCACGCCGAGGCTGTCGTCGATCTTCTGAATCTGGGCGAGCACCTGCTGTGCCTGCGCCTGCTTGGACGCCACGGTTCCAGGCGCCGCGTTCGCCGATGCCGCCGCACACAGCATTGCTAGAACGGCCGCGCCGGCCAAGCCGCCACGGCCTCCTATGTTCGGCATCGCAAGCGAACGCCGAAGGCAGAGGAGGAACGCCTGCGCCTGTCGTTTCCTGCCGCTGGGCACCAGCACGCGGAAGATCCGGGTCGACGGGCGCACCGGAGGGGGCCGGTACGTCACAAGTGGCGCACCCTAGCAACGTCTTCGGATGTCTGCAACCGCTTTCCGAGCGTAAAAGTGACGATTTCTCCCATGTGTGAGACGGCACAAAGTCCTGAGCTTGCTAGGGTCACGGGCCGTGCGTCGGCGTAGGGAGAGCCGCCTCGCGCTCGGGCTGGCGCTCGCAGCCGCGCTTCTCTTGGGAGTCTTTCTCCCGGGGGCTGAAGGCGCAGGCCCGAAGAAGGGAGCCCAGTCTTCCCTGGGCCAGCAGCGGACGGGACTGGCCGCCCGCTCCCATACGGCCCTTCTGAGCCTCTACGCCCTGGATTCGGGCCTCCTCCAGGCCCGGAGGGAGCTGGCGGGCCTGCGGAGCCGCGTGGACGGCCTCAGGCTCGAGCGGGACCGGGTCCAGCAGGAGATCGAGGTCGTCGCGGGCAACCTCAAGGCATCCCAGCGCCTCCTGGGCGACCGTCTGAGGACCCTCTACGAGGAGGGAGAGCCCGACGCGATTGCCGTCCTCCTCGGCGCCACGTCGCTGGACGACGCCGTGACTCGCCTCGACGAGCTCGAGCGGAGCGCCCGCCAGGGCGCCCAGGCGGCGACGGACGCGAAAGACGGCCGCTCGAAGCTGGAGGGCCTCGCCCTCGAGCTCGCCGGCCGCATCCGGGCGGTTCAGGCCCTCGAGACCCGAGCAGAGCAGACCGCCGCAGCACTCGAGAGCGCGGGGGCCAAGCGGGTCTCGTACCTGGCGGCGCTCTCGCGGCAGCGGCGCCTGAACGCCCGGCAGATCCGGGCCCTCGATCACCGTGCTCGGCAAGTCGTGGCCAAGGCCGAGACGGTGCAGTCGCAGACCGCGCCGACGTCCTCGGCCGACGGCCCTTGGGTCATCGTCGGCGCGCGAACGTTGACGGTCACCTCGACCGGCTACTCCTTGCCGGGCCGGACCTCGACCGGGCTCCCTGTCGGCTTCGGGGTCGTCGCAGTCGATCCAGGCGTCATCCCGCTCGGCACCCGGATCTCCATCCCCGGCTACGGCGAAGGGGTGGCCGCCGACACGGGCAGCGCAGTGCAGGGCATGACGATCGACCTGTGGTTCCCGACTCTGGCCCAGGCCCTTGCCTGGGGCCGCCGCACGGTTACGATCACCCTCCACTAGACTTCGTCCGCCCGCGGCCGGGGAGGACGCCCAGCATGAGTCAACCCGTACAAACGGACGATCAGGCGCTGGGCCAGGTCCGCGTTCTGATCGTCGATGACCACGATCTCTTCAGGAGTGGGCTACGCAATCTCCTGGAAGACGAAGGCGTGCACGTGGTCGGAGAGGCTGCAGCCGGGCAAGAGGCGCTGACCATCGTCCGCGAGGTGGCGCCCGACGTCGTCGTGATGGACCTGAACATGCCCGGCATGGGTGGCGTGGAAGCGACACGCCACATCTCGACCATCGCACCGCTCACACGGGTCGTGATGCTGACGATCTCAGATCAGGACAACGACGTGATCGACGCGATCCTCGCCGGCGCGTGCGGCTATCTGCTCAAGGACTCGTCGATTCAGGAGCTGATCGCGGGGATCAAGGCGGCGTCGATGGGCGAGTCGTTGATCTCGCCGACGATCGCCTCGAAGGTCTTGCAGCGTCTTCGTGCGTCCAGCACTCAGCCTGAGATCGAGACCACGATCCGGGCCGAGCTCTCGGAGCGCGAGATCGAGGTGCTGAAGCTGATCGCCAACGGCAAGGACAACGCGATGATCGCCGGCGAGCTCCACATCAGTCCGAAGACCGTGAAGAACCACATCTCGAACATCCTCATGAAGCTGCAGATCGACAACCGCATCCAGGCGGCCGTCTACGCCGTCAGAAGCGGGATCGTCTAGCTAGTGGTCTGACCGGCAACATTCGCCGGGCCCCTAGCCCGCGATCACGCGGCGCCAGCGTCCACGCTCGCCCTTGTCAAGGCTACAAGCCTTGCCTGCGGACGATCGCGGCCGCTGGCTTGGTGCTCGCGACCCAGGAACCGGGCAACGTTACCGGCCAAACCACTAGGTGCCTAGACGGTTGCCCGGACCTCGTCGGCGCGGCTGCGCAGCGAGGAGAGAAGCCCGCGAAGGTTGTTGAGGTCGCCGTCGGCGGAGGACAGCCGCCGCCCGAGCTGGGTGAGCTCGGAGTGCTCGTCGTCGGGCGACTTGCCACCGAGCTCCGCGGCGACCTGCGCGATCCGGCGCTCGAGCCGCCAGCGCTCGGCCTCCAGCGCGAGCGCTCTGGCGTAACCGGCCGTGAGCGTGTGCTCGATGGCGTCGATGGTCGGCGCGTCCTCGCCGTGCGGCGGCGCGTCGAGCAGAGAGCGGATCTCGTCGTGGATCATGCGGAGCTTCGACCTCGATTTCCGGGATCCGGACAAGTATCCGGCCTGAGCCCTTCACGCACATGGGCCGCCCGGACTATCTTCTGCCCTGCACCGGCCCATCTTCTTCACGCCATCTAATCAGGCTCAAAAAGTGGACTCCCCGTGAGCCGCCGTCTCGTCGCAGCCCTCATCGGGCTGATCGCCCTCGCGGCACCGGCGGCGACGCCGGCAGGGTCGACGCAGGACTCGCAGCTGCAGCGCCGGCTCGCCAGCGCTCTCCACGTCCCACACGTCGCTCCCGCACAGTCGGCGGCCGTCGCTCTCGATCTCGCTTCCGGCACCGTCCTCTTCGAGCAGAACCCCGGGCGATCGCTGGCTCCGGCATCGAACGAGAAGCTGCCCCTCACTTACGCGGCGCTGACGCAGCTCGGTCCCACGTATCGGATCGAGACCGACGTGCTCGGCCAGGGCCAGCAGGACGGAACGCAGTGGACGGGCACCCTCGTCCTGAAGGGCAACGGGGATCCGACGCTGTCGCGCGCCGACTTGGGGGCGCTCGCCGCACAGGTCAAGGCTTTGGGAATTAGCAGCGTGACGGGCGGTGTGAGCGGCGACGAGAGCGCGTACGACACACGCCGCATCGTTGCCGGGTGGAAGCCGAGCTTCTTCATCGACGAGTCCCCGCCGCTTTCGGCGCTCGTCGTCGACCGCGCCCGCGTCGGTCGCTTCGTCACGCGCTCCCCGGCACTCGCGGCCGCGACGGCATTCCGTGCTGCGCTGCGGAAGGCTGGGATCGCTGTCGTCGGCCCCGTCGGGACCGGAGAGGCCGACGCGTGGTCGGAACTGCTTGCGGACGTGTCCTCGCCGACGCTCGGGACGATGTTGCGCTTCATGGACCGCGAGAGCGACAACTTCACCGCCGAGATGCTGTTGAAGCAGCTCGGGCTCACGGAGCTCGGCCGCGGGACGAGCGCGGCGGGAGCGGCCGTGGTCACGCAGGCGCTGGCTGATGCAGGCGTGCCGATGACGGGCGTGCGCATCGTCGACGGGTCGGGCCTGTCGCGGCTCGACCGCCTGACGGCGACTGCGCTCGGCAGCCTGTTGAAGATCGCCTGGGCCGATCCGACGGTCGGCCCGGCCCTACTCGCCTCCCTTCCGGTGGCGGGCGTGAACGGGACGCTGCAACACCGTCTGCAGAAGCCGCCGGCGCGAGGGCGCGTTCTCGCGAAGACGGGCACCACGGACACCGCGTCGTCGCTGTCCGGCTACGTCAGCGGCCGCTACGCGTTCGCCGTCGTGCAGAACGGGCATCCCCTGTCGTACTGGTGGGCCCGCCGCGCCCAGGACCGCTTCGCACAAATCCTGGCCGGTTCGTAGTCACAAAGTCGACACGCTTTCGTGACGCCGACGTCTTCTTTTCGGGTCTGGCCCTACGCCTGTCGCACTGGGACATGTCGGACGGGTCCGACACGGACGGTTTGCGCGTGAGGCGCACTTTCGTTTCACTCACGTGCGCTTTAGGAGCTCGACCAGGTCGGCTTCGGACAGGATCGGGACTTCTACCTTGCGGGCCTTCGTCAGCTTCGAGTTGCCCGGCTCCTCGCCGACGATCAGTCCCGTCGTCTTGCCGGAAACAGAGTTCACGACCTTCGCGCCTTTCGCTTCCAACGCCGCGGCTGCCTCGTCGCGCGTGAAACCCTCCAACGTGCCGGTGATCACGTAGGTGTTGCCGGTGAGCGGGCCTTCGACCGGCTTGAGCTCGTCGCCGATCTCGAACCGCAAACCGAGCGAACGCAGCTCCTCCACGAGCGCTTGGTTCGCCTCGTCGGAGAACCACTCCGCGATCGCCTCCGCTCGTTCCGGGCCGATGCCCTCGACCTCGAGGATGTCCTCCTGTGCGGCGGACAGCAGCCGGTCGACGTTCTCGAAGTGCCGCGCGAGATTCTGGGCCGTCACCCAGCCGACGTCCGGGATGTTCAGCCCGAACAGCACGCGGTGGAACGGCACCTGCTTCGACGCCTCGATCGACTCGATCGCGCTCGTCGCAGAGATCTCGCCGTACCCTTCGAGCTCCATCAGCTGCTCTTTCGTCAGCCGGTAAAGCTCCGGCAGTGAACGCACGAGCCCGAGATCCCACAACCGGCGCACGGATTGCTCGCCGACACCTTCGATGTCCGCGGCCGCCTGCACCCAGTTGATGAGCGACTCGAGCCCACGCGAGGGACAAGCACGGTTCGGGCAGCGGTGCATCGCCTCGCCCTCCGGCTTGACGACGTCCACTCCGCAGAGTGGGCACTGCTTCGGCATCTTGAACGGCTTCGTCCCTTTCGCGTGCGGCAGGACGGGCCCGACGACCTGAGGGATCACGTCGCCCGCACGCTGGACGATCACGTTGTCGCCCTCGCGGATGTCCTTGCGGTTGATGTCCTCCTCGTTGTGCAGCGTCGCCTGCGAAACGGTGACGCCGCCGACCTCGACCGGCTCGAGCTGCGCCCACGGGTTCAGCGCGCCCGTCCGGCCGACCCGGATGTGGATCTTGTTCAGCTTCGTCTGGGCCGTCATGGGCGCCCACTTGAAGGCGCGCGCCCAGCGCGGCCTGTCGTGCAACGCGCCGAGCCGCCGCTGCTGGTCGAAGGAATCGACCTTGATCACGATGCCGTCGATCTCGTAGTCCAGCTCGATGCGCCGCTTCTCCCAGTCACGGCATGCTGCCGCCACGGACTCGACGGTCTCGTGCCGCTCCGCGTACGGGTTCGTGCGGAAGCCGTGCGCGCGCAACCACTCGAGCGACTCCCAGTGACCGTCCGCGGAAAGGCCCTCGCGCCGGCCGAGGCCGTGGACCCAGATCGAGAGTGGACGCTCGGCTGTGATGGTCGAGTCCTTGAGCCTCAACGATCCGGCCGCTGCGTTGCGGGGATTCGGCGTCGGCTTCTTCCCCTCCGCGATCAACCGCTCGTTGAGTTGGTTGAAGCCGCTGAGCGGGAGGTAGACCTCGCCGCGCACTTCGAGTAGCGGCGGCGACGTCTCGCCCTTGGCGAGCTGCATGCGCATCGAGATCGCCTTGATCGTGCGCACGTTCGGCGTGACGTCCTCCCCTAGCCGGCCATCGCCTCGCGTCGCCCCGCGGACGAAGACCCCGTCTTCGTAGATCAGGTTGATCGAGAGCCCGTCGATCTTCGGCTCCGTCACGTACGCGACGTCGCTCGTGCCGAGTCGCTTGCACACGTCCTGGTGCCACTTCTCGACTGCCTCGTCGGTCGTCACTTTCTCGAGCGAGCCCATCGGGGACGGGTGCTCGACCTTCTGGAACTTCTCCGACGGCGGCGCGCCCACGCGCTGCGTCGGCGAATCTCGACTGACAAGCTTCGGGTCCGCCTCCTCCAGTCGGAGAAGCTCGTCGTAGAGCGCGTCGTACTCGGCGTCCGAGATCTCCGGATCGTCGAGGACGTGATAGCGGTAGAGGTGGTACGTGAGCACGTCGCGCAGCTCGGCCGCGCGCTTCTCCGCCTCAGAGGATGCCAAGAAGCTCCTCGGGAGTATCGACGAGCGCATCCGGTTTCTCGGACTCGATCCGTCCGCGCTCATGGATCCCGCCCCACGTGACGCCGACAGCGAACAAACCCGCAGCCCTCGCCGCCTTGACATCGAACGGCGCGTCGCCGACGTAAGCGGCCTCGTCAAGGCGTGCGCCCATCCGGTCGAGTGCGAGCAACAGGGGCTCGGGATCGGGTTTGTGCCGCGCCGTCTCGTCTCCGCCGACGACCGTCTCGAACAGATGAGCAATCGGAATTCGCGCGAACGCAAGCTCAACGGTCTGGCGCCGCTTTGCGGTGACGATCCCCAACCGCCGCCCTTCGTCCTTCAGGCGAACCAGCACGTCGTCCATCCCCGCGCAGCAGGCGAGCTCGTCGTGCAGCGGCTCGTTGTGCGCGCGATAGACGTCGACGAGCTGGTCGACCTTGTCCGGCGAGAGGGCGTGCATCTGCGCCTCGAGACCGGGCCCGCCGACCGCCGCCATCAGCTCTTCGTCGGGAATCTCGGCTCCGAGAACCTCTTTGGCGGCATGCCGCATCGACGCGAGGATGATCGCGCCGGAATCGATGACTGTGCCGTCGAGATCGAAGAGGACGACAGGAAACCGCATGCAGTTGATGCTAGCCAGGGGGAGAGCGCAACCAGACCGACCACGGCTCGACGCTCTCGACGACGAGCGTTCCGTCCGCCCACGGATCGTCGGCGAGGCGAGCGCGAACCTCCGCGTCGCTTTTTGCGTCGAAGACGAGCAACGCGTAATCCCCGTCACCGGTCCCGACGGGCCCGCCCAGGAAGATGAAACCTTTCTCGGTCAGCCCGTCCATGAACGCTGCGTGCTCGTCCCAGCCTGCCTGCTCTCGCCGGCGACGTGAGTGATCCCACCGAGGACCGGGGACGTGCTTGACGAGGAAGTAGTCGGCCACCGCCTCAGTACATCACGCGCTCGAGATAGAGCCCCCAGGGCGGAGCCGTCGAGCCCGCCTCATTGCGCGGGCGCCCGTCGAGCAGCGGCACGATGCGCTCCGGAGGTAGCTCGAGCATCGTGCCCACGAGGGTCCGCACCATGTGCCTGAGGAAGGCGTCCGCCGTGATCTCGAACTCGAGCGCGTCGCCGCGCCGGTACCAGGCGGCCGCCAGCACGTTCCGCCGGAACGCCTGATGCTGCGTCTCGGTCGGCGTGAACGCGCGGAAGTCGTGCACGCCCACGAGAAGGTCGGCCGCGACCGCCAGGCGTTCCTCGTCGAGCGGCCGTTGGTACCACCAGGAACGCCGTTGCTCGAACGGAGACCGCTCGCGGCGGCGCCAGATGCGATAGCGGTAACTACGCGAGCGCGCCGCACGCCGAGCGTGGAAGTCGGGCGCCATTTCACTTGCGGAGACGACCGCAACGTCGTCCGGCAAGGCGGCGTTGAGCGCTCCGGCGATACGCGGCGCGGGCGGGCCGCCGTCCAGGTCGACGCTGACGACGTTGCCGAGTGCGTGCACCCCGGCGTCGGTTCGGCCCGCAACGGCGAGGTCGGCGAACGAAGGAAAGACGCCGAGCGCGTCGCGCACGACTCCTTCGACCGTGCGCAAGCCCGGCTGCACCGCCCAGCCGTGGAAATGGGTGCCGTCGTACTCGAGCGTTAGCTTCAGCCGCACGTCAGGCCTCCCTGACTCTGTTTGTCAGGTTTGCCTTATGTTCTACTGGTTTGCGATCGAATTGATACACTCTAGTCAATGACGGACAAGCAAGCCTTCCTTCTCCAGCGAGTGCAACCGGCGATGGTGGGGCTCATCGACGGCTCGCTCTCGACCCTGGCGCCGATCTTCTCCGTCGCGGTCGTTACCCACAAGCCGCACTTCGCCTTCGTCGCAGGCATCGCCACCGCGTTCGGCGCCGGGATCTCGATGGCCTTCTCCGAAGGGCTCTCGGACACGGGCGAGCTGACCGGCCGCGGAAACCCGATGGTTCGCGGCGCCATCACAGGCGTCGGAACCTTCGTCGGCGGAATCCTGCACACCCTGCCCTTCCTGATCCCGCACTATCAGGCGGCGATCTACTCCGCGATAGCAGTCGTCGCGCTCGAGCTCCTCGTCCTCGCGTGGCTCCGGTGGAAGTTCTTCGAAGTCGGTTTCGTCCGGGCGCTCGCGTCCGTCACGCTGGGCGGCGTGATCATCGCAGCGGTCAGCGCGGCACTCGGCTCCGTGGGCTAGTCCAGGGTCAGTGACTCGTTCGCGCCGCTGACGAACAGGCCCGGACGCGGACCGCCGCCGATCACGAACACTCGCTTCCCCACGGCGACCACAGCAAGGCCGTGCCTCGGCGTCGGCAGGTCGGGCAGACGCTCCCATCGCCGCGATGCGGGCGCGTACACGAACGCCGATGCGATTGTTCCGGTGGGAGCCTCGCCGCCTACGGAGATCAAACGGCCTGTGGCCGTCGCGGCGCCGGTTCCGCCCCGCGCCTCGGGGACCGGAGTGACGGCGCTCCAGGATCGCGCCCCCGGCGTGAGGGACTCGACCGTCGTCTGGTTCGTGTCGATGCCCCCCAACCGGCCGGCTACCGCGTAGATCTTCCCGCCCAACGACGCGGCGGCGAGGTGTTCGCGCGGGGTCGGCCCAGGCACCGTCAGCCAGCGCTGCCGGCGGACATCGAAGGCGAACGCGACCTGCGCGAGGACACCGGGGCGCCGCACCCCACCGACGACGTAGACCCTCCCACCCGCGACCGCGGCCGCTGCCGCTGCCCGCGGAAAGGGCATCGGCGCCGCGAAGCGCCACCTTCCGCTGGCCAGCACGAACGTGGATCGCAGCGTTCTCCCGCTCCCGCCGTATCCGCCGATGACGTAAAGCCGTCCCCGGTACGCGGCAGCCGTCGCATGGTTGACCGCAAGAGGTAGATCACGTTCGCGGCGCCAGTGCCCTGTCGCCGGGGAGTAAACGTCCACCCGGCGCGAAGACTGCCCGTTCGCGAGGTAGCCGCCGACCACGTAGATCTCGCTGTGCATGACCGCTCCGGCGACCTCCGTGCGCGCAAGGGGCAGCGACGGCTCGTTCTGCCAAGTGCCGGCGGCGACTCCCGCTGCCGCGACGAGCTCCGCGAGCATCGCGACTCAGTCTACGAGCAGCGTCAATCCCTCGACACCGTGAACGACGACCTCGTCGCCGGGAACGAGCACGCGATCAGATCGGGCCTCCCAGAGCTCGCCCGCCACGCGGACCTGCGTCGGCGTGTTGACGACGGCGGTCCTGCCGACGAGCGCCTCGATGCCAGTGACCGCGCGGCGGCGGCGCGACCACTTCAGCAACACGAGCGACTCGGCGATGTCGACCAGCCCGCCCGTGACGATGGCCAGGATCCCCCATGGGGAGGGCAGGACGAAGATCGCCAGCAGGATCCCACCGAGTAGGAGCATGAGCTCGTTGCGCTAAGACGTTGCGGTGGCCGAAGGCGATGCGCCGGCCGGCACGTAATCAACGAGCTCGAGGTAGACCATTTCCGCGGCGTCACCGAGCCGAGGGCCGAGCTTGACGATCCGCGTATAGCCGCCCGGCCGGTCCGCGAAGCGCGGGGCAACGTCTGCGAACAGCTGGTGGACCACGTCCTGCGAGCGCAGCTCGGCGAGCGCGAGCCTCCGGGCGTGGAGGTCGCCGCGCTTGCCGAGCGTGATCATCTGCTCTGCGAACGGCTTGACCGCCTTGGCCTTGGCCACGGTGGTCTTGATGCGGCCGTGCTCGATCAGCGCGCCCGCGAGGTTCGAGTAGAGCGCCTTGCGGTGCGCCGAGTCGCGCCCGAGCTTCTTGCCGGACCGGCGGTGCCGCATTAGTGGCCCTGCCGGTCGCGCTCGTGGATGCCGCGGTCGCGAGCACCAAGCGAGACAAGGACGCAAGGAGCGCTCGGGCTGTGTTGCCCGAGTGCGACTGAGGACGCCGGATCGCGCAGTGTGATCGCGGGCGCGGCGCCGCGAAGGGCGGCCGGCAGGGCCACCTAGAGCGCGCCCCCGCCGCCGCTCTCGTCGCCGCGCAGGGTCAGACCGTGCGCCGACAGAGTCTCCTTGACCTCTTCGACCGACTTCTTGCCGAAGTTCGGGATCGCGGCCAGCTCGTTCTCGGTCTTGACGACGAGGTCGCCGATCGTCTCGATGCCGACCCGCTTCAAGCAGTTGTACGAGCGCACGCCCAGCTCGAGCTCCTCGATCGGGAAGTTCTCCATCCCGTGCGCGAGCGGCATTTCCGCCGGCGCGCCGTCGCCGCCCGGGGCTGCGGCGGACTCGCCGAAGCCCTCGATGCGATCGAGGTCGGTGAAGATGGCGAGCTGCCTGATCAGGATCTCGGAGGCCTGTCCGATCGCGTCCTTCGGGCTGATCGAGCCGTCCGTCGTCACATCGAGCCGCAGCTTGTCGTAGTCGGTGCGCTGACCGACGCGCGCGGCCTCGACGTCGTACGCCACGCGGCGAACCGGCGAGAAGATCGAGTCGATCGGAATGACCCCGATCGTGTGCTCGGGCCCGCGGTTCATCTCGGCCGGGACGTAGCCACGGCCGCGGCCGATCGTCAGCGTCATCTCGAGCTTGCCCTTGTCGGAGAGATGGGCGATTTCGAGGTCCGCGTTGAGGATCTCGAGCTCCGCCGGAGCCTCGATGTCCGACGCCTTGACGGCGCCGGCGCCGCGCTTCGCGACGTGGACCTCGATCTCGGGCGATTCGCCGTGCAGGCGGCAGACGAGGTTCTTGAGGTTGAGGATGATGTCCGTGACGTCCTCACGAACGCCCTGGAGCGTCGTGAACTCGTGCGAGATCCCCTCGATCTTGACCGAGGTGACCGCAGCGCCCTCGAGCGACGAGAGCAGCACGCGGCGCAGCGAGTTGCCGAAGGTGTAACCGAAGCCGCGGTCGAGCGGCTCGATCTCGAAGACCCCGCGCTGCTCGTCCAGCTCCTCGTGGACGATCTTCGGGATCTGAAACTCCATCAAACTTGTGCGAGTAGCCAATGCGATTCCTTCCTTACTTCGAGTAGAGCTCGACGATGAGCGATTCCTGGACCGGCGTGTCGATCTCGTCACGCGACGGCCACTTGAGGATCTTTCCGGTCAGCCCGTCGTGGTCGGCCTGAAGCCATGGAGCCACGGAGGCGGTGAGGTCGGTCGCATCGCGGATGACCTGTTCCGCGGAAGAGCCCGGCGCGACGGTGATGATGTCGTCGGGCTTGACCTGGTAGCTGGGGATGTTGACGCGACGGCCGTTGACGTGGAAGTGGCCGTGGCGCACGAGCTGGCGAGCCTGGGCGCGCGACGCCGCGAAGCCGAGGCGATAGACGACGTTGTCGAGGCGCGTCTCGAGCATGCGCAGCAGGTTCTCACCCGTGACGCCGGTGCCCTTTGCCGCCTTGCTGTAGTAGGTGCGGAACTGCCTCTCGAGCAGGCCGTAGTAGCGGCGCGCCTTCTGCTTCTCGCGCAACTGCAAGAGGTACTCGGACTGCTTGATGCGGCCGCGGCCGTGCTCGCCCGGCGGATACGAGCGGCGCTCGATCGCACACTTCTCCGTGAGGCAGCGCTCCCCCTTGAGGAAGAGCTTCATGCCCTCACGGCGGCACTGCTTGCACTTGGGCGAGGTGTCGCGGGCCATTAGTGGTTCTCCCGGTGACATTGGTGGATGCCTGGGTCGCGAGCACCAAGCGATGCAAGGACGCAGGGAGCGCTCGGGCTTGTCAGCCCGGGCGCGACTGAGGACGCCGCAGCGCGCCGCGTGATCGCGGGCCAGGCGCCGCCGAAGGTTGCCGGGGGAGCCACTAAACGCGTCTCCGCTTCCGGGGACGCACGCCGTTGTGCGCCTGCGGCGTCACGTCCTTCACCCCGAGGATCTCGAGGCCGGCAGCCTGCAGCGAGCGGATCGCAGTCTCACGGCCGGAGCCCGGCCCCTTCACGAAGACCTCGACCTTCTGCAACCCGTGCTCCATGCCCTTGCGCGCACACGAGTCGGCGGTCACCTGCGCAGCGAACGGCGTCGACTTGCGCGAGCCCTTGAACCCGGCCGAGCCGGCCGACTCCCAGGCGATCACGTTGCCTTCCTTGTCGGTGAGCGCGACGATCGTGTTGTTGAACGACGTCTTGATGTGCGCCTGTCCGATCGCGATGTTCTTGCGGACGCGGCGACGCGTGCGGCCCCTGGCCGCTGTCTTGCGAGGAGGCGCCATTTAAGTTTTCGCCGTCGCCTTCTTGCCGCGGCTCACGGTCTTGGCCGGGCCCTTGCGGGTGCGTGCGTTGGTGCGGGTGCGCTGCCCGTTGACGGGGAGCCCACGGCGATGACGGATGCCTCTGTAGGCACCGATCTCACCAAGGCGCTTGATCGCCTGCGAGCGGTCGCGACGCAGGTCACCTTCCACCTGAAGGTTCTCGTCGATGTACTGGCGGAGCTTCGTGACCTCCTCGTCGGTCAGATCCTTGATCTTGGTGTCGGGATTCAGGTTCAAGGCTCCGGCGACCTTGCGCGCCGTCGGCTGCCCGATGCCGTAGATGTACGTCAGCCCGATCTCGAGCCGCTTCTGGTTCGGAAGATTCACTCCGGCGATGCGTGCCACTCGATTAACCCTGCCTTTGCTTGTGTTTCGGATCTTTGCTGCAGATGACCATGGTGATGCCGTGCCGCTTGATCACGCGGCAGCGGTCGCAGATGGGCTTGACTGAGGCTCGTACTTTCATCGGTGTCGGTACGTGATTCGGCCACGAGTGAGGTCGTAGGGCGAGAGCTCCACCTTCACCTTGTCGCCCGGGAGAATGCGGATGTAGTGCTTGCGCATCTTCCCGGAGATCGTGGCGAGCACTGACGGCCCGCCTTCGAGCTGCACCCGGAACATCGTGCTCGGGAGCGCCTCGGTGATCTCGCCTTCCATCTCGATCTTCTCGTCTTGCTTGGTCATCGCCTTTCTTGTCTACGCACGAAAAGACGGCGGGACGGCCCGCCGTGTAGAAATTATGGTACCAAACCGGCCTTTTCCCGGGACTTGGCCGCCGTGAGGATCCTGGGCGGCCCCTCCTCCGTCACGGCCACGGTGTGCTCGAAATGGGCGGCCATGGAGCCGTCCTGGGTCGAGATCGACCATTCGTCGTCGTGGAGGTACACGTCGGGGTCCCCGGCCGTGATCATGGGCTCGATCGCCAGGGTCATGCCGGGTTGGAGCTGAGGCCCCCGCCCGGGCTCGCCGAAGTTCGGGATCTGGGGCTCCTCGTGGTAGGAGCGGCCCACCCCGTGGCCGACGAGGGAGCGGACGACGGAGAAGCCGGCGTCTTCCACCACCTGTTGGACGGCGTGGGAGATATCCCCGACCCGGTTGCCCACGCGCGCCTGATCGATCCCCGCCGCGAGTGCTGCCTTGCCGACGTCGAGCAGACGCTGGATCTCGGGATCGACCTCACCGATGGCGAAGGTGTAGGCGCTGTCCGCAACCAGCCCGTCGAGAGTGACCCCGACGTCGACCGAGATGAGGTCGCCCTCCTCGACCCGATGCGCACCGGGAATCCCGTGGACGACCATCGAATTCGGCGAGATGCACGTTGCCGCCGGAAAGCCGCGATAGCCCTTGGAGGTCGGGACGCCACCGTGCTCGCGGATGAAGTCCTCGGCGAGCCGGTCGAGCTCGCCGGTGGTGATGCCTGGCTGCGCGAGCTCGCCGAGCAGAGCGATCGTGCCGGCGACGACCGCGCCCGCACGCTCCATCCCTTCGATCTCGGCGGCTGATTTTCGAACGATCACGCTGCAGGCACCTGTTCCAAGGCACGCTGGATCTCGGCGAACACTTCGTTCTCGCTGCGATTTCCGTGGATCGGGACGAGATTACCGCGCGTGCGGTAGTACTCGATGAGAGGCTCCGTCTCGCGGTGGTAATTGCCGAGCCGCCGCTGAATCGCCTCGTCGGTGTCGTCCGCGCGGCCTTCGACCTGGGCGCGGCGGCGCAGCCGGTCGAACGCGACCTCGTCGGGAATCTGGAGCGCGAACGCGACGCTGAAGTTCCGTCCGATGTCGTTGAACATCGAGTCGAGCGCCTCCGCCTGCACGGTGGTCCGGGGAAACCCGTCGAGCACGAAGCCCGCCTCGGTGTCGGGTTGCTCGAGCCGGTTTCGGATCAGCTCGATCATCAGGTCGTCCGAGACGAGGTCGCCACGATCGTAGACGTCCTTCACGCGGTTGCCGAGCTCGGTGCCCGCGTCCATCTCCGCGCGCAGAATCTCGCCGCTGGCGATGTGAGGAATGCCGTACTCCGCGGAGATCCTCTTCGCCTGCGTGCCTTTGCCGGCCCCCTGGGGGCCGAGGAGCAGAACGTTCAAGGGCACTATTTGAGAAAGCCTTCGTAGTTGCGCATCATCATCTGCGACTCCATCTGGCGCATGGTGTCCAGCGCGACGCCGACGACGATGAGAACCGAGGTACCGCCGAGGGCGCGCGACGTTGCCTGTGAGAAGCCTCCGTATTTGATGAAGATGCTCGGGAGCACCGCGACGGCGGCGAGGTAGAGCGACCCGGGCAGTGTCAGACGCGTGAGCACGCGGTCGAGGTACTGCGCGGTCGGAGCGCCGGGACGGATGCCCGGGATGTAGCCGCCGTACTTGCGCAGGTTGTCGGCCTGGTCGACCGGGTTGAACTGCACCGCTGTGTAGAAGTAGGTGAAGACGATGATCAGCACGCCCTCGAGGCCGATGTAGAGCAGCGACCCGTACGAGAAGTGCGCGTTGATCCAGCCTTGCGTGGCAGGGAAGAACTGCGCGATCGTCGGCGGGAACGCCATCACTGCCGCGGCGAAGATGACCGGGATGACGCCGGCCATGTTCACACGCAACGGCATGTAGGTCGATCCCCCGGCGGTCTGTCGCCGGCCCACCATGCGTTTCGCATATTGAATCGGGATCCTTCGCTGGCCTTCCTGGATGAAGACGACCGCAGCGACGATCGCGATCGCGACGAGCGGGAAGAACAGCCGCTCCATCGTCCCGCCGTTGTACCAGGCCGCGATTCCGGTCGGCGCCGACGAGAGGATCGAGCCGAAGATCAGCAGCGAGATGCCGTTGCCGACGCCGCGCTTCGTGATCAGCTCGCCCATCCACATCAGCAGCGTCGTGCCGGCCGTGAGCGTGACGACGATCAGCACGATGCGGCCCGTGTTCGCGTTGAGGTTGCCGGCCCGCTTGAAGAGGTACGCGTACCCGGTCGACTGCGCGGCGGCCAGCGCGACGGTGAGATAACGCGTGTACTGGTTGATCTTGGCGTAGCCCGACTCGCCTTCCTTCTGCAGCTGCTCCAGCTGAGGGACGACAACGGTCATGAGCTGCAAGATGATCGACGCGGTGACGTAGGGCATGATCCCGAGCGCGAACAACGCGAACTGCGACAGCGCGCCGCCGGAGAAGACGTTCAGAAGGCCGAGAATCGTGCCGCCGCGGCCGTTGAAGTAGTCCTTGATCGTCTGCGAGTCGACGCCGGGAGCAGGGATCCACGACCCCAGCCGGTACAGCGCGAGGATCATGAAGGTGAAGAGGACGCGTTTGCGAAGCTCGGGGACGCGCCAGGCGTTGGCGAGCCAGGAAAGCACTAGCTACTCCTCCTCGGGCGCTTGCTCTTCGGGCTGATCTGCCGCCTCGGGCTCCGCCGGCGCTTCGGTCGCTGCCGCTGCGGGAGTCTCAGGCGCTTCGGCCTTAGGCGCAGGCGCAGCCCCTGCGGGCTTGGCCTTGGCGTGCTTCTTCTTTTTCTTCAGCTTCGGCTCTTTGAGCAAGGAGACCGTTCCACCAGCCTGCTCGACCTTCTCACGCGCCGTGGCGGAGATCGCGTGCACGCGGATCGTCAGCTTCTTCTTCAGCTCGCCGTTGCCGAGCAGCTTCACGTCGGTCTTCGTGTTCTTGAGCAGCCCCACCTCGACCAGGCTCTCGGGCGTGACCTCGGCGCCGTCGGCGAAGCGGTCGAGGGAGCCGACGTTGACGGGGGCCGTGGAAGTACGGAACGGACCGATCGGCATCGCGTCCTTCGACGTCGCGCCGCGCAGCTTGCCCAACCGCATGTAGATCGGCATCTGGCCGCCCTCGAATCCGGCGCGCATCTTGTGCGAGCCCGCGCGGGACTTCTGGCCCTTGATGCCGCGGCCGGAATAGCGGCCCTTGCCCGACCCGATGCCGCGGCCGATGCGCTTCCGGTCCTTCCGGCTCTGCGCGGGCTTCAGCGAAGTGAGGTTGAGCTTCTCAGCCATTGTCGACCTTCACGAGGTGGCGGACCTTTCGAAGCATGCCTGCGAAGACCGGGCCGTCGTCGTGCTCGGCGGTCTTGCCGATCCTGCCGAGCCCGAGCGCGCGGAGCGTGCCGCGGTGCTTCCGGCTCTGGCCGATCTGGCTACGAACCTGCGTGATCCGAACTTTCGCCATCGCGTCCACTTAGTGGCTCAGAGCCACTAAGTCCCTTCTCCCGCATCAGCCGGCGGGGTCGAGGGCTCGATCGGTGCTTGTGGCTCTGAGCCACTAAGTGCCGCTTCGTCCTCTGCAGGGGCCTTGTAGGGCAGGACCTGGTTGATCGTCAGCCCGCGCGCCTTCGCGACGTCCTCGGGGCGTCGGAGGTTCTTCAGCCCGTTCACGGTCGCCTTCGCCATGTTGATCGGGTTCGTCGTGCCGAGGCTCTTGGCAAGGATGTCGCGGATTCCGGCGAGTTCCAACACGGCGCGCACGCCACCGCCGGCGATGACGCCGGTTCCCTCGCTCGCGGGCCGCAGGAGCACGCGCGCGGCGTCCGAGCGTCCGAGGATCTCGTGCGTGATCGTCGTGCCGTGCTTCGGCACGGTGAAGAGATTCTTCTTCGCGTCGTCGACCGCCTTCGTGATCGCGAGCGGCACCTCGCGCGCCTTCCCGTAACCAACGCCGACGCGGTCGACCTCGTCGCCGATGACGACGAGCGCGGTGAACGAGAACCGCCGGCCGCCCTTGACGACCTTCGCGACACGGTTGATCTCGACGACGCGCTCCTTGAGCTCGCGTGTCTCTTCTCGCTCGATCACGGCGCGCTCGACGCTCGTGAACTCCGGTCTGGTGCTCAAAACTTCAGTCCTCCCTCGCGTGCTGCGTCGGCGAGCGCTTTCACGCGCCCGTGGTACAGGTAGCCGCCACGGTCGAAAACGACGCTCTCGATCTTCGCCTGCTTCGCGCTCTCGGCCAGCAGCTTCCCGACCTCGGCCGCCTGCGACTTCTTGTCACCCTTGAAAGTCTTCTTCACCTGCAGCCAGCTTGCGGACGCGAGCGTTCGGCCCTGCAGGTCGTCGACCAGTTGCGCGACGATGCCGCGGTTCGAGCGCGTGACCACGAGACGCGGCCGCTCGACCGTCCCGGACACCTTGCCCCGCACGCGCTTGTGGCGGCGCTTCCGTGCTTCTCTGACGGTCAGAGTGGGCATCAGGCGCGCTTACCGACCTTCCGGCGCACGTACTCGCCCTCGTAGCGGATGCCCTTGCCCTTGTACGGCTCGGGTGGGCGCACCTTCCGGATCTCGGCCGCCATCTGGCCCACCTGCTGCTTGTCGACGCCCTTGACGACGATCTCCGTGTTCGTAGGCACCTCGAAGGAGATCCCCTGCGGCGCCTTCATCACCACGGGATGCGAGTAGCCGACGTCGAGCCGGAGATCCGAGCCCTGCAGGGCGGCTCGGTAGCCGATCCCCTGCAACTGGAGACGCTTCTCGAAGCCCTTCGTGACGCCCTCCACCATGTTGGCGATGAGCGTCCGGGTCAGACCGTGCAGCGCGCGATCGTCGCCGCGCTCGGTCGGACGGGCAACGGTGATCGTCCCCTCTGCATGCTCGATCTTCATCCGAGCCGGGACCTGCTGCGTGAGCTCGCCGAGCGGGCCGTTGACCATCACGCGCCCAGGAGAGAGCGAGACGTTGACGCCGGTGGGCAATTCGATTGGTTGTCTACCGATTCGACTCATTCGCTACCAAACGAAGCACACGACTTCGCCGCCGATTCCTTTCTCCTCCGCCGTGCGTGACGTGATCAGGCCGGTCGACGTGGACAGAATCGCCACCCCCATCCCGCCGAGCACGCGTGGCAGGCGATCCTTGCCCGCGTAGACACGGCGGCCGGGCTTCGATACCCGCTTGAGGTCGGTGATGATCCTCTCGCGGCTCCGGCCGTACTTGAGCTGGATGACCAGGGTATCGAAGCTCTCGCCCTTCTTCACGTGGAAGTCCGAGATGTAACCCTCCTCCTTGAGGATCCGCGCGATGCCCTCCTTTAGGCGGGAGGTCGGCATCTCGGTGCTCTCGTGCAGCGCCTTGTTGGCGTTGCGGATGCGGGCGAGCATGTCGGCTACTGGATCGGTGAGCATCTCGTTACCAACTCGATTTGGTCATGCCAGGAATGACGCCCTGGTGAGCGAGGTCCCGCAGACAAATCCGACAGAGGCCGAACTTGCGGAAGACAGCGCGCGGGCGGCCGCAGCGATTGCAGCGCGAGTACGCCCGCACGCGGTACTTCTGCGGGCGCTGCTGCTTGATCCGAAGTGATGTCTTTGCCATTCCTACTGTTGCTCCCTTCCGTCCGCCGCGAAGGGCATGCCGAGCCCGCGCAGAAGCGCCAGCCCGTGCTCGTCCGTCTTCGCGGAGGTCGTGATCGCGACGTCGAGGCCACGGACCTGCTGGATGTCGTCGTAGTCGATCTCCGGGAAGATGATCTGCTCCCGGATGCCGAGTGAGTAGTTGCCTCGCCCGTCGAACGAGCCCGGGTTGAGCCCACGAAAGTCACGGATGCGCGGGAGTGCGATGGCGATCAGCCGGTCGAGGAACTCGTACATGCGAGTGCCGCGCAACGTGACGCGGGCGCCGATCGGCATCCCCTCGCGGATCTTGAACTGCGCGATCGACTTCGTCGCCTTGCGCACCTGGGCGCGCTGTCCGGCGATGATCGAGAGCTCCTCGATCGCGGCGTCGAGCTGCTTCGCGTCGGTCTTCGCCTCGCCGACACCCATGTTCAGTGTGATCTTCTGGATGCGCGGAACCTCCATCGGCGAAGAAAGGCCGAGCTCGTCCTTGACTTGCAATGACGGACCTTCACAGGCTGCCCATGGGAATCCTTGTCCCTGATCCCGACCCGCGTCGGCCTGTTGCAGACCGGACACACGACCATGACGTTGCCAACGTGCACCGGCGAGGGCTTCTCGATCACACCGCCCGGCGTCATCCCGGCAGCCCCCATCCGGCTGGTGTTCTGAATCGGGCGGGGCTTCGTGTGGCGCTTGACGAGATTGAGATTCTCGACGATCACCTTGCGGTCCTTCGGGCGCGCGTCGATGACGCGGCCCTGCTTGCCGCGGTCCTTGCCGCTCAGCACGTGGACGAGATCGCCTTTGCGGATTCGCATCGTGTGAGCCATGGCTATAGGTCACCTCCCGTGGCGATCGTGCTCGCCAGCCGCGAAAAGCCGCGCTCGGAAGGACGCAGGGAGTGCGCGTAGCCGGAGGCTACGGGCGCAACTGAGGACGCCCCGAGCGCGAGCTTTGCAGCGCCCTGGCGAGTGCGAGCGACGCGGGAGGGGGCCGTCATCAAAGCACCTCCGGGGCGAGCGAGACGATTTTCATGAAGTTCTTCTCTCGCAGCTCGCGGGCGACCGGCCCGAAGATGCGGGTGCCGCGAGGGTTGCGCTGAGCGTCGATGATCACCGCGGCGTTCTCGTCGAACGCGATCGACGTACCGTCGTCACGCCCGTAAGGCTTGCGCGTGCGGACGACGACGGCCTGCACGACCTCGCCCTTCTTCACAGCGCCTTGCGGGGCGGCTTGCTTGACCGTGCCGACGATGATGTCGCCGACCCGCGCATAGCGCCGGCCGGTTCCACCTTTGACGCGGATGCAGAGGATCTCGCGGGCGCCGGTGTTGTCGGCCACTCGCAGCCTGGACTCTTGCTGGATCACTGGTGATCCTCCTGGCGACGGTTTCGCGTCTCTGGCGTGCGAGGCGCAAGCAGTGCAAGGACGCAGGGAGCGCTCGGGCTGGTTCGCCCGAGTGCGACTGAGGACGCGGCAATGCGCCGCGCATCGCGCGCCAGAGGCGCACTAACTGTTGCCAGGAGGGTCACTTAGCCGCCTCGACGATCTCTACGAGCCGCCAGTGCTTCGACTTGGACAGCGGTCGTGTCTCGACGATCCGGACGATGTCCCCGACGTTGGCGGTGTTCTGCTCGTCGTGCGCGTGGAACTTCACGTTGCGGCGGATGACCTTCTTGTAGCGACGGTGCGCCTTGATCGCCTCGACCTTGACGATGATCGTCTTGTCCATCGCACTCGACACGACGACGCCGCGACGCTCCTGCCGGCGGCCGCGCTCGGACTCCGGCTTCGGCAGCCGGCTGATCGGCTTGCGCTCTGCGGGACGCTCGCGACGGACCTTCGGGCGCTGACGGCGTTCCGCCCGGGGGCGGGGCTTGCGCTTCTGCTTCGGCTGGGACTGCGGCGCCGGTTCTGCAGGCGGCGCTTCCTCGGCCACCGGCGCTTCAGCAGGAGCTTCGGCCACGTCTGCCTCGGCAGCGGAAGCCTCCGCGACGGGCTCGGGCTCCCCCTCTGCGACGCGCTCGGGCGCCGGCTCTTCCGCGGGCGCTTCTTCGACAGGAGCCTCTTCGACGGGAGCTTGCTCCGCCACTGGTTCCTCGACCACCGGCTCTTCGGCAGGAGCTTCCTCCGCCACCGGCTCTTCGACCGGCGCTT
>WNGE01002801.1_pt1 | contig 32455 bp, 29 predicted proteins | sample 5400651 | NCBI WGS metagenome assembly WNGE01 (sample SAMN13153370, study PRJNA577476) | soil metagenome | isolation source: 60 cm soil or saprolite under grassland replicate 2 | place: USA:California | collected 2016-06-15
GTAGTGTCCTGATCTGCCCGTTCTATCTCATTAACACCATGCTTTAGCGCGGTCGATTGAGAGAGGGCAGCCAGCCGAAAACAGTTTTAACGGTTTCGCATTCCCACGCAACTACTAAACACCGGGCTGAAGCCACGCCGCTAAATGAGAAAGACCCCAGCGGACAACTTGCGACACTGCTTACCGCCTCCCGAAATAATCAATGCCTGCGCTCCTATGTTAAACTAACGGACTTCGCCATTCCCTGGAACGGGTGGAGCTACTGCGAAAAAAGCGAAACGCAACAACTTGCACCGGGGGAAATCCGCGTAAGACTTTCATCTCAATGTGTCATTTCGTATTTAGACCTGCATGAAATACTGCACTGTTTGCAAAGCAAAATACGACGATAGTGTGAGCTTCTGCGCCACAGACGGCGAGGTTCTTGAGGATGATCCCTCATCTATCGTTGGTACGGTGCTCGATGGCCAATACAAGATTGAATCTCTGCTGGGCAAAGGCGGGATGGGAGCGGTGTATCTTGCGCGGCACATACTGCTGGGCGATCGCGTCGCCATCAAAATTCTGCCGCCAGAGGTGCGCAACAATGCCGAGTGGCTACGGCGCTTTCGTCGGGAAGGACAGGCCGCGCGTCGCTTTCGCCATGCCAACGCCGTAACAGTCTACGATCTGCGAACTGCGGGCGACGGCACCATCTATATGGTGATGGAATATGTCGAAGGCCATACGCTTGATGCCGAGTTAAAGAATCATGGTCGCTTCACTGCCGCCGAAGCCTTTGAGATTCTCGAACCTATCATGAGCGTTTTAAATACAGCGCACGCGATGGGCGTGGTTCACCGCGATCTCAAACCTGAAAACATCATGATTGGTAAGGCGACGACGGGCGGAGAGTCTTCAATCAAGCTACTCGATTTGGGAATCGCCAAGATGCGCGAAATCGCCGGCGTCGAGAGTAGCGGTACGACTGAACTCACGATGGCCGGCCAGGTTCTCGGCACTCCCTATTACATGTCGCCTGAGCAGTGGGGCGAGATATCACGCGATGGTAATCCGGAGATTGATGGACGCACGGATATTTATAGTCTTGGGTTGGTAGCTTACGAAATGATTAGCGGCAGACGTCCTTACTCCGCCTTGACGCTTCATGAGTTGCGACGCGAACACATCTCAGTTAGTCCTCCTTCCTTATGTGAAAAGGTTCCGGATGTTCCGCGCGCTTTCAGTCAGGCGATAGATCGCGCGATATCGAAGGACCGCAGCGATCGGCAAGCAACAGCGGGCGAGCTTGCCGCGCAGTTGCGTGCGGGATTGGGAGATGCTGCCCACTACGCGCCGGCAGGAAGAACAATGCCTGACGTGCCGTATCCCGAGAGCTCTTCGGCGAAGACGCAAGGCGCAGCTGGTCCTGTAAACACGAAATCAGACGTAAACGCAGCGACGATTGTTACTGTCGACGCTGTTTCGACAAGTCGTCCCAGTACGCCCCAGCCGGCGAAGATACCGCCGGTTGCTCTCGGTGGAGCCGCGGTCAGTCCTCGACCGGCCCAGGGAGCACCAGCCAATGTCGGTGTCGACGACCTGGGGTCCAGCATGACAATTCAACAGCAACCGAGAACTCCCGCTCCCGTGATTAGGCCGCAAAAATCTCGCGGCAAGCCACTGGTTTTTGTCGGCGCGGGCGTTCTTCTTTTGGTTTTGGGGGTTGTCGCCGTGGGTGGATTCTTTGCCGTAAACTGGTGGAAAGGCAGGTCGGCCAGTTCGACCGGAACTACTACTGGAAACGGTAAGACAACTACGAAGGGCGCCAGTGATTCAACAAAGGTGGGGCCGGCAACCTCCGAGTTTGGACGTTACTGGCTCGAGGTATTGCCAAATGCGGCCGTTACTGAGCCGATGCGGGTTGCCGGTGCAGTCCCGCTGGCTTCAGGGCAGGCTTTCAAATTCCATTTTGAACTCGGCGAGAATGGCTATCTCTATATAATCGGGCCGGGCGAACGCAATCAACCGACGGCGTTTCTGACAGCGAAACCTGTAGCCATCTCGGGTCTGGAGAATAATGAGGTTTCTAAAGGCAGCGACTTATAAAAAGCCGGGCACTGAAAACTATATGATCATTTTTTCGCCTGAGCCGCTGTCCGCGCCGTCCTTTCTAAGTTCACAAGCCACGGGAAAGCCACTAAGCGATACAGAACAGGCGGAACTTAGTGACTTTCTGACGAAGTACAAAACCAGTGAGCCGGTCACCGAGATTAACGACAAAGATTCAGAAGCGCCCTTCGTTACGGTGAAAGTCCCGCCGCACGCTGGAGAAAATGCCGGCCATCCCATTCTCTTTGAAGTGAGAATTCAACACAAATAAATCCTTCGCGTCCTCGGGAAGCGTATTTGTCGTAAGGAGAAGTTGTCACAATGAAAAGAAGGTTCATCTTTTTGAGTTTGTTGATCGCGCTTGCAGGCTTTGCCCCAATGCGGGTTTTGGCGCAGCAGGACGAAGACATCCGCGGTGCGTTTCTTACCACACGCCCCAAAGCAGCACCACCCAGGAGCAATAAGCCGGCCGCAACCGTCAAGCCCAGCCGACGCCGGCCGAAACCGGTCACCCCTAATCCTGGCCCGGAACCCGTTGTAAAGAAGGATGACAGGAAAGTCACTCCCGAGAAAGTTAACATTCCGCGATTGGGTCTGGGGTTGACGCTCTTCATGCGCGACTCAAACGGACTCGCCGTGCGCACCGAGCCATCACACGAGTTTCGTAAAGGCGATCACGTTCGATTTCTAATTGAGACCAACGCCGATGGCTACCTTTATGTTTTCAACACCACGGATGGCGGGCAGCCGGTTATGCTCTATCCCGATCCCGAGCTGGACGAAGCGGGCAATTATTTTCAAGCCCACGTTCCATTTGAAATTCCCTCGAGTGTCGCTGCTGAAGAAAGACTGCGATGGTTGACCTTTGACGAACACCCGGGTGTCGAGAAGCTTTATTTTGTTTTCACACGCGAGCCGCTAACGGCCGTGCCAATCGAAGACGATCTCATAACTTTTTGTCGTGAGAACGATGCGAAGTGTCCGTGGCATCCAGGATCTGAGGTTTGGAAGCAGATCCAAAATGAACTGAATGAGCCAGTCAAAGTCGTCAATACGGCAGGGTTAGGAAACGCGCAAACGTCAGCCGAACACCGCGCCGTTACGCGCGGAATCGGCCTTAACCGAGACGATCCCGAACCGTCGTTAATAATGTTGACTGCCTCAACAAGCAAGAACATGCTCGTCGCAGCCGTGGATCTGGTTCACAAGTCTGTAAGTTTGCAAACCGATTCAAGTGACGAAGTGGGGGTAGACGAGGAGGCCTTACCGTGAACGCGAGAGCCAGGAAATTTGTCGCTTTTGTACTGAGTGCAAGTCTATTGCCGGGTTTGGCTGCAATGGCCCTGGCGCATGAAACTTCTGGCGCTTTGACGCCTGTGTTGCAGCAACCCGACCAGGCTGGTATTGCTTTGCGGGAGGGAAGGCGCCTGCTCAAGCGGGGAAAAGCCGACCAGGCGCTGGGACAACTGCAAACTGCGCTCAAGCTCTACACGGCCTCAAAAAACAATCATGGCATCGCCGCCGCTAATAACGAGTTGGGCGATCTTTATTTGAGACAGGGTCAATATAACGTAGCTCTGGATCACTACAAGCGTGCGCTCGAGGGGTTCGTTCAAGGCGACAAGAAGCAGGCCGAGGCAACTGCGGCAGCGAGCCTGGTCGATAGCCGTCTGGCAAACGCGAATATTGCTGACGACAAGTTTAATGCAAACTTGATGCTGGCAAAGATTGGCGATGTGAATTTTCGGCTCGCACGCTTTTCGGAAGCGACTTCGGCGTACGGCCAGATGCAAGCAAAGAAACCCGAAGGTGCGGCATCGAGAACCACGCGGCGCTTCGGTGGCCTCGGAGGAATGCTCGGCGGCATTTCCACAGGCAAGGTTGAGATAGCGGCTCCTACCAGCGCCGCCGTTGGCCTGCTCGAAGCCAGGAAGGAGCTTGATCTGTATCGCGATTCGATTGTTTATTCAAGCTACGAACTGGGTATGGGACGATTGGCTTACGCGCAAAAGGATTTTGACGGAGCCAAAAAACATTTTGAGAACGCGCTTGATGCGGCGGGTAGCAGTCTCGGTGGAGTTACGAAGCTGGGTCAGACGCGCCGTTTCCGCGCCGCCGCCAGAACGAGTCTGGGCGACGTTGCCCTGAGCCAGATGCGGCTTAAAGATGCGGGCAAGTTGTACACGGAAGCGATTAAGGGCGCTCAGGAAGACAAACGTATAGATTTGATTTGGCCGGCCCAACGCGGCCTGGGCCGTAGCTTATGGTTGCAAGCGCTGCAGGAAAGTGACGTCAAGAAATCAACCTCGTTGCGAGAGTCAGGGCTGAAAAATTATCGCGAAGCAATTCAGACGATCGAAACTCTGCGGGCCGGGAGTCTGAGAGCAGACGAAGCGCGCACCACATTTCTCGGCACGACTAAGGATGTTTTCGACGAAACTGCGAGCGCGCTTGCCGAGATGGCCTTGCTGTCTTCGCCCATTTCTAACCAACCACTTTCCGGGAAAGCCCTCGACTACGCCGCGGAAGCGTTTACGGTGACCGAACAGTCGCGTTCGCGCTCCCTGCTGGATCTCTTGAGCGAGACAGGCACTTCCGTCACCGAAGGTATTCCTGCCGAGTTGCTAAAGCGCAAACAGGACAACCTGGACCGGCAGCAGGAAATCGCGGAGGAGTTGACAGGGGTTAGTCTCGTTGCTGACAAGGAGAAAAAGAAACCGTCGGAATTGGAAGGCGAGCTGGAAAAACTTCAGACAGACTTTGACGAGATCGAGAATCAAATCAGAACGGCGAGCCCGCGATACGCGAGTCTGACGGCAGGCAAACCATTGTCTCTTGCCGAGGTCCAGGGGAGTGTTCTTGACGACCAAACAGTTTTGCTCGAGTACAGTTTGGGAACAGATAGTTCGTATCTGTGGCTAGTAACGAAGACCGGCGTGGCAATTTACAAGCTGCCGGCGCGGCCGGTTCTTGATAAGCTGGCGACAGATTTGCGCGCGCAGCTCATTCCGACAAAACTTCAGCGCCGCATCGTGGGAATCGATGTAATGGCAGACTCACAGCGCGGCCTTGGCGTCAGTGCCACACCGTTTGCAGAAGACGCCGCGTCTTTTATCACAGCCTCTAATGCACTCTACAAAGCTGTGATTGAGCCAGGTGCGCCGGTGATTGCCGAGAAGCGCCTGTTGATTGTGGCCGATGGCGCACTGAATTATGTTCCCTTCGAGGCACTTGTGAAGTCGGCGGACAGTGCGGACTATTCCTCGCTTCCATACCTGATCAAGTCGAATGAAATCATATACGCGCCTTCTGCTTCGGTGATCGGAGCAATAAGGCAACAGAACAACAACCGCGCCGGCCGCGCAATGTTGATATTGGCGGACCCGGTATTCAATTCAAATGACGCGCGGGCCCATGGCGCTGCGGCGTCAGCAAATTCATCCGAGACTCGCGGACTGGGAATTCAAAGCGCCTTAGCAGACGTCGCCGGACAAAATGCGTCGCCCGCTGCCGATACTGCGAAGATGCAAGGCTTACCGCTGGCTCGGCTTGCAGGCACTCGAACTGAAGCTGATCAAATCGTGAAACTCGCAAAGACATCGGGAACACAGGCGGACGTCTGGCTCGATCTCGACGCCAGCGAGGACAATATTGATAGCCGTGACATTAGCAAGTATCGCGTGCTCCACATCGCGACTCATGGCCTGTTGAATGCTGAGCGGCCTCAGTTTACCGGGGTGGTGCTTTCCCTGGTTGGGAACAAGAACGAAGATGGCTTTCTGCGCACCGATGAAGTTTTTAACCTTCATCTCGGCTCTCCACTCGTGATGCTTTCAGCGTGTGAAACAGGCTTGGGGAAAGAGAAACGCGGCGAGGGCGTGATGGGTCTGACGCGCGCTTTTATGTATGCAGGGGCACCGACGGTAGGGGTCAGCTTGTGGTCAGTCGCAGATAAATCAACTGCGGACTTGATGACCGATTTTTACAAACGGTTGCTGGCAACATCAGCTTCAGTTCCAGCAGCGGGCATTTCAGCTTCGGCGGCAATGCGTGACGCACAGCTCGCAATGATCACGGGTAAGAAATACAGCGCACCCTTCTACTGGGCACCCTTTGTCCTCGTCGGCGACTGGCGTTGAATTCGGTGAATTCGAAAGCGGGCGCGCGGCGGCATTTCTAAACAGTCGGATGGATTAGCCCTATCTTTCGTTTTAGAAAACGGACTGGTCCGCCCGCACCGAACGGGCCTGGCCGGCGTACACCCCCAATGCGTACGCGCGACACTATTTCGGGTACCGCCTGTCCCCGTAAGATCCAAAGCCGCAACTTTCCTCGGTATTTCAGCATTATTGTCCCTGCTGCTTGTGGCATGGGGGTTGTTAACTCGTTATGCGGAGTTATTGCTCGACCGATAGCCAGTGTTGCGCATCGGGCTGACAGAAATGGAAGAGGAGAAAATATGAATAGCATGAGACAAAAGTTCTTAACGCGAGTTGGCATGTTGGCAGTGTTCGCTTTCCTGGTGTTGCCGATGTCGGTTTTTGCGCAGGGCAACGGACGGGGTGGAGGCAAGCCGACTGACGTTTTTGTAAACGGGCACGACGCGCGCGATGGCCGCTGGGACAAAGACAAAGGCCATAAGAACCAGGATCGCAATCGCGACAACGATGAGTGGCGACGTCGGCGTGCTGCCGAAGAAGCACAACGTCAACGTGAGATCGAAAGACAACGGCACAACAATGACGACTGGTGGCGTAACCAGGGCAGAACCAACGACGACTACAACCGGCGCGGCCGTAATTGGGATCGTTATGGTTCCTATGGCGGTGGGTTCCAACTTCGTCAGACCGCACTGAACGCCGGCTACAATAATGGCATTCAGGAAGGCCGGAAGGATCGCAGTCGTGGTGATCGCTTTGATTACCGCGACGAAGGCGATTATCAGAAAGCTACTGAAGATTACAGTTCGCGTTTCGGGGATCGGGAACTTTATCGCCGGTATTTCCGCGAGGGATTTGCGAACGGTTACGAGGACGGCTACCGCGGCTACTAAAGATCCTGCGCCATAGAAGACAAAGGCGGGAGTGGAGACCATGGTCATCTACTCCCGCTTTTTGTACTTTCAAACATTAGATCTTTTCACACAGCACCGTGAAATTGGGTACTGATGCAGTTTGGATTTTTTGCCTATGAATGTCGATTTCACTATAGCCTTAGTGGCATGAGGTCAGTACCACCTCGCGGTAGCGGGTGGGTTCTGCATGCAGAAGCTGTATCCCATAGTTTAATTCCTTTTGCCAAAGCGATCTCGCTCGCCGGTGGGCGCACCCACCCGCTACCGCGAGGTGGTACTGACCTCATGTCACTGCGACGAACGATGATCAGCATTCGCTAATCGTGCTGCTAGTCAAACTGCATCAGTACTTGAAATTGACCTGCCTTTGTGCGAATCAAACCGATAAGCTACTATCGAAAGAATTACCGAGGTTAGGGCACAGTGAAAAATTCCTTCTTAAAGATCACCGATACCAAATCGCTCGAAGAGATGGCAGACCGTTCCAGGGAGCGGCCGATAGTAATCTTCAAACACAGTTTGACTTGTCCTATTAGTGCAGGTGCCTACCAACAAATGGTCAAATTCGAGGGCGAGGTGATGTTGGTGGAGGTGCAGCGGGCTCGCGCGCTGTCGATGGAAATTGAGACTCGATTAGGTGTGATGCACGAGTCGCCTCAGGTAATCGTCTTGCGCAATGGCCAGGTTGTTTGGAATGCGTCGCACTTTAGAATCACTGCTGCTGCGGTAGCTGAGGCGGTGCGAGAGGCAGAAGTGACAAGGGAGTAGGCAGACGGCAGAAAGCAGGAGGCAGACGGCAGGAGCAGACGGGGCAGGAGGTAGGAAGCAGAGTCTGGATGAGGATGTTGGTTAACTGTCGAGTGAGAAGATGATTGAGGCAACTGAACGGCGCGGGCCGGAGATTGAACCGCGGGAGATAAAGCAGGAAGGCGACCAGGGCCTGCGCATCACCTGGGCCGACGACTGTGTTTGCCGTTACACGGCTGCAGAGTTGCGACGTGCCTGTCCCTGCGCACAGTGTGTCAACGAGTGGACCGGGCAGCGCGTGCTAAGACCGGAAGCAATTTCCGAGGAACTGACGATGGCCGATATAAGTATTGTTGGTCGTTACGCACTGAATTTTCGCTGGAGCGACGGCCATGAGACAGGGATTTACAGCTTTCGCTATTTGCGCGAATTGGGTGAAAGGTAGACCCTCAGATGATAGTGCCTTCAAGACGTCAAGTGAAGGCATGCCGAAGAAGAGAGATTCAACATGCAACACCGAAGAATGGCATAATAGGAATGTATGAACGAACAAGACTTTTTTAACGAAAAACAGGAATTGAAAAAGGCGACTTACAGTTGTCCCCACTGTCGCGAACGCGCGGAGTATGACGTGCGCTGGCTGAGGCGAACGAAGAAGCAAGGGCCTCCGCGCGGTGCTAATGAGCAGGACCGCCTGCGCTATCAGAAATCTCGCGACTACATGGTGCGTATAGATGACATGCTCGCCTGCAAGAGCTGCCGCCGCCGCTTTGATATTCCCAGCTCGCAGTCAGTGGTTTTCATCTAGATCTTTACCGGCGCCAACAACCTTACAACGGCTGCCTTGAACGCGGTACGTACAAGTCACAATTGTTGAGTTTGCAGCTCGTTTCGGCTCAGGGTTTCATAAATCCAGGTACCGGGCTGTTCCAAAATCTAATCCTGTCCTTTCCGAAACCTGATGTCGCAAAAATGCTTCTACTGAAAGACGACGGGGGTTTGTATGGCTCCTCTGTTTAGTCTGGGAGGAAACAGAAACCGGCACCAAAGCGGGCATTTAACCGTAGAAAGGTGTCTCCAGGCACGTACTCAAACAAAAACCGCCGACGGCCTCAACTTTGCTCCAGGACTTGAGGGATAAAAGGATGGATTTTCAAAACATGACAGAAATACCAGAGTTCGCGGGAGCACATAAAACCAACACCTCGTTTCTTTCGCCGCTGGAGCGGCGACTCGCCCCCGTAGTTATTCCCAGAATTCCCAAGTGGCTGGAAACTTATCACCTGACCATGCTGACCCTTTTGTGGTCGGTCATGATCCTGGTTTTTAGTTTTCTGGCAGCACGGAACATTCGCTGGCTTTGGATGGTCTCGGTGATGATTGCGCTGCAGTGGGTGACTGATCATTACGACGGCAAGGTAGGCAAGTATCGCAACACGGGCCTGGTGAGATGGGGTTATTACATGGATCACCTGCTCGACTATTTCTTTCTTTGCTCGATTCTTATCGGCTATTCTTTTATCCTGCCGGAACAATCGCGCTTTCAACTGCTGTTGATGTTAGCCTTGTTTGCGGCCTACGATTTCAGCACTTTTCTCGCCTTTACGGCTACGGACAAACTGAAGATAAGCTATCTAAAATTCGGCCCGACGGAGTTCAGGCTGGCGCTTATCTTAATAAACGCTCTACTGATTTCCTTTGGCACGAGATACATGATCAGCGGATTAAAGTGGGTCAACGCGGGCGCGGCAGTAGGTTTGTGTTTTGTAATTTATGGAACTCAAAAGAAGATCTGGGAGCTTGATATGAAATACCGGAGGCCCGAGCGATTGGGGAATGCTGAGCCGCTGCTGGAAAAACCGTACGCGCCGGTGGAGGAGTGTACGTATTAATAACGGCTGATTTGCGAAAGCATGTCTGGCTGGCCAACGTCCCAGCCCGAAGATACATCTGATAGCTGAGCTACCTCGTATTACCTATTCGACTAATTCAAGCGCGTCCAGCCTGATTATTCGTGGCTTAGTGTTTGCTGGTAAATTTGCTAGTGGAAATGCAAGACCAGGCAGTAGTGGTCGTTCTGAGGTCGGTCAGTAATAATCAGGGAACTCTATTCAGGAAAAATCGTTTAATCGAAACAAGCACCCATAACGGGCAGAAGATAAGGGTTGGTAAGATGTCAGAAAAGAAAGTTATAAAAGTTATCAAGAAGGATGAGCGCGCGCGTAAGCAAAAGCCTGCTCCTAAGGGAAACACTACTGCACAAACTGCGCGCGAAATGGTTCAAACCGTAACCAATTGGGTTAATGAACTGCAACAGAAGCGCCGCGTAGAAACCGCCAAGGCCATTGAACTGATGCTGCCGGAAAATCCTCGCACCAGCGAGGGCTAACCAACCATCCGCGTAATATCCCTCGTGTATCATCCCCTGGAGCAGTGAAGACGTCACTGATATTCTTCTTTGCTCCGCTATACGTGCTGATGCAGTTTGAATCGACTTCGCTCTCATTCACACCGCGGCTTTAGCCCGGTGACCAGACGCCCGAGAATGATCGGGAAACCGTTCTAAACGGTTTGCGATTTCGTGAGGCCTGCATCAGCACCTAGCATCGCGCCGTAAAAAACGCCAGGTGGCGCTGAGAATTGACACCGCGCACGGGTGGCGATAGCTTTCGGCCATGACAACACCGGACCAAACTTCTGAAACGAACGTTTCCCACGCCTTCATGCAAAAAGCTCGTCAACTCCTCAAGGATGAGTATCTTCCAAAAATTGAGCGTTGCGTGGAGAAACTAACAGATGAGCAAGTGTGGTGGCGGCCTAATCCGGAATCCAACAGTATTGGAAACCTTCTGCTGCACCTTTCGGGGAACGCACGGCAGTGGATTATCTGTGGATTGGGTGGCGCGACCGATGAACGACAGCGGCAAACTGAGTTCGACGAGCGAAGAACTATTCCTCGCGGTGAATTGCTCGCCCGGCTTAGGACGACCGTTGCCGAAGTCGATGACGTGCTGGCGAATTTTGATACGGCGCGACTACTAAAAAGTTATCCGATACAAGGAACTGAAGCGAGAGCCCTTGAATCAATCTTTCACGTGACGGAGCACTTTTCGATGCATACTGGGCAGATCATTCTCCTCACAAAGATGCTGGCCAATATCGATCTCGTGTTTTACGATTTCTCAACCGGCAAACCGGTACACACATGGCACGAGTCGAACCAGCATGATGTTGAGTAGTTCTTCTCATCTTTCAAAAGTCTGCGATTCATGTTTAATATAGTGTCTCGGTAGGAAACTCAGAAAAGGACAGGCAGAAATGCACGTCTTACTATATTTTAAGGAGAACATATCTGAATGACTTACGTCGTTGCCGAACCCTGTGTGAACTGCCGCTATACCGACTGTGCCCTCGTCTGTCCCGTTGAGGCTTTTCATCTCGATGACGACATGTTGCACATCAATCCGGAGACGTGCATCGACTGTGATGCCTGTGTTCCTGAATGCCCGGTAGAGGCGATCTTCGCGGAAGCCAATGTCCCGCCCGAGTGGGCACACTTTACGCAAATGAACGCGGAGAAAGCCCTCAGTGGTTTGCCAACGATCACCGCCAGACTGGATCCTCTTTGCGAAGCGGTTGCGGCGGTTCATTAAGTAAGACATGAGAAAAGGCATCAAGCTCATGCTGGGCGGTCTGGCTCTGGCTGCCGGAGCGTTCGGCGTAGCCGGCACGTTTTTAAGAAGGAAGAAGATGGGAATGGGCGCCAAACAACCAGCCGCAAAAACAACAGCCAAGGCCTGGGCGCGACCTGGGATGACAGTCACATTTCGGGCCGAGTTGATGCCGGGTCGCGACCGCGAGCAACGAACCGCGCGAGTGAAGGAACTTCTTCCCAGCGGGCGCGTGACATTGCATGAAATCGCAGGCGAACACGCCGAAAAGGAGTTTGATCCGATTAAGTAAAAGTCCAACGTCCAAAGTCCGGTTGATGCCGCTTGACCGCTAACTTTCACCCTTTCCCGTTGCTGAGGAGGTGAACGTTATGAAAATCAAGAAGTTTGAGGACCTTGAGTCATGGAAAAAGTCTAGAAAACTAACCAACAGAATCTACCAGGCAACTGGCACCGGTAGATTCACGCGGGACTTTGGCTTGAAGGACCAAATTCGACGCGCTTCGATCTCCATACTGTCAAATATTGCGGAAGGCTTCGAACGAGGTGGAGACAAGGAGTTCTTTCAGTTTCTGGCTATGGCTAAGGGGTCGTGTGGCGAGGTTCTAGCAAAACTCTACATTGCTGTGGATCAAGAGTATATATCGCAAGACTTGTTTGAGAGTTTGTCCAACGACGCCGATGAAATTGGCCGTTTGATTTCCGGTCTAATGAAGTACTTGAGTAAGTCAGAACTTAAAGGAAGCAAATACCGTTAATCACGCGGACATTGGACATTGGACATTGGACTTTGGACTTAAGATTTACCAGTTATAAGTCCTGCCGGGCTCCATCACACCCAGCTTCGGAATATTCAAGGCATTCAATTCATCGATAACCGTTTGACGGTAGGCTGGCTTTATGTGTACCGCGAGAATGTCCAGGCCGTTGTGATTCAGCTTGCCCAAATCCCGTTGTAGAGAGGCTGGTGTGAAGTGGCGCGAAACTTCCGCCAATTTCGCCATCGAGTTGGGGAAGGAGGCCTCAATTAAAAGCGCATCAATATGCGGGGCGCGATTGATCACGTTCCAAAACTCGTCGGTTTCCGCAGTGTCAGAACTAAAAGCGACGATGCTCTTCCCATCCGAAACTACCAATCCCACAGTGGGCACGATGTGATTAACCGAGACGGCCCTAACGGTGAGATGGGCGATTCTAAACTCTTCTCCAGCCGGGATCGGAACGTATTCCATCACCGGCCCGAATTCATTTTTCAGTTCGGAGAAGCGCGGATAAACATTCCAGTTGAATATGTCCCGTTCCAGTAGCTCAATTACTTCGGGAGTCGCATAGATTCGCACCGGGCTTTTTAATGTTTCGAAGAGATCATCAATGAAAATAGGAAGACTGGCAATATGGTCCATGTGAGGATGGGTCACAATTATGTCACGCACTCTCTCGCGCTGCTCCGCCGTCAGGGCCAACGCGATACTGCCGGCGTCAACGGCAACACACTCGTCAATGAGAAAACATGTCAGACGTTGTTCGGAGGTTGCGTGGCCCTGACTATCAAAGGTGCTTGGTAGGAGTTGAACTCTCATCAGCTGGAGGAAGAGACCACCTTCGTGTATGCCTGTTCAGTATAAGTCAACCACTGGGAAATGCGCGAACTTTGTTATAGTCGCCACATTTTCAGCGGGCTCGTATTCGTGTCAGCAGATCTTCAAGCGCCTGCCGGTAAGCTGCTTCGCGTTCACGTGCGTCGGGCGCGATGATGCCCCGGGCTACGCGACTACGATGGAAGGCAAGCTCACTGGCAGTTTGATTTAACTGCCTTGCAGTTTGCCAACGACTAAACCCGCCCCGAGAAAATGCATTAAAGGAGGAACCCATTCGACCGCCAACACTGCAGAGCTGCTTATATTCCTGCTGGGTTAATAAGCCGCCATGGTAATCTGGAACCAGATACTCGCGGACGATCTGGCCCTCACGCCGAAGAGCGAGAATAATCACCACGAGCATAATGAAAAAGGCAGGAATCATAATTACAATGTAAGTTAGAAGGAAGGCAATCCCACCAAAGATAACTCCCGAACCGTTCCAGATACTGTGCATTGAGATTGCGGCGAGCAAACCCATGACCGGCGTAATAAATTTGACGGCAGTGTTTCGTGATTGACGTGCTATGCCGAGTCCGATCCCAGTCATACTTGTGAACATAGGATGAGAGAAAGGCGCTAAGGCTCCGCGAAGAATAAAAACAAACGTGAGACCGCCGGCACCCCGTACCATAACAGCCTTACCGTAGTATTGGATATTCTCCGTCATCGCGAAACCCAGTCCAACCATTGCTGCGTACACTATGCCATCGATGACGCCATCAAACTCGTCCTTCTTCCAGAAGAAGAATATAAACAGGATTAGTGCTTTTGCACTCTCTTCAACAATCGGCGCCGAAATAACGGCCCCAAAAGTTCGTCCCGCTCTCGCATTGTTCGTCATCAATTGGACTGCGACATCGCTGGCGGTATTAATCAGAAAGGCGAAGAAGACTGCGACGATGGCGCCCCAAAAGAACGCGGTCGCCAACATCCAACCAGGCTCAGCCTCATAGCGATCAATCCAGAGAACCAGGACCAGATAGATGGGCACCGGTACTGTGGCTGATACCAGTCCGATCAAAAGAGCCACCGGCCCAGTCTCAACACCGATTAACAAGAGGACGATAAGTCCCAGCAGAAGAGCGACCAGAGCGGCTAAGACGCCGAAAATAATCTTAATGGCATTTTTGCTGCCCAATGGCCTCATTGCGATCGGCGGCGCGAAGGCTGTTCGTGGATCATTAGTCATGACTAAGTGATTACTTCAACAGTCGATTCGGATTCAGGTGATATAGCGGCTCTGTCGCGCAGAGTATATACAGATAAGGATTCAAGGGCGAGTGTTTGTTTAGCGGTTTGAAGGCATCGCCGAGGTGGTTTTCCGGCTTCGACTTAAATTAGATTGAGTTTACCTTTCTTACTCTCTTTCCTGGCGCTCCGGCATCCTGGCGGTTTGTTCAACTCGTTAGCAACCATCTAACGTGCGCAGGTCTGCGCGCGTCCACCGTCAATTGAATAAGTTGCCCCGGTTATCCATGAGGCACGGTCTGACGCAAGGAAGACAATTAGTTCGGCAATCTCGCTTGCCTGGCCCACCCGGCCGAGTGGATGAGTACTTTTGGAATGCTCGAGAAAAGCGTCGTACTGTTCCTCCGTCATCCCGCCGCGTTTATGAATTTCGGTAACCACTACGCCCGGATTAACCGCGTTCACGCGCACACCTTTCGCCGCCAGTTCGAGAGCGGCGCAACGAGTTAGCTGGTCCACACCAGCCTTGGAGACACAGTAAGCCAATACGCCGGGAAAGGCTCGCAATCCTGTCACACTCGAGACGTTGACGATATTGCCACGCCTTTCAATTATGGTTGGCAGAGCCTTTTGCATGAGTATGAACGGCGCCCGGAGGTTAATGCCGAGCATGGAGTCCCAGGCCTCAACCGATGTATTTTCTATTGTGCCGTTTGAAATATGACCGGCTGCATTAACCAGGATGTCGATTCCGCCAAAGTGTTCTGACGTCCTTGAAACTGCCATCTCGGCTTCTTCGTCGAGCGACAGCTCTGCCTTAATCGCGAGAAATTGAGTGCCGGTACTATTGAGGTCATTCTGTAATTGTAAAAGCTCCGCTTCGTCTCTGCCCACGGCCGCAATACTCGCGCCATTCCGGGCAAATCTCATAGCCGTTGCTCTGCCTATTCCTGAGGTCGCGCCGGTGACGAGCACAGATTTCCCCGCAAATTCTTTGTTCATGTTATTTTCCCTCTTAAGCGGTCGTTTTCAGACGGTGGCGGGTTATCATATATTGACAGTAGAATAGTAAAAAGCTGACTATTGTAGGTCATACAGTTTTGAGGCGCAGGTCGCCTCCCGAGATTTCCCGCCGGCCAGGACATTGTACGCATTGAAATGGCCGCTTTAAGTTATCTCCTGAGAGAACACACTTGGGCAACAACTCCGCGGATGACTTTTTTCCCAAAGCGGCGCGATCACACGTGCATAGTGATGCGGCACGCAGGCGCCCTCCTCGAGCGCGCATGCCTTCGAGCCTCGGGTATCTTTTGGGTGCGTTTGTGGCGGCGATAGCGTTGTTCTTCGCGCTGTGGTGGATGCTGGTTAGCGGTGGAGACGAAGCGCCCTGGATTCCCGCTGGGCTTGCCGCCAGCGTAGTACTTTTGGTGGCGTTGTCTGCGCGCGAAGTTGTGATGCGGCGGGCATGGACTCGCTACCTTCTGGACCAGCGTGGCGAATCGTCAGCGCGAGTGAGTGGCGAGCACAAGCGTCCGGCGGTGAAGTCGCATTCCACCTCCTCACTTTCAGCAGCCTGGCGAACTATTCAGAAACATTCAGAGGAAGCCGGCTCCGGTTCTAATCCTGAGTCACACTTCGAGGTCTTTCATCTTTGTCAGAATTACCTGGCGACAACAGATGAAACTTTGAGATCGAGCAGTCTGACCTCGGAAAGGCGCAATGCCATTCGGGCAGGCCAGGAACGTGTACGCGCGCTTCAAAAGCACCATTTGTTGACATGGGCCAGAGATTCCTCGCGCGCTCTGACCTATGAAGCGCAACAGCGCGCGCGCACTTCCGAAAGCATCGAAGCAGCAAATCGCGCGCTGCATTGCCTGGAATCTGCTTTACAGTTTTACCCTAACGAAACGGAATTGCATGAATCAAGTGTTGCGATTCGCGAGTTTATCGCCTCCGTCAAGGTGGCCCACTGGGTCGAGTTGGCTGAGCGTTCCGCCTTCAAAGGCCATTACCGCCGTGCCATCGATCGTTACAAAGATGCGCTTTTTTATCTCAGCCGAGAGCCGGTGAAGGAAGAAGTGAGAGTGGCGAGTACGGAGCGAATTGGTCGCGAGATTGAATTGCTGCAGACTCGCGTTCGGGCCCAGAAGAACGAAAGAACCGAACCTTCAAGAGAGGAAGGAACAAATAATCACGAGAGGATCCCCCGATGATCTCCCAAAAGTGTCCCAAGTGTCGTAGTTCGCGCATAAGAAAAGGCTACAAACCCACCCCGTTGCTCTTTCGACTGGTTGGCATACATCATCTTTTGTGCAATCATTGCAACTTACTTTTCACCGGCTTCGTTGTTCCTGGGACCCTCGGACGATCAAGCCGGAAAACCTCCGCGCGGAGCGGCTCGGAGAGAGAAGAAGGCGCAATTCCAAGGTTCTCACGGCCGAAGGATTACTAAGAAATGGCAGTTTGATTTGTCAGGCGTGAAGGCATCGATCCCACGCGCCCATTCATCTTTCAGAGGTCGATTCGTTGAAGTTTCCGGTTTCCGAGGTGTTTTATGAAAAGAAGTTTTTTGCTCGTCGCAGTTCTGCTTAGTCTAGCTTTTCCAGTTTCGGTGCAAACACAAGAGCAGGAGAGCGCTCCTTCGGTTCCCAGCCAGGGAAGCTCCGAACGCGCTTCAGTAGACAGCCAGGGAATTAGGAACTATTTACTCGGCCCCGGCGATGTAATAGACGTAAGAGTGTTTGGACAGCCCGATTTAAGTGCCATGGTCGAAGTCGACAGTGACGGCAATCTTACCTCGTTGCCTTTTCTGGAGAAGCCGATTCCCGCAAAGTGTCGAACCGAAAAAGCACTGCAAAAAGACATTGCAGAGGCTTACGCAAAATACATCAAGAATCCGCAAGTGAGTGTTCGAATCAGCGAAAGGAAAAGCCGCCAGCCCGCGACTGTGTTTGGTGCCGTGCGACAACCAACGCGAGTTCAAATGCAGCGCAAGATCAGACTCAACGAGCTGGTAGTGGTTTCCGGCGGATTCACTGAGCGCGCCTCGGGAACAATTCAGATTCTACACACAGAGCCGTTGATGTGCCCTCAACCTGGTGAAGAGGCTGAAGCGGCGCCGATCGATGGCACTAAAATTCCTTTTCAGATCGTGAAACTTTCCGAGTTGAAAGCCGGCAAATCTGAAGCCAATCCAGTCATTCGACCCGGCGATTACATCATGGTTACAGAAGCAGAGCCGGTTTACATCACCGGCAGCGTTATTTCGCCGCAAGGGATTTATCTTCGCGATCAGTTAACGTTGAGTCGCGCGCTGGCCATGGTTGGAGGTGTGCGGAAAGAAGCAAAGTCCAACGAGGTCCGTATCTACAGGCAAAAGCCAGGTGCACAGAACCAGGAGGTAATTAAAGTGGACTACGCCGCCATCAAGAAGAACCAAAAGCCGGACTTTTTTCTGGAGGCCTTTGACGTAGTCGAAGTTTCCGAAGCCGGCATGTTCTCCCCAGGCAGAATTGGACAAACTCTTATGGGTGCGGCCACGGGAAGTCTCAATTCCATGTTCAATACGGTCGGTGGGGCGCTGCCTACGAGGGTTGTTTATTAATCGCCGGATTCTCACGAAAACTACGGAATAGTTGCGACACGTAAGTGGCAAGAATGGGTTGAAGTGTCTGGAGTAAAAAAATGACGCGAAAAAGAAATGCAGCTGCTGACCGCCGGCGCCGGAGAATGATCACAATTCTCTGGACCGCCGTTCTTGCTATTGGCACGATAATTCTTATCTACAAGGAGATGACAGCGGTACTCTACATTCTTGCCACTGTCGGAGTAACGGCGCTCCTCTTAGTAGTCGCGATGGCTGACCTTGCTCACGCTGAGAGACTCACAAATGATCCTCGCGGCAGTGGAGACTCCGCCGCGATTGGCAGTGGCATTACCTCAACTATGGGAAACAATCAATCCTGATTTTGGGCACCAATTGATTGCGAACTGATTCGCTTATACCAGAAACTGCACGCACCTTTCCGCCTGACTTATGTTCCAGTTTTTAATGGCGTAAGGTGGTTGATTGTTTAATCGGACTGTTGCATAATCCGGCTGCGTTCACCTCCCCGGTGAACGAAGTGGTCGCGTGGGGTGAGGACACGTGGCCTTAGGGTGGGGGCTGTGGGAGGCCCCCGCCCGCTTTTTTGTCCGCCGCTTTTTGACTACGAAAACGAGTTGCTGATGACTCTGCGAATCTGCTTGACGCAGGATCGAATCAGCGTAGAATTCCGCGAGTAAAAAACCAGACATGGAGAGGGTTAGGATACTGGTTATCGGGCCAGTTGCTTGGCCATCAGATGCCTCTTTTCGATAGAACAAGGCGAAATTTCAAGCTCTGGTTATTTAGGGGCGGTAGACAGCCGGCGGGGTCGGACGACGATCATCCCGGTCCACACAAACAACATCCCTGGTGGCAGGTGATGTGTCTGACGGGGGTCGATTATTTCTCGACACTTGGTTACCAACCCGGTATTGCATTTCTGGCAGCGGGCGCGCTCTCGCCAATTGCTACGCTCATACTCGTCCTCCTTACTCTGCTTGGTGCGTTGCCGATTTATAGTCGAGTAGCGGCGGAAAGTCCGCACGGAGAAGGCTCAATCTCAATGCTGGAGCATCTGCTGTCGCGTTGGAAGGGCAAGCTCTTCGTGCTCGTTTTGCTGGGCTTCGTCGCTACGGATTTTATTATCACTATTACTCTCTCCGCAGCAGACGCCACCGCACACATCATTGAGAATCCCTTTACACCGGAACTGCTGAAACATCAGGTTGGCGTAACACTCGTCCTCGTCATTCTCCTGGGCGCTATTTTTCTGCGCGGCTTCAAAGAAGCTATTGGTATTGCGGTCATCCTGGTGGCTACGTATCTCCTGCTGAACGTGATCGTGGTGGGCTTTGGTTTATATGAACTGTTTTCGCACCCTCATTATTTTCCGGAGTGGAAACAAGCCATGCTTTACCACCCGAGGGTAAACGGCAATCCGTGGCTCATCCTGGCCGTTGCACTAATCCTTTTTCCAAAACTTGCTTTGGGCCTTTCAGGCTTCGAAACCGGCGTCGCCGTAATGCCTTTGGTGCGCGGCGACAAAGAGCTAACCGAAGAAGAATGGGAAGACATTCACTCAACCCGCACCGGTCGTCCCGCCGAACCTCGTACGCATAAATTGCTTCAGGGCCGAATTAAAAACACCCGCAAGCTCTTGCGTACCGCCGCATTGATCATGAGCGTAATGCTTATTACGAGCAGCCTGGTGACGGCGACGCTCATCCCGGCGGAGAAGTTTCAGGAAGGCGGGGAGGCTAACGGACGCGCGATTGCCTACCTTGCCCACTACCATTTCGGCAACCTGTTCGGCACCATCTACGATCTGAGCACGATCTCTATTCTGTGGTTTGCCGGCGCGTCGGCGATGGCCGGTCTGCTTAATATCGTTCCACGTTATCTGCCGCGGTATGGCATGGCTCCCCAGTGGGCCAAAGCTTCGCGGCCGCTTGCGCTTGTCTACACACTGATCGCCATTGCGGTAACTTTGATTTTCAATGCCGACGTTGACGCTCAGGCCGGCGCTTACGCCACCGGCGTGCTCGTACTGATGACTTCGGCGGCGATTGCCGTAACGCTGGCGATCCGCAGGCGCGGTAAAAACTGGATCCCATTCCTGCTCATTGCGATTGTCTTTGCCTACACAACTATTCAGAATATTCATGAACGTCCGGAAGGCATTAAGATCGCTTCGTTTTTCATTCTGGCGATCGTTACTGCTTCACTTGTGTCGCGGGTCTGGCGTTCAACCGAACTACGAGTGGAACGTGTCGAGCTTGACGACCCCGCGCGCGAGTTTGTTCGCCAGGCGGCTAGGGGTACCGTGAGAATCATTGCCAATCGTCTGGACACGGGCGATTCGCTTGAATACGAAATCAAGGAAAGGGAAAAGCGAACTGACAACCATATACCGCCAGGGGAGCCCATACTCTTTTTCGAAGTGACTCCTGGCGATGCGTCGGAATTCTCAGGTGTTTTGCAGGTTCATGGCGAAAAAGTTGACGGTTATAAAGTGTTGCGGGCTGTCTCGCCGGCAGTGCCTAATGCGATTGCGGCTTTCTTACTTTTCCTGCGCAACGAAACGGGGAAGTTGCCGCACGTCTATTTTGGTTGGAGCGAAGGCAATCCGCTGTCTTACCTGCTCAAGTACATAGCCTTCGGCGAGGGCGACACCGCCCCGGTCACGCATGAAGTGCTGCGGCAGGCTGAAAAGGATCCGGAGCGCCGGCCGATTGTGCATGTAGGCGGCTGATGAATCTTTGTGGAGCGGCTGTTGATAAGCCGGGATGACGGGAGTAACATCCTCGCTTTGACAATCAAATGTCTGCCAAAGTCACCCGTTCGAACGAGTGACGCGGGGGAACCACTGTTTCGCTGTTGCGGAACACGGGGCGAATCACAAAGCGCTCATCAGGAGACACTTTGTGTAGAACACTTCCAGTTCGAGCCCGACAGCTAACCTCGCAGGCCTAAAGGAAGGGCAATGCCACGATCGATTTAGAGGCGTGGAGCTAATTGCTCCGCGCCTTTTCTATTTCGCGGCAGCTGAAATTTTCGGACAGATGTTCCTGTCAGTGCAGGGTGCTGCCCTTACGCAAATTATTAGTTTTGCCGTGCGTCGGTATCACTCAAACTCGCAGTTTCCGGTTCGTTACGCAAACTATCAGTTTGTCTTAGGGGAGGTCATTTATGGTTGCATCGCTAAAACGTTTTCTGGTCGGTAGCCCGATGAAGACGGAGCAGGCGATACATGAACGCCTAACCAAAAAAACCGCGCTCGCAGTTTTCTCTTCTGATGCGCTTTCATCAACCGCCTATGCCTCGGAAGAAATCCTGCTTGTCCTGGCTGTCGCTGCTGCCGCCGGACAGACTTATTCATATTACTACGTAGTCCCCATTTCAATCGTCATCGCCACTGTGCTCGGCATCGTCGCCACGAGCTACAGGCAAACAATCCACGCGTATCCCTCGGGGGGCGGTGCATACATCGTCGCCAAAGAAAATTTGGGCATTAATCCTGGCCTTGTCGCCGCCGCCTCTCTACTGGTTGATTACATCCTGACCGTATCGGTGTCGATCTCAGCCGGTGTCGCGGCGATCACATCAGCGGCGCAGGGAACGAGTTTTTCCTGGCTCGATGATCACAAGGTGGCTCTTTGTGTGGCGATGATTCTTCTAATTGCGATCGCAAACCTGCGCGGCGTGCGGGAATCAGGAGCACTGTTCGCCGGACCCACTTACGCCTTCCTGGTTTGTTTCCTGCTCATGATCGCTTATGGACTCATTTACTACTATTTGCATCCCGGCACAGTCGTACCGGTCAATGACGCACATTTGAAATTTGCTGAAGGTTATCATCCCGGCCCTCTCACCTGGTTTCTGCTGCTGGGCGCCTTCTCTAACGGCTGCGTAGCTCTGACTGGAACCGAGGCCATCTCCAACGGCATCCCGGCTTTCAAACCTCCCGAGGCGCGCAACGCGGCGATAACATTAACCGTAATGGCCGTGCTCCTGGCAATCATGTTCATCGGGACAAGCCTGTTGGCTTATCTCTATCAGGTGCATCCGCACGATAATGAAACCGTCATCTCTCAATTTGCTCGCGTAATTTTTAGTGGACCGTTTCGCTGGTTCTACTTTCTGATTCAAGCAACCACAGCTCTTATCCTGGTGCTTGCAGCTAACACCTCGTTTGCCGACTTTCCGCGGCTGGCAAGCCTACTGGCTCGAGACCGTTTTCTGCCGCGACAGTTTGCCAGTCGCGGCGATCGTCTGGTGTTCTCAAATGGCGTCATCATTCTGGCGCTGCTGTCGGCAATTTTAGTGGGGGCGTTTAAAGGTGACACGAGTCGCTTGATTCCTTTGTATGCGGTCGGTGTCTTTCTCTCCTTTACCCTTTCGCAGTCAGGAATGGTTCGTCATTGGCTTAAAGAAGGCAGAGTGCTGCGCACACGAGCGGCCGAGCGCAGAAACGGGAACGACCGCAATGCTGAGAAATACTTGACTCAGATTGCTGATGAAGGCGAACGACTTGACGACATTCACGTCAGCGTGACACCCGAAGCACTTGCTGGTCGCAATCCAATCGATGTCGCTGACGTGCAAAAGGAAACCTCACACTGGAAGAGATCGATCCTCATCAACGGTCTGGGCGCAATTGCCACGTCTGTCGTGCTCTGCGTGCTGATACTTACGAAATTCATTCACGGCGCCTGGGTCGTCATTGTTCTAATTCCGATTCTGGTAATGATGTTCCGTTCGGTCCACAGCCACTACGTGGAAGTGGCTCGTCAACTGACAACTGAAGGAGTTGAGAGACTTCGACCAATCCGCCACGAAGTGATCGTGCCCATTTCCGGTATTCATCGTGGTGTGATTCGAGCGTTGGAATATGCCAGGTCAATCGCACCTGAACATGTGACGGCCGTTTACGTCGATCTCGACGACGAAGCAACCAGGAAGCTGCGCGAGAAGTGGAATCAATGGGGAGAAGGGTGTGATCGTTACCAGCGTGCCTTATCATCTGGAAAAGTAGCGTAGCTAAGACTCGGCATCAACGGGCGGGATAAGTTTTCCTAAGGGCTGAATTAAGCGCTGGCCGAACTGTTCGCTTCAGCAGCGCGACCTGCGAGAAAACAGGAGCGGCAGTATACTGGTCGCCCTTGAGAAGGATAAAAGGGAACGGTGGTTTGTTGACCACACTGTGCGCACTGCACCGAGACCTCAACGCGTTGCCTGATTCCGGATGTTTGGGCCGCGGTGATGGCCGCTAATCTTTCGTTCTTCGCTTGCTTGCAGGGCTTGCAACGCTTTGGCTCGTTCTTCAGTCCCTTATCATGGAAAAAGGCTTGCTCACCCGATGTCCAGACGAAATGCTCGTTGCAGTCTACGCATTTTATGCTGCGATCCGGATGTTCGGAATCGGAGGTTGTATCTACCTCGCGGATTTCTTGCCGTTCTGACATGATTCGTTCTCCCGGGGTCGATCTACCATGAACTAACGTTGGGCGGGCCACTCGGAAGCGGTCTTGCCTATTGTTCAAAGGGACCGCTTTTCTCCTGGCGAGCATCGGGGTGAGCGTGGGCTGCCCTCGAACAGGTGGAGCGGATGGGGAAAAGTATATCTATGGCGAAATTGTGTCAAGAGTAAAAGAGGCTTATTCTGGCAACGAGCGTTAATGATCGTGTGCAACGGGACAAAAACCAACATGAAAGGCCTGATAATAGGCTCCGGAGGTCGTGAACATGCGATCCTTTACGCCCTGAAAAGAACTTCAACCGTGCCTTTAGAACTCTATTGCGCGCCTGGCAACGCTGGAATATCCCAACTTGCAAACTGCATCTCGGTTCCCGCGGCAAATCATTCGTCACTGATTGAGTTTGTCCGTTCAGAAAAAATCGATCTGACGATTGTTGGACCCGAAGGTCCGCTGGCTGAAGGCATTGTGGATGAATTCGAGCGCAGTGGGTTAAAGATCATAGGACCAAATCGCGCGGCATCGCGTTTGGAATCGAGTAAGGCGTTTGCCAAGGATTTCATGCGCCGGCACAAAATACCGACAGCTGAATACTGTATCGCCAATTCATCGGTGGAGGCATTGGCAACGTTGCGCAGTAGCAAGTTTGGAATGCCGAACTCTGCTGTGGTCGTGAAGGCTGATGGACTAGCGGCCGGCAAAGGTGTGGTAGTTGCGCCTTCACACGCGGACGCGGAAAGAGCTGTCACGGAGCTTGCCGGCGGTATGCTGGTCGCCCCGGCAGCTGCGAAACAGATAGTGATCGAAGAAGCGCTCGAGGGAAGAGAAGTGTCGGTCTTGCTGTTCGCGGATGGTCGCGACTATGCACTGATGCCTGCTGCTCGCGATCACAAGCGCATTGGAGAAAATGATACTGGACCAAACACAGGCGGCATGGGCGCAATCACCGACCCATCCGTCGTCGACGAAGACACTCTCAATCGAATCGTGCAGAGCATTGTCGAGCCGACTCTTGAAGGCGCTCAACAGGAAGGCTTTCCTTTCCGCGGCATTCTTTTTATCGGACTAATGCTAACCGCGGCTGGTCCGAAAGTGCTTGAGTACAATGTCCGTTTTGGAGATCCGGAAACGCAGGCCATTCTCGTAAGGCTACAGTCTGATCTCTTTCAGGTGTTCCAGTCGATCATCGAGGGAAGGCTCCGGGACGCCCGCGTCGAATGGAGTAACCAATCTTCCGCCTGTGTGGTCTTGGCGAGCGCCGGATATCCCGGTTCCTATGAGACAGGGGTGCCTATCTCAGGGCTGAACAAACTTGCGCGTACTAACGAGGTACAGGTTTTTCACGCCGGAACGGCAAAGTCAGCTGCGGGCGGTTACGTAACTTCCGGCGGGCGGGTACTTGGCATAACAGCCGCCGCCGCGACTCTGGAGCGGGCCCTGGCAAGGTGTTACAGCGCCATTGAAGGGGTTCACTGGGAGGGCATGCAGTATCGAAGAGATATTGGCCAATTCAAGGAAAGTTTGAGGGCAAAAGTGGTTTAGAGTTTGGCCTTTGGTGCGGGGTATCGACGGGCGACCGGGAGTCAGACTGTTAGACCCCACTCTTGGGTACTGGTTCACTCAATCGCCAGGATGGCTTAGGTCCGAAGGACCGGCAGTTAGTAGCCCCGTCCGTCAGGGCGGGAGTCCATCTTTAGCCCAGAGGCCCGAAGGGCCGGCACAAATCGTGGCGCACCTTCGGCGCTCAGGTAAGTAACCGTCGCCTCTACCCCGCCCTCACGGACGGGGCTATTAACTGCCGGTCCTTCGGACCTGAGAGTTCAAACTGAACCAGTAGCCACACTGAACTCGTCTGGAAGCTGGTGCACAACTACTGTTATACTTCGTTTCACTTTGGCCGCCGTATTTTGAACCCTTCGAAGTAATTCATCGTACATATACGGGCGCGGGAATTTGAGAGCCACAAACAAAGATCGCACATCTCTTGGTGGAGGATCAGCGAAAACATGGGACTTTTTAGCAGAATCTCGCGTTCAGTGAGGGCGTTATTCGGCGGACTAATTGAGTCAACTGAAAATCCCGAGCTCATACTTCAGCAGACGATCCGTGACATGCGCGACCGCGTGCCGGAACTAAATAATTCCGTGGCGCAGGTTATGGCGACGGAAAAGCTGCTGGCGAAAAGCAAAGAGCGTTTGGAAAGCCAGGTCGTGGAGCTTGATTCGAAGATCCGTGCTTCGGTGAAGCTGAGCCGCGACGACATCGCTACAGCTTATATTGGACAGCTGCAACAGGCGCAGATGGATCTGCAAAAAACTTCGCAGCAACTTGAGCACGCCACCCTGGCATCGAAACAAGCGCTCAAGGCCCGCGACAATTATGTGTTGCAGATGCAGCGGCGTACGGCCGAAGCAATGCAGCTGATTAATCAGTCGAAGCAGGCGAAGCTGCAGGAACAACTGGCTCAGACGATGGAGTCGTTCCAGATTGGCGATGACGCGTCGACCTTTGATGAGATGCGCGACAAGATTGATCGGCGGGCTGCTGCTGCGGAAGCGAAGCTGCAACTCGGTTCCGCGTCAGTCGACAATCAGATGCAGGATATCGAACGCGAGGCTATGGATATGCAATTGCAAGACAAGCTGCTGGCCTACAAGCAGGAGATGGGACTGTTGCCGGCCGCGCCGGTTAGTTCGCAACAGGCTTTGCCTGCTCAGGGCGAAACCAGTGACGGCAAGCAAAGCGAGAAAGTAGTCAACAACAGTAATCGTATAAATTGAAACCGGGGGACCGCGCCTCTGTGTGAACATCAATAGCGATAATCTCAGTTCTTCAAGGATATGCCCGAGTTCCCTAAGATTGATCTTAAATATTTAAAAGAGGCTTTCAAGGAACCCTTAAATTTCTGGGGATTGGCGGGCTTCGCAGCGGTGGCAGCTTTCTCGCAGGACGTTACGCCACTTGCCGCTGCCCTGGCCGCTGAAACAGTCTACTTGATTACCGTGCCAGCCAGTTCAATCTATCGCCGACTTGTCGACCGGCGCGAGAAACAGCGCCTGATGAAACTTCGTGACCAGCAGCGCGAAGCTGCCATCAAGCTGTTTGATCCTCGCGAACGCGAGGCGGTTGAGTATTTACGCTGGATGAAGAACCAGATCTACTCCAACTACAAGAAATTTACGGGCTCGAAACAGATTCCTTCAAACATTCAGAGTCTCGATCAACGCTGGGAAGACTTTGTTGATCTGCTGGACGTTTACCGCCGCCGGAAACACCATCTTCGATCCATAAACCGCCAGGCAGTGCAGAACCAACTCGTTCAGGCGGAGCGTTCGGTTGAGCACTCAAAGGATGATCGCGAGCGGCGAATTCAACAATCGAATGCGGAGATTCTTAAGCGCAGGGTGGCGGCGTTTCAGGATATCGAGCGATCCGTAAAGTTGGTCGAGGGACAACTGCAGTCGATTGAAAATTTCTTCGGATTGGTTAACGATCAGGTTGTGACCTTGCCTACGCCGGAACGCGTTTCTTCCCTGGACTTCGAGCAACTCAGCGATTCCATCGCGATGACGAAACAAATGCTGGAAGAAACCTCCGATACGTTTGCTGCCCTGGATAGCCATAATCGCGAGATGGGCAAGTTCGAATTGCTGCTCTCCAACAGCTCGAAATAATCTTTTCCGTAAATCCCAATTCCAGTCCCAAACCTGCTCAAAAGAAGCGCGGTAGAGGTTCGCAAAATGAAGTCGACTTTGCGTTTTCTTTACGCAAATTTAGCGCTGTTCGCATCTTGAATTTTTGACGCCCTATCGTTGGCCTTCCCAGGGCGAAAAATTTTGCTTGAGTGAATCTGTCCGGCATTAAAATAACTATGATCAAAAGTCATTCCGAAGCGTGCAGAGGCGCTTGAAGCGACTGATTATCAGTGGTTTAGGACTTAACCTGGAGTCTCAATTAGCACACTATAATGCATTGAAAAAAAAGATGACCACAAGATATTGACATCGGGGTTTCAAAGGAGTATATTGCGCTCCGCTTGAGACGAGGCGGGATAACTTGGAGCAGCGGCAGGCCCCCTGAGATGCTCTCCACATAGGTTTTTTCGCTTCGAAAAAAGCCATCCGAAGTATCCGCTACACATGAAAAGAGGTGGTGCGTCTACTATAATGTAGTCGTAGGACCGTCTTTAAGTCTCCCGGTTTCGGCCTCGTGTCCCCGCGCACGAGAAAGGCAGATAAGATGAGCACAGCTATTGGCAAACAAAACCCCGCAGCAGCAGACGTATCTTCAGCGACAGGCGCTGGCAGTACCACAACGCCGCAGGTGCGCCGCAAGATGCAGCCGCTCGGCTTAAACGCCAAACGGGTAATCAGCAAGCGTTACTCACTGAAGGATGCGAAGGGCCGCGCGCTTGAGGAATGGCCGGACATCGTTCGCCGTGTGGTGGCTCATGTTTCGGCGGCGGAAAAAGACGCTCAGAAGCGGGACTCATTTTTTAACGCCATGAGCGATGTGATGTTGGCGCGCGAATTTGTGCCTAACACTCCTTGCCTGGTAAACGCCGGTAAAACCAACGGGCAACTGGCGGCGTGCTTTGTTCTCGATGTGCCTGATTCGATAACCGGCATTATGGATCACGCCAAGGCTGCGGCAACGATTCACCAGACCGGTGGCGGCACTGGGATGACCTATGAGTTTCTTAGACCACACGGCGCTCTGGTTGGTTCAACTCGCGGTGTGGCGTCCGGTCCTGTTTCGTTCATGAATATCGTCAACCAGGTGACTGACGTCGTGAAGCAGGGCGGCGTGCGACGCGGTGCAAACATGGGCATGATGCGCGTTACCCATCCCGACGTGCTGCGTTTCATTCACGCGAAAAATGACCAACACTCCCTGACCAACTTCAACATCTCGGTAAACGTTACCGATAAGTTTTTGAAGGCAGTCGACGATACCGAATGGTTTCAGCTCGAGTTTGATGGTGAACCGTGGACCGAACCAATCTACGATCCGCTACGCGATGATGATTACGTCGTCTACCATCGTCCGGATGGAACAACCGTAACTTTCCCGGACAAGCAGGCGTTCCAGGCAGCGGATCTTTCCGACTGCACCATTGAAGAGCCACCGCGCCCGGGCATGGTTTACGCGCCTGACATCTGGAACCGCATCGTTGCCAGCGCGCACAAGTATGCGGAGCCGGGAATTGCTTTCATCGATGAGGTGAATCGCCACAATCACATGATGAAGTCGATGGGGCCGATTTATTCGTGCAATCCCTGCGGCGAGCAGTTTCTCCACTTCTCGAACTCCTGCAATCTCGGTTCGATCGATTTGAACAAGTTTTATGATGCTGAGAAACGCGTTGACTGGGATCGTTTGCGCGAAGTGACACATCTTTGCACGCGTTTCCTCGATAACGTGATTGACACCTGCGCCTGGCCGCTGCCGGAAATTAATGATGTCGTCACACGCACGCGTCCGGTGGGACTCGGCATCATGGGCTTTGCTGATTTATGTTTGAATCTAAATGTTACTTACGGTTCGGCTGCTTCAATCGACTTGATGGACGAGATGATGGGCTTCATTCGTCGCGAGGCCTGGAATGCCAGCATCAAGTTGGGCGCCGAGAAGGGAACGTTCCCTGAGTTTGAGCCAAACCGCGAAGCCTACGAAGATTTTCTTTACAACCAGATTGGCATTTCGCGCGATGTGCCTTTGACGCCGCGCAACTATGAAGTGACTACCATCGCGCCAACGGGAACGATATCTCTGGTCGCTGAAACGTCATCCGGCATTGAGCCGAATTTTTCCTGGGCCTATGTGCGCCGCGATACTTTGGGAACACGAACCTACGTGCACACGCTCGCGGCCCAGGCCCTGGGAATCGAAGTTGATCAGACTGAACCGGAGTCAATCGACAAAGCCGCCGAGTATGTTTGCGAACACGAAAGCGAGTTGCCGCCGCACTTCATTTCGGCGATGAACATCAGCGCCGAGCAACACGTGCATGTTTTGGCGGCGGCCCAGCGCAATGTTGATAACAGTGTTTCCAAGACGTGTAACGGCGCCGTCAACGATACAGTTGAATCGGTTGATAATCTCTATCGCCTCGGTCGCCAGCTTGGTTGCAAGGCTGTCAGTTACTACCGCGACGGCTCGCGCGATAATCAGGTGCTGACTTCGATGAAGGCCTCGGATTCGCCGGAGCTGGAAACAAAAGGGGAAACGGCCTGCAATCCTGAAGCGCAGATTGAAGTGCTTGATGAGCTGCCGGCAAGCCCCTGCGATGCTGCGGTTGTGGCCCCCATGGGACCGGATGCCGAAGTAGCAGCGAGACAGCAAATACAAGCAGACACCACCACCGATGCGGAAGCCCGACCATCAGCAAGAGCTCAAGCTCCAACCCAAATCGAGGCGGTTCGCATCGAGCGTCCGCGTGAACTGCGCGGCGCCACCTGGCAGATTCCGTTTGACGGCCAAAACCTCTACGTTACAGTCAATCACGATGGCAAGATGATTCAGGAAGTGTTTGCGACCGGCCCGATCTCGGGCGGCGTGGGATTGCTTGCTTCGAAGATGCTGCGCGGCGGTTTCGATGCCGCCGAAGTTGCCTACAGTCTTAACAAGGTGACAGGCACGCATGCTGTCTGGTTTAACGAGCGTCTATTGACTTCACCCGAGCAGGCAGTTGCCGAATGCATCATGATCACCAATCGCCGTGTGCAAAACCTTCCTGACTCTGCGCGGGCGCTGAAACAAACTGAGCACTCAGCAATCAGCAATCAGCCGTCAGAAGGCGCAGCCAAGATCACTGGCGCGATCATGTCGACAATGATCGGCATCTGCCCCGAATGCCACGGGCAATTGGAACACGCCAGCGGGTGTGACTTCTGTAGGGATTGTGGTTACTCGAAATGTAAGTGACCTGGATCTTCGCGATGACCTGCCTTATCTCAGAAGTAGCTTGACAGCTCCTGTCGAAAGGAAAAGTGTCTAGACTCGTTTTTGGCATTCTCTGAGAAGCGAGGTGAAGAATTGGAGCGTTGGATCACCATCGTCCCAGACCTTCTTGAATTATTCGACGAGATGCAACTTACTTTTCCAACTTTCCTCGGCGGCCGTTTTGGAAAGATTAACGAGGTTTGTATCTTTGACGAACGAATGTATGAGAAGGGGACCAAGAAGTATCGAAAGACTCCCAGCAAGACGCAGTACTTCTTCCGTGACATGAAGTATGAATATCCGACCGCGTGGCTATATCCTATTTACGCTGCGCTTAGGGTTCTTGTTGGTCCAAATGCTGAACGGACGACCTTAGTTTGGAAGCGAAATCCGGTCGAGTTTTGGAGAGATTACGGGCAAGAAATTTGTGCCCGCTATAGATCCTCATCTCAGAGCGGCCGGGTACGCGCCGAAAAAGATGGCGACGAGTGCGATCACATACGCTGCTATGAAGGCGGCTGTTAGTGATTTGTACAAGGATGCAGTTTTGGCTGCGGCTGGAATCTCAGCATAGTCTGCCAAAAGCTCGCCCGCCGAAAAATCAGATTCTTCGGCGGGCGATTTGTTATTAAAAAGGCTTACCAGGCCGCTCACGTTACGGCTACACCGCCTAATGTGCGGAAGGTGTTGGACCTGCCGGCCGCCCCAAAATCAAATCACAAACTGGTCCTGTCGGGCCGGAGCAGCCACCGCACATCGAGCGGCGAAGCCGTGCGGGAATCGGCTAGCAGCTTGTCACTCAGCTGCCAGGTAGGGCTGACGGGTAGCAATTACTTGAACCGATGACCTCTGATTACAAATCAGCCGCTCTACGACTTATGCATGCTGCAACGCCGAAGGCGTTAAATAACTTAGCCCGGCGTAAGACGCCGGGTTAGGACCGCCAACATCAGAACCATCGCCACACAGGTTTTCCACCCTGAAAGGGTTTAATAAATCACACACCTCTCACAGTGAGCATGATTTGGGTCGAGTCTTGGAACCCTTTCAGGGTTCAAAAGGAATCTGAGTTTGTCGGTTTCCCGGCGTGTTACGCCGGGCTAAGTTATCGAACGCCTTCGGCGTTCAGGCCACCGGCTTACGCAGGTGGTGCTGACAAGATTTGCCGTTCTCACCACACTTCTCCCCACGCACCAAAACCCCAAAATGAAACAACCACCATGTGCCGAAAAGCGTCTAATAGTTACCTAACAAGGAGGTTGTTTTATGAAGGGAAAATATTTGAAAACGGTGGGCGGATTTGTTCTCGCTGCGCTGATGCTTTCCGGAATTGCGTTCGCATCCGCGAGCACAGCCGTGGCGCAGGCACGCCGGCGAGTTGTGATTGTTCGGCCTTATCCGTATCGCATCTATCGTCCTTTTGGTTTTGGATACCGCAGCCGGTGGGACTACCCATACGGTTACGACCGTTGGGGCTATGATCCCTGGTCGCCATATGGCAGCTATTATCGTCAGTATGTTTTCGACAATAGCGAGAAGGCTGTGAGCAAGGGCTACGCTCAAGGTTTCAAAACTGGAAAGGACGATGGCAAGAAGGCGAAGAGCTTTAGTCCCCAGCGCTCGCACTACTACCACGATGCAGGCTTCGGCAACTTCGCTGAAGCATACCGCGCTGGTTTCTCGAGAGGGTACCAGGAAGGTTATCGCGTAAGCACCAACGAACGAGCTAACTTGCGCAATTCTCTAAGTGCGTTAATGCCGCGATGGAAACGTCACGGCATTTTTTGTTTGATTGACAGCGAAATACAGGCGACGCCGAAGGCGTTAGATAACTTAGCCCGGCGCAACACGCCGGGTTAGGACCGCCAACATCAGAACCATCGCCATACAGGTTTCCCTACCCTGAAAGGGTTGAAATAGATCAAACGTTATCTCACAGTGGGCATGATCTTGGGTCGAGACTTGGAACCCTTTCAGGGTTCAAAAGGAATCTGAGTTTGTCGGTTTCCCGGCGTGTTACGCCGGGCTAAGTTATC
>WNGE01001240.1_pt1 | contig 32442 bp, 26 predicted proteins | sample 5400651 | NCBI WGS metagenome assembly WNGE01 (sample SAMN13153370, study PRJNA577476) | soil metagenome | isolation source: 60 cm soil or saprolite under grassland replicate 2 | place: USA:California | collected 2016-06-15
CATCGCTCGCCATCGCGCTGATGGAGCAGACCCGGTCGGGCGGCGCCGGCGCCCGTCCGCACCGGCACGTCACCGCCATCACCGAGCGGCTCGCCGCCGCGTTCGCGCTCGCCGTTGACGCCGGCGAACTCGACAAAGCGCCCGACGCGGACCTGGCAGCCGCGCACCTGATCGGCCCGCTGGTCTACCGGACCACCCTGCAAGCCGCGGCGGTACCCGACAGCCTGCTAGCCGGGGTCATCGACAGCGTCGCGCACTGGCAGCCGCCAGACCCGCGGCGATCCCGCCCGACCTCAGCACCCGGCCAGCCCGCGGGCGGCAACCAGGAGACCAATGCGGTGGCCCAGGCGTGACCGGCCGCGGGACCGGCTGACCGCCGAAGATAAGCGGGGCCTGACCCCGCTGTTTTGGGCGCACCCCCTACGGCGAGGTCCGACTCGACATGGGCCGCCGCCTGGCCCTGCACGCGGACACCGCACCGGAGGCGCAGTGACCCCCGCGGCCGCGCCGCGCCCGCAGCGGACCCCGGCCCGGCGCAAAGCCCCGCCAGCTCGCCCTCGACGGCCGCCCGGAGGCGGTCCGCGCCTACCTGCGGCACTTCTGGTCACACTGGTCCGGGCCGGCGTTCACGGTGCCAGACGCCCATCTCGACCACCTGGTCTCGGTCTACGCCCAACCCGGCGCGTTCACCGCGTCGATCGGCTGGTACCGCTCCGGCGCCGGAGCGGTCGCCCGGTCGGTCGCCGAGCAGCCGCCGCGGCCGGCCGACCGGATCGGCACGCCGACGACGGTGCTGTGGCCAGACCACGACCCGCTCTTCCCGGCGGCGTGGTCCGCCACCTCCACGGCGTCGGCCACTTCACACCGCTGGAGAGCCCGGGCGAGCTCGCCGCCGCCCTCATCAAGGCCGTGACGACAGCGCGCTCCCCGGACGCCACGCCAGCCAGGCGGGCTCGCCGGTCCGCGCGGCCGTGACTCAGACCACCAGCGTCGGCTCGTCCGGCGCGGACAGGCTCAGCACCGTGCCGGCCACCGCCGGGGAGGCGGTGATCCTCGCCTCGAGCGCGCGCAGCCGGACGGCCAGGTGCGACTCGGCGTCGTCGCCGACGAGATCCACGTCGCCGACGACGGAGACCATCCGCGGACCAACGATCTCCAGTCGGAGGTAGGTCACCCTGGCTACCTCGGGCTCGTCCAGCAGCGCCCGGACGGTGGCCGCGAGGACCCGCGGGTCGGCCTCCTGCCCGATCAGGAACCGCCGATTGCAGTTGATCAGGACCAGCGCGACCAGCGCCAGCAGCACGCCGACCAGGATCGACCCGATGGCGTCCGGGGTGGCCGAGCCGGTCAGCTGGTGGGCGGCCAGTCCGGCGGCCGCCACGACCAGGCCGATCAGCGCGGCGGAGTCCTCCGCGAACACCGCCCGCAGGGTGGGGTCGGAGGTGGCCAGGACCTGCTCGATGACGTCCCGGTGGAACAGCTCGGCTTCGACCCTCGCCTGCCGGACCGAACGCAGGAACGAGACCCCCTCCAGCACGAAGGAGACGGCCAGCACGGCGTACCCGACGATGAAGTCGCCGGCCGGCTCGGGCCTGAACAGCTCCTGCACGCCGTGGGTCACCGACACGGCGGCACCGGCCACGAACAGCCCGAGCGCGGCGAACAGCGACCACACGTACGCCTCCCGGCCGTGCCCCAGCGGGTGCGCGCGGTCCGGTGGGCGCACGGAACGCCGGTTGGCGATCAGCAGGAACACCTCGTTGCCGGTGTCCGCCCAGGAGTGCGCCGCCTCGGCCAGGATCGACGCCGACCCGGTCAGCGCGGCCGCGACCGACTTGGCCACCGCCACGAGAAGGTTCGCGGCCAAGGCGACCAGCACCGTGAGAGCACTCTCCGACCCGCCCGGACGAGCCGACCCCGACACCGAGACAAGAAGGTTTGGCGACCTCCGGGCTGCCCCGTCACCCGGCGCCGCCGAGGCGCCGGCACGCTCCTGCTCGTCCGCCATTGCGCAGTGCTAGCACACCTGAGCGCCGGCGACGCGGGGTCGTCCGGGTAGGGGCGGTGCGTCAGCAGTCAAGGACGAGGACGGGGACTCGTTGGACGAGGTTGTTGGCGAAGCCGCCGAGGTTCCAGGCCTGCTCGACCGGCTGGGTGCGGCCGCAGTCGTCGGTGGCTCGCGCGCACAGCACGTGCTGGCCGGGCCCGGCGTCCCAGCGGAACGTCCAGCCCCGCCAGGCCCAGCGGTCGGTCTCGGCGTCCAGCGTGGCGGCGTTCCACGTCCTGCCGTCGTCGGTGCTCACCTCGACCGTACGGACCGGCGCGTGGCCGGACCAGGCGCGGCCACGGATGTCGAGGGGACCCGGGCTCAGGAACCGGGCGCGGGACATGAAGTCCGGCCAGCCCGGTGGGATGAGCAGCGCCCGCGGCTCGATGCGGGTGACCGGCGCGCCGGGCTCGCCGGGCTCCTGGCGCAGCCGGTAGGCGAACGTCTGCTGGAAGCCGGTGAACGGCGCGTCGACGACGGTGATCTCGCGCAGCCATTTCACCTGCGCCATGCCGTACCAGCCGGGAACGACCAGTCGCAGCGGGAAACCGTGTTGAGGCGGCAGCGGCGCGCCGTTCATCTCGTACACCAGCAGGACCTCGTCGCCGAGCGCGTCGGTCAACGCCAGGCTGCGCTGATAGGTCTGTTCGACGCCACGCTCCACGCCGTGGTCGCTGCCGGTGAAGACCACCTCGCCGGCGCCGGCGGAGGGGCCGGCCTCGCGCAGAAGGGGTGCGAGCGGGGTGCCGGTCCACTCGGCGTTCCCGACCGCGTCGACCAGCCACGGCTGGCTCACCGGCCGGGGCAGGAGGCGAGCCCGGCCGTTGCCCGCGCACTCCATCGTCACCCGCATGGTCGTCCGCGGCCGGGCCCGGATCAGGTCGAGGTCCAGCTCGCGCGGGTGCTCGACGAGTCCCCCCAGCCCGAGCCGCCATGCCGAGAGGTCGATGTCGGGGATGTCGTAGTGGATGAGCAGGTAGTGCAGTCCCACCGGCGTGACGTCGTAGCGAAGAGCCTCCAGCGGCATCCCGTGGTTGCGGCTGGCCAGTTGGAGCTCCTCGTCGGAGATCCCCTCGCCTGGCTGGGCCAGCCGGGCGGGCCCGCTGAACTCCCCCAGCATCGACATCGACGACCGCCTCCTCCGCCCTCCGACCAGCACGGCAGCCGGCACCAGCGTAGCCGCGGCGCCGCGGCCGGCCGCTGGTCGAGAGGTCACCGCGGCCGCGTCACGGCGCCGCCGGGCCGGCGTCGTTTCTGTGTGAGGGTGGCAGCGGACGGGAGCCGGCGGGTGACCTGGTGACGACACGGCCGGACCGCCGCGCACGGCGCGGCGGTCACCGGCGGGGAGGGTGGGGCGGGTTCGGCCGCCGCACGGTGCTGCTCGCCGGCGCGGGGGTCGCCGTCGTCGGCGCGGTCGGCCTGGCTTGCACACCGACCGCCGAACGGCTGTCCGGGCCGGCAGGGCAGGCGCCGTCCGGCTCGGTTGAGCCGGCACCGTCCATGTCCCGGATGGGGGCGGCGCCACCGACCACCGAACGGGTGCCCTCGGCCGGCAGGATGCTGCCCGCGCCGCCGCGCCGGCCCGCGCCGGCGACCTTCACCTACGCGGTGCGGTCGGTCGGAGCGGTGCGCACCGATCGGCGGACGTTCGCCGCGGCCGCCCTGGCCGTGTACGCCGACCCGCGGGGCTGGGCGTCCGCCGGGATGGCCTTCCGGGAGGTCCCCGACGGCGGCGACTTCACCCTGTGGATCGCCGCGGCCGACCGGGTCGCCGGCTTCGGGCCGCCCTGCGACCGATCGTGGAGCTGCCGCAGCGGCCGGAACGTCGTCATCAACGAGGACCGCTGGCGCTCCGGCTCGCCAACCAGGGTGCTCGCCGGCGACCTTCCGGCCTACCGGGCGATGGCGATCAACCACGAGACCGGGCACTGGCTGGGCCTGTCCCACCGCCGCTGTCCCGCCCAGGGCGCGCTCGCGCCGGTCATGCAGCAGCAGTCGATCAGCCTGCAGGGTTGCCGCGCCAACGCCTGGCCGACCGCGCCGGAGCTGGCCGCCGTCGCGAACCTGCACCCACGGCCGACCGGCTGAGCCGCCGGGGTCCGCGGGTCAGACCAGCGACAAGACGCGCCCCAGCCCGCGCGGGCCGGTCTTCGTCGGCCGCGGCAGCAGGAACACGTACATCCCGGCAGCGACCGCGCCGGAGTCGGTGAGCGGGTTGTCACCGACCATGAGGGTCTGCTCCGGATGGACCTGCAGTTGGTCGCAGGCGGTGAGGAACGGCTTGACGTCCGGCTTGCAGACCCCGTGCTCGAAGGACATCACCACGGTGTCGAGGAACGGCGACAGTCCCAGCCGATCCATCGCCGGGCGCAGGTCGAAGCCGGTGTCGCTGACCACCCCGACCCGCAGCCCCCGGTCGCGCACGGCCTTCAAGGTCGGAACGGTGTCCGGGAACGCCTCCCACGACTCGGCCCGCACGGTGAGCGCGTACAGCTCCTCGCTGAGTCCGGGAGCCAGCCGCTCGCACCCGGCCGCGCCGTACAGGGCGGTCCACACCTCGTGGTGGCGGGCGTTGGACAGGTCACGGCCCTTGGCCAGCTCCTCGGCCGCACTGCTGCGGTTGAGCACGCGCTGCCAGACGTGCGCGACCTCCTCCGGGTCCAGCGGGTCGACGCCGAGGTTGGCCGCCGCTCGGTGCAGCAGCTTCTCCCCGGTGCCGGACAGCCGGATCAGCGTGTCACCCGCGTCGAACAGGACAGCCTCGAACTGAGTCACGTCCCGGTCTCCTCACTCGGGGGTCGAGCTCCGCGAACCGGCCCGCACCAGGGTCGCAGGCGTCCTCACCGCGGCAGCAGGGAGGGCTGGGCGGCCGTACCGGTGGTACCACAGCCACCCGACGTCACGGCCGAACGACTCGACAAGCAGGGACAGCGACACCGCCAGCGCGGCGGACAGCAGCGGCCGGGGCAGCACGTCGGCAGCCGCGAACACGAGGACGACGCCCTGCGTCGCCGCCACCACCTTCCGCCAGTAGCGCGGCGGCAACGACCCGCGGAGCCAGGGCAGCATCCAGCCCGCCGCGACGTGCCCGTACCGCATCGCCCCGATCGCGAGCACCCACCCGCCTACCGGGCCCGCGGCGTAGGCGCTGAGCACCAGGATGAGGAACGCGTCGACCTCCATGTCGAAGCGCGCACCGAACCCGGACGTGGTCCCGGTGCGCCGGGCCACCTTGCCGTCGACCGCGTCGAGGACGAGCGCCACGGCGGCGAGCGTGACCAGCATCACGACCGATGCCGGCCGCGCGAACGAGTCGACCGTCAGCGCCGCCACGCCGCCGACCAGCGTCGCCCGGGTCAGCGTCACCCGGTCGGCCGGCCCGAGCCCGGCGACTCCTGACCGGTACAGCCCCCGGGTGAGCGCGGCATACGTGGCCAGCCCGCACCCGACTCCCACCAGCCACCCGAGGACGCCGAGGCCGACGGTCCCGGCCAGGACCGCGACCAGGACAACCTGGGCGACCAGGCCGATCACCGGACCAGTTCGAACCGTGGGCACCGTTCCTCCACTATTGAGCGTTCCGAACGAGTAACACGAGCCCGGCGCCGGTTCGGTTCGGGTGAGGAGGACGCCGATGACGCGCGAGGCCAGCGCCTTCTGGCTGCGCGAGCCCGGCGCCGGCGAGATCCGGACGGCCGCCCTGCCGGATCCCGGCCCCGGCGAGGTCCTCGTCCGCACCCGGTACTCCGGCATCAGCCGGGGGACCGAGACGCTGGTCTTCGCCGGCCGGGTGCCCGCGAGCCAGTATGCCGCGATGCGGGCGCCGTTCCAGGACGGCGACTTCCCGGGGCCGGTGAAGTACGGCTACCTCAATGTCGGCGTGGTCGAACAGGGGCCGCCGGGGCTGATCGGCCGGACCGTCTTCTGCCTCTACCCGCACCAGACCGCGTACGTCGTCCCGGCGGGCGCGGTCGTCGCGGTGCCCGACGGTGTGCCGCCCGGACGGGCCGTGCTGGCCGGGACCGTGGAGACCGCGGTGAACGCGCTGTGGGACGCCGCGCCGCTGGTCGGCGACCGGATCACGGTGGTGGGCGGGGGCATGGTCGGTTGCTGCGTCGCTGCCCTGCTCGCCCGGTTCCCCGGTGCCCGGGTCCAGCTGGTCGACACCGACCCCGGCCGGGCCGCGGTCGCCCGGGTGCTGGGCGTCGAGTTCGCGCAGCCGGCGGACGCCGCCGGAGGGCGAGATCTGGTGGTGCACGCGAGCGCGACGTCGGCCGGGCTGCAGCGGTCGCTGGACCTGCTCGCGGCCGACGGCACGGTCGTGGAGCTGTCCTGGTACGGCGACCGCGAGGTCAGCCTGTCGCTGGGCGGGTCGTTCCACTCCCGGCGGCTGGGCATCCGGGGCAGCCAGGTGGGTGCCGTGTCCCCCGCCCGGCGGGCGAGCCGCACCGCCGCCGACCGCCTCGCGCTCGCCCTGGACCTGCTCCGCGATCCGGCGTTCGACGCGCTGATCACCGGCGAGTCCCGGTTCGACGAGCTGCCCCGGGTGCTCGCCGGCCTGGCCGCGGGCACCGTGCCGGCGTTGTGCCACCTGGTCAGCTACCCCGGCACCGACCGCGGACAATGACCCCGTGTTCAGTGTCACCGTCCGCGATCACATGATGATCGCCCACAGCTTCCGAGGCGACGTCTTCGGGCCTGCGCAGCGCCTGCACGGGGCCACCTTCGTCGTCGACGCGACCTTCCGCCGGGCCGAACTGGACGCCGATGACATCGTGGTCGACATCGGGCGGGCGGCTCAGGAGCTGAACGCCGTGGTCGGCCAGCTCAACTACCGCAACCTGGACGACGAGGCGGCGTTCGCCGGCATGAACACCTCGACGGAGGCGCTCGCCCGGGTGATCGCCGACCGCCTCGCCGAGCGCGTGCACGCGGGCGCTCTCGGCGAGGGCGCCCGCGGGCTGGCCGGGATCACCGTCACGCTGCACGAGTCGCACATCGCCTGGGCCAGCTACGAGCGCCCACTATGAGCGAGCGCGAGGGCTCGCAGGGCGAGCGGGGCGTGGGTCCCCGGCGGAAACGCGAAGCGTTTTCGTTGGGCCCAGCGACGACGGCTGTGCGGCCCGAGGGACGAGGGCCGGACCGCCGGGAGGAGCGGACACAGCAGGTCTACGTCATCCTGCCGAACGACATCGACGATCCGGCGACGCCCAGCGGCGGCAACGCCTACGACCGCCGGGTCCTGCGCGGCCTCGCCGCCTTGGGCTGGTCGGTGCGGGAGCACGCGGTCCACGGCGCCTGGCCGTCCCCCCTCCCGGCCGAGCGCGCCGGCCTCGCCCGCGTGCTGGCGACGGTGCCCGAGGACGCGGTCGTGCTGCTCGACGGCCTGGTCGCCTCGACGGTCCCGGAGGTGCTGCTGCCGCAGGCACCCCGGCTGCGGCTGGTCGTCCTGGTGCACATGCCGCTGGGCGACCCACTGGGCGACCCACTGGGCGACCCACTGGGCGACCCGCTGGGCGACCCGCTGGGCGACGCACCGGGCGACCCGCTGGGCGACCCACTAGGCGACCGGGCCGAGCGCGCCGCTCTGGCCTGCGCCAGCGCCGTCATCACCACGAGCGGCTGGACCCGCGGACGGCTGCTCGACATGTACGGCCTGCCCGCCGACCGGGTGCACGTCGCCACGCCGGGGGTGGACCCCGCCTCCCTCGCGCCCGGGTCGGACGCCGGCTCGGAACTGCTGTGCGTCGCGGCCGTCACCCCGCACAAGGGCCACGACCTGCTGATGGAGGCGCTGGCGACGATCACGGACCTGCCCTTCCGCTGCGTCTGCGTCGGAGCGCTCGGTCGGGATCCGGACTTCGTCGGCCGGCTCCGCCGGCTGATACAGGCCCGCGGCCTCGCCGACCGGATCCGCCTCGCCGGTCCGCTCGCCGGCGAGGAGCTCGACGCCGCCTACGCCGCGGCGGACCTGCTGGTGCTGGCATCGCGCGGAGAGACGTACGGCATGGTGGTCACCGAGGCGCTGGCGCGCGGGATCCCGGTGCTGGCGACGGCAGTGGACGGGCTCCCCGAGACGCTGGGCCGCGGGCCGGACGGCAGCCTGCCGGGCGTCCTGGTGCAGCCCGGCGACCCGGCCGCGCTGTCCGGCGCGCTTCGGCACTGGCTCACAGATGCCGGGGCGCGACGCCGGCTGCGGAGTTCGGCCCGCGGCCGCCGGACGACGCTGACCGGGTGGGCGGTCACGGCGGAGGCCGTGTCGAGCGTCCTGCGGCGGGTGGCCGGCCGCGAATGAACCGGTGACCCCGGGTGGTCCGTGTCTTCGGGAGAGCGCTCTTCAGGGGGAGGCCCGTTGCGCAGCACACCAGCACCGACCGCCACGGCGCCGCGCCGTGCGGTCCGGGCATGGGTAGGCCCGCTCGGCGGGGTGGGCATCCTCGCCTTCCTGCTGTGGCGGCTGGGCACCGGTCCGTTCGTCGAGGGGCTCCGGATGGTCGACGGCCGGGCACTCGCGGCGGCGGTCGGCATCGGCGTGCTGACCACCCTGTGCTGCGCCTGGCGGTGGAGTCTGGTCGCGGCCGGCCTCGGTGTCCGGTTGCCGGTGCGCACCGCCGTCGCCGCCTGCTACCAGTCGGTGTTCCTGAACGCGACGCTCCCCGGCGGTGTGCTCGGCGACGTGGACCGCGCGGTGCGCCATGGGCGGGACGTCGGCGATGTCGGCCGCGGCGTCCGCGCGGTGGTGTGGGAGCGGACCGCCGGCCAGGTCGTCCAGCTCGCCATGGCGGCGATCGTGCTGCTGGCGTTCCCGTCGCCGGTGCGGGCGTACGTGCCGGCCGTCGCCGCAGTCGCCCTGGCCGGCGGGCTCGCTGTCCTGGCCCTCTCCCGGCTGCTGCCGCGACGCGGCCATCCGCGCTGGGCCCGGACGCGGTGGGCGCAGGCGCTCCGCACGGCGAGGGCCGACATCCGCGGCGGGCTGCTCGCGCGCCACAACCGGCTGCGCATCGTGCTCGCCTCGGCCGTGGTCGTGTCCGGCCACCTGGCGACGTTCCTGATCGCGGCCCGCGCCGCAGGCTCCATGGCGCCGCTGTCCCGGCTGGTGCCGCTGACGTTGCTGGCCCTGCTGGCCATGGGGTTGCCGGCGAACGTCGGCGGGTTCGGGCCGCGCGAGGGCGTGGCCGCGTGGGCGTTCGGCGCCGCCGGACTGACGGCCAGCCAGGGAGTCTCCACCGCGGTGGTGTACGGGGCGCTCGTGCTGGTCTCGAGCCTCCCGGGCGCCGCCGTGCTGGTCGGCCGGCGGATCCGGGTTCCCGCCGCGCTCGGGCGGCCGATCCGGGTACCCGCCGCGGTCTCGGCGGAAGGTGCCCTCAGTGGCTGAGCTGCCGGTCGCGACGGTCCGGACCCGGGCGACAGTCCCGCTCCGGTTCCCCAGGTGACTCCGGCCTCACACAGAAGGGTCCTCAGTGTCCTCTTTCCCCGGCCTCGACGATGCCACCGCGGCTGCCGGCGACACAACGGCTGCCGGCGACACCGCGGCCGCCGACAAGGCCGCTACCGTCGACGACACCGCGGGCGTCGACCGTGCGGAGGCCGAGGACCGCGGCCGAAGACGCCGGGTGGCGGCGCGGGTGGCGACCGCCCTGGCGGTCCTGCTCGTGTTCCTCGCCCTCGTCGCCCCGGACGACTTCGCCCATCTCACCCCTCGCGCGTTCCTGCGCATCCCGGTGGAGGGCCTCGTCGCGGTCGTCCTTCTGGTCGTCCTGCCGCCCAGGGCGAGGCGGGTGACCGCGACGGTAGCCGGGGTGGCGCTCGGTCTGCTGGCCATCCTGAAGGTCGTCGACCTGGGCTTCTCGGCGGCGCTCGACCGGCCGTTCGATCTCGTGCTCGACTGGGGCCTGCTCGGCGACGCGGTTGGGGTCGTCACGGACTCGATCGGCCGGCTCGGTGCGACCGGCGCCGTGGTCGCCGCGGTGTTGCTCGTCGCAGCCCTGCTCGTCTTCATGACCCGGTCGGTCCTGCGCCTGACCCGCCTCGCGGTCCGACACAGGACCACGGCGATCCGCGCCGTCGCGGTGCTCGCGCCGGTCTGGGTCGCGCTCGCCGCGCTCGGAGCGCAGCTCGTCCCGGGCGTGCCGGTCGCCGACGGCGGCACCGCCTCCCTCGTCTACCACCGGGCGTTCCAGGTGCGGGCAGGCCTGCACGACAAGCGGGAGTTCGCCGCGCTGGCCGGTGTCGACCCCTTCCGCGACACGCCGGGCCGCGAGCTGCTGGCCGGACTGCGCGGCAAGGATGTCATCGTCACCTTCGTCGAGAGCTACGGGCGCAGCGCGATCGAGGATCCGGCGTTCGCGACGCAGGTCGACGCGGTGCTCGACGCCGGGACCCGCCGGCTGAACGCGGCCGGGTTCGCCTCCCGGAGCGCCTTCCTCACCTCGTCGACGGCCGGCGGCGGCAGCTGGCTGGCCCACTCCACGCTCTTCTCCGGCCTGTGGATCAACAACCAGCAGCGCTACCACACCCTCCTGTCGAGCGACCGGCTGACCCTCCCCAGCGCCTTCAAGCGCGCGGGCTGGCGGACGGTCAGCTTCGAGCCGGCCATCTCGGGGCCGTGGCAGGAGCGAGACTTCTACGGCTACGACCGGGGCTACGCCAACCGGGACTTCGGGTACCGCGGCCCGCGGTTCAGCTACGCCCCCATGCCCGACCAGTACGTCCTGTCCACCTTCCAGCGCGCCGAGCGTGCGGCGCCGGGCCGCGGCCCGTTGATGGCCGAGATCACCCTCGTCTCGAGCCACGTCCCCTGGACGCCCATCCCCCGGCTCATCGGCTGGAACGACGTCGGAGACGGCTCGGTCTACCACAGCCCCACGGCCCAGCAGGGCGATCCGCCCAGCGCCGTATGGAAGAGCCCCGCCCGGGTCCGCACCGCGTACCGGCAGTCGATCGAGTACTCGCTCAACACCCTCATCTCCTACGTGCAGGAGTACGGCGACGACAATCTCGTGCTCGTGTTCCTCGGCGACCACCAGCCCGCCCCGATCATCACCGGTGGGGGCGCCAGCCGGGACGTACCGATCACGATCGTCGCCCGCGACCGGGCCGTTCTGGACCGGATCTCCGGGTGGGGCTGGCAGGACGGCCTGCGGCCCGGTCCGCAGGCCCCGGTCTGGCGGATGGACGCCTTCCGCAACCGGTTCCTGACCGCCTTCGGGGCGGCCGGCCCGGCTCACTAGCTTCGCCTACGGGACACCCCTCGCCGTACGTTCAGATGGCGATGCCGCGCAGGTGCTTGTTGACCGCCTTCGCGGCGGGTGCCAGCTCCGGTATCTCGAGGACGGTGACGCCCGCCTCGCGGAGTCGCTCGACGCCGTAGCAGTCGGCGACGAACAGATCCGGTTCGCGCCAGGCGATGACGACGTGCAGGATCCCCGCCGCGAGGATGAGGTCGGCGCAGGGCCGGCGCCCGGAGAGGCGCTCGGTGCAGGGCTCGAGGGTGCTGTAGAGGGTGGCGGTGGCGAGGCGTGCGTCGTCCGGCTCGAGCCTGCCGAGCGCGGACTCCTCGGCGTGGAGGTGCGGCTCGGTGTCGCGCGAGTATCCGCTGGCGATCTCGCTTCCGGCGGCGTCCACGATGACCGCGCCGACGCTGTACGCGGTCGCCGCGGGCGGGCATTTCTGAGACAGGTCGATCGCCCGGCGCAGCCAGCGAATGTCGTCTGCCGTCGGGTCGGCCCTCATGCGGGTGCCTTGGGCAGGTACCGCAGGAGGGCGACGTCGCCGACGGCCCGGACCTCAGCGAGGGTCATCCGGTGGTGCAGGTCGTTGGCGAAGGTGCCGGGACCGACGAAGCGGGGCGCGTCGGGCTGGCCGACGAAGAACGGGGCGACGGCAAGGTGGATCTCGTCCGCGAGCCCGGAGGCGAGGAACTGGGTGTGGATGCTGCTGCCGCCCTCGACCATGAGCCGCCCGATGCCGCGCCGGGCGAGGTCGGCGAGCATGCCGGGCAGGTCGAGCCGGTCCCCGGTCCCGACGACGGTGGCCAGGTCGCCGAGGGTCTCCCGGACCTTCGCGACGACGCCGTCCGGGCAGTAGACGGCCTTCCCGCCCCCGCTCTGCCAGAAGTTCAGGCCGGGGTCGAGGTCACCGGTCCCGGTGACGGTGACCTTGAGCGGGTGCTCGGTCCGGCCCCGGGCCACCCGGGCGGCCCGGCGTTCCGCGGAGTTGACCAGCAGCCGCGGGTTGTCGCGGCGCAGGGTGGAGGCCCCGACGAGGATCGCGTCGCTGTCCGCGCGGACCGCGTCGACCCGGTCGAAGTCCTCGGCGTTGGACAGCAGCAGCCGCTCGGCGTTGGTGTCGTCGATGTAGCCGTCGACCGACATCGCGCAGCTCAGCAGGACGTACGGGGCGGCCATCGGGCTCTCCTTGCATCATCGCTGACCCAGCAGGCTACCTGCCACGTCGTTCGGCCAGCGTGGCCTAGCGGGCGTGCCGGAACCCGTCGAGGGCCTCCACGACCGCCGCGGTCATGCCGCTGCCGCCATGCCCGGCGTCGTGCAGCACGATCAGGCGGCTGGCCGGCCAGGCCCGGTGCAGGTCCCACGCGGTGTCCAACGGATCCGAGACGTCGTAGCGGCCGTGCACGAGGACCGCGGGGACCTGCGCGATCCGGTGCATGTGCGCGGCGATCGGGGCGTCGTCGAGGAAGCAGCCGTTGCTCCAGTAGTGCGTCACCAGGCGGGCTAAGACCTGCCGGAACGTCGGGTCCTGGTAACGCAGCCAGGGCTCCCAGTCGGGCATCAGCGAGACGTGGGTGTCCTCCCAGATGCACCACTGCTCGGCGGTGCGCTCGGTCACCGTCGGGTCCGGACTGGCCAACAGCCGCGCGTACGCGGCGGACAGGTCACCGTCCCGTTCCGGTTGCGGGACACCGGCGGCGAACGCGTCCCACTCCCGCGGGAAGACCCGCCGCATGTCCCGGGTGATCCATTCCGTCTCCCGCCGCGTCCCCGCCGTGACCGCGGCCAGCACCATCGCGGACACCCGGGCCGGGTGGCGCTGCGCGGAGGCCAGGGCGAGGGTCACCCCCCAGGAGCCACCGACCACGACCCACCGGTCGATGCCCAGGTGCTCCCGAAGCCGCTCGATGTCCGCCAGCAGGTGCTCGGTCGTATTCGTGGACAGGTCCGCGGCGGCGCTGTCGGCAAGCGGGCGGCTGCGCCCGGACCCCCGCTGGTCGAAGAGCACGGCCCGGTACGCCGAAGGGTCGAAGTTGCGGCGGTGACCGGGGCCGCAGCCCGTCCCCGGACCGCCGTGCAGGTACACCGCCGGCGTCCCGGCCGGGTCCCCGACCGTCTCCCAATACACCTCGTGCCCGTCACCGACGCCGAGCAGGCCCGAAGCGTACGGCTCGATCTCCGGGTATCGCTCAGCCACCGGCCAAGATTAGTGTCACGTTGATCCACCCGGGAACCGGCCGGGCCCGGCAGACGACTACCTGCTGTGTGCGCAGAGCGCGCACCGGAGGTGGGAGGAGACAACCGGATGCTCGACATTCGGCGAGCGGGTCGTTCTGGCCGCGGCTGGGGACGGTTCGCCGTGCTGGCCGGGTTCGCGGCGGTGGGCATCGGCCTGGCGGCCGGGCCGGCGGCCGCACACGTCAGCGTCACCGGCGAGGGGGCCACCCAGGGCGGCTTCACGGTGATCACCTTCGGGGTGCCGACCGAGAGCGAGACCGCCTCCACCGTCGGTCTGAAGGTGCAGCTGCCGCCGAACCAGCCGCTGGCCGAGGCCGCGGTGCAGCCCAAGCCAGGCTGGACCCACACGGTCACCACCACCAAGCTGGCCACCCCGATCCAGACCGACGACGGCCCGGTCAGCGAGGCGCCGTCGGTGATCGAGTGGAAGGCGACGGCCGGGGGCATCAAACCGGGCGAGTTCGACCAGTTCCAGATCAGCGCGGGGCCGCTGCCCAAGGCCGACTCGATGACGTTCAAGGTGATCCAGGTCTACAGCGACGGCAAGCAGGTCGCCTGGGTCGAGGAGTCCACCGAGGGTCAGGCCGAGCCGGAGCATCCCGCGCCGGTGCTGAAGCTGGCCGCCGCGGGCACGCAGACCGGGTCGACGCCCTCGGCCGGGCCGACAGTCTCCGCGCAGCCGCCGACCGCAGCACCGTCATCGGATGCCGCATCGAAGGGCTCGGTCACCGGCGCCTACCTGCTCGCCGGCCTCGGCGTCCTGGCCGGGCTGGCCGGGCTGGCGCTGGGCCTGACCGCGCGACGGCGGGCTGCCCGGCTGCCCACCCAGGAGCCGGCGAAGACCACCGCGGCCAGGTGAGCAGGGGGGGCGTGGCCATGGACGACCGGCCGCTGCCGCCGCTGACCGCGGCCCGGGCGGTGACGAGCTGGCGGGACGACCCGGTGCTCGTCGTGCTGCTGGTCCTCGCCGCGATGCTCTACCTCCTGCGCGCCGCCCGGGTGGCCCGCCGCCGCCCGGGCGGCCGCTGGCCGCGCTGGAGGACGGTCAGCTTCCTGGCCGGCCTGCTGGTCATCGACGTCGCCATCCAGGGCGGGGTGGGCGTCTACGCGCACACCCTGTTCTGGATCCACATGGTCCAGCACCTGCTGCTGATCATGGTCGCGCCCGCCCTGCTGGCCGCCGGCTGGCCCGGCGTGCTGCTCCTGCACGCCTCCCGCAACCCCACCCACGCCCGGCTGAAACGGATCTTCCGCTCCCGGCCGGTCACCGTCGCGACCTGCCCGCTGGTCACCCTCCCCGCATACGCCGCCACCCTGGTCGGCACCCACCTGACCGGCTTCATGGCCACCGCCATGGACAACCGGCTCGCCGCCGCCGGCGAGCACCTGCTCTACCTCGCCGTCGGCTACGCCCTGCTGCTGCCGGTCTTCGGCGCCGAACCGATCCGCTGGCGGCTGTCCCACCCGGCCCGCCAGTTCCTGCTGCTGCTCACCATGCCCATCGACACCTTCACCGGACTGATCCTCTTCCAGACCAGCCACCCGCTCTACCCGGCGCTGCACCAGCACCGCGGCTGGGGACCGGACCAGATCCAGGACCTCCAGTGGGCCGGCGCCACCATGTGGATCGGCGGCGACGGGCTCATGCTCGGCCTCATGCTCCTGGCCGCCATCCCGTGGGTCCGCTCGGCCCAGCGCGCCCCCAGCCGCCGCGGCTGGCTCGAACGCGCCCGGCTCGTCACCCTCCACGACCACACCGGCCAACCCGACCCACCCGAGCCAGCGGGCACCCGGCTGTCCCCCGACGACCCCGACGAAGACCAGCAGCTCGCCGCCTACAACGCCTGGCTCCAACGCCTGCACGACAACCCGCCGAGCAGGCGCGCGGCGAGGGATCACCGTCGAGGCGGATGACGACAGTGCAGCGCGGCCCGTCGCGCCAGAGGCGTAGCCGCCCGTGGCCGCCGCCGCGATCACCAGGTCAGGCACGGGTGGACGCTGCCCGGATCGGTGGAGATGCACCTGCAGCACCGCCACGACGAGGCCGCCGGCTGTTCGTGATCGAATTCGACCGGCGCCGGGTGTGGCCGGCCGGCGTGACCGCCCACCCGACCGTCGGCTGGGTCGGCCAGCAGGCCCGTGACCTGTTGATCGAGATGGGTCAGCACTTCGACGGTGAAGCAGCCTGTTGCTATCGTTCCGGCTGCGTGCGCGCGCAGGAACTGCGTCCAGCTCGGCCCGCCTCGCCGGGTTGGCTGGTTCGGCTTCACTCGCGGCCGGTCGATCCCGCCGGTCGGTCAGCTGTGGAGGCAGACTGGGCAATGACACGGAGCGGGACCCGGGATCCAGCGCCAGACGGTGCTCGGCGGCCTCGTCAACGACTACCAGCGGGGCAGTTCGACCTGGGCGCGTTCGCATCGGTGATGAGGCGAGCCAGGACGGCTGGGTTGCTGGGCAGCTGGAAGTGGTTGACGCCCGGATTGTCGGTCAGGCTGAAGTGCCAGCAGCTCATCGCCGTCCAGGCGTTGACCGCGTCATTGGTGATGTCTTCCTGGTTGATGTCGCCGTCGCGGGTGAAGAATTCGGTCGTGTCTGTCACCACCTGACCCACGGTCAGGTCGGTCAGTCCGAGCCCGACCAGCGTGTCTATGCCGGAGCCCTTCTCGGCGTAGACGTCGACGTTGGGAAAGTGGGCCGGGTCGGCGAACGGGACGCCGCCGATGTAGTAGTCGGCGATCGGCTTCACCCAGGATAGGCCGGCGTCGTCGAACAGCCGGGGATAGTCCTCTGGAGTATAAAACGCGTCGGTCGACTGGTCGTGAATGATGATTTCGTCGTCATGGAAGATCCGGGGGTCCGACGCGGTGATGAACGTCGACGGGTGGGAGAGGAACATCCGCGCGCTGCTGACGGCGTTCTCGGGCGTCGCTGGGAAGCTCAGGTCGGGAATGTTGAGGCCAACGAACATCAGGGCGTAACCGAGCCCCTGGCCGGGGAAGTTGCCGGCCAGCGGCGTGAAGCCATGGATGTACTTGCTCTTCCAGGCCGGGCTCGTGTGGGTGAGCAGGTATTGGATGTAGATCGGCCCGTTCGAATGGCCGACGAGATGGACGGGACGCCGGCCGTTCTCCCGGTAGGTCTGCTCGATGAGCCGCTTGGTCCGCGGCAAGAAGCCGCCCATGTCCGGCGTCAGTCGCGCGTCATAGCCGGCGACTCGGATGTCCTGGTCGCGCGTGTAGCCGACAGCCTCGAGTGCCTTGTACATCGGCTCGTAGAACGGCGCACTGGCCGTCTTGCCGTAGTCAGGGATGGAGACGGTGACGCCGCGCTGCTCGTCGAACCGGAGGCGCATCGGCTTGTGGGAGCGACGATCGTAGCGGAGCGTCATGAGCTCGTCGCGGCAGACCTGCGAGAAGGCCGGGCCCGGGTCCTTGAAGACCAGATCCTCGAAGGTGCCCGAACCCCGGCAGTTCGGGTCCGTGGTCTGGTGCTTGACGGTGAAGGTGAGCCTGGTGAAGTGCCAGGCGGGGAAGAGGACGATCGGCGTCACGCCCGGACCGGCAGGCTTCGCGACCGCCGTCCCCGGCATCAACGCTGCGAAGATCAATAACAAGAGCGCGGCGACCACCCGGGCAACCCGCGCAGAGCGCTCGCGTCTCGATCCGCCCAAGCCGTTCATCTGGCCTCCCCGAACCGTCCCGGCGGCCGCGTGAGGCGTCGACTCTAGATCGAATCGGCCGCGGCGCTCAAGACCTGCCGTCGGGAAGCGAACACCCTCGGGGTCCGACGCATGCGCAGACCCCTCACCGGCAAGTCGCCCGATGCGGTCGCGGGCTTGCAGCCAGCTCGGCGAATGCGGCTGCGAGGCGAAGCGGTGGTAGGGCCTCAGTCGCGAGCCCGAGTATGCGGGCGCGACGATCCGGTAGCGTAGCCCGAGCGCCGGGATCAGCCGAAGAACGGGTCCGGGACGAGTGTCGCCCGGCAGCAGCACGATCGCGGGAGCGTGCGCAGCACCCCAGCCCGCCGCGGAGGCCGCACGGTCCCGTCCGACGAGCCCGACCTCATCGCGGAGATCACCGCCTGAACGGGACTGCCCGTGGCCATGTCCTTCGAGCGGGTCTGGTCAGCTGCCAGAGGCCATGTAGGCGGCGAGGATGTAGTTGGGGTGGCGGTCGAGTTGGTTGCGGGCGCGCTCTGGCGGAGTTGGATGTTGGAGGTTCTCGTACCTCATCGTGAGTGGCAGCACACCCCTGGACCGGACGAATCGGCGGCGCTCGTCGACGGTGTGGCACCAGCTCTCGCCCAGTTGCTGGTCACAGACCCTCCTCGGGCGTTGTCCGGTCCGGGACTCTGACCGTGTCAAGCTGACGATGTCGCTGATGGGATACGCGCGCCCGGCGCGGTGACCTTGTTGGGATGCCTCGTGGCCTGGGCTGAGCGACACCGGCACCGCCGAGGGGAGCGCGATGGCCAGATCGTCGCGGACGAGCCCCGGCGGGGCAGCAACTGACCGGCATGCCGCGCGCCTTGCCGACCTGCGCCGCGTGGTCTTCGACTCGGCCGCTGCCACCGACCGGGGCCGTGCGGGCAGCCGCCGCCAGCGGGGCTGCGCTTCCCGAACCGGCCGGTTCGTACGCGGCCAACGTGCGGAATGCGTCCTACCGCATCACCGGCGCCGATCTGGCCGGGCTGCACGCCGCCGGGCTCAGCGACGACGCGGTCTTCGAGATCACGATCGCCGCGGCCGTCGGCGCCGCCCTGCGCGGCCTCGACGCCGGAATGCGTGCCGTGCGCGAGCAGGCCTGACATGCGCCCAGCGATCCTCGAGGACGGACATCGACCGCGCGCTCGGCCGTTCATGCGCCTGGTGCGCGGGCTTACTGGCCAGCGCATCGACCCGGTTGCCACGTCAGCCTGATCTTCAACACCATCAACCGGCTCGCCAACGCCTTCGACTTCGCCTGGGACTGCGACGAGCAGGCCCGCCTCGGCGCCAAGGTGATCCATCGGATCAACTACCGACTGCCACGCATCCTCACCCGCTGAGCCGTCCGGCACGTTCCGCACCGGTTCGCCTCCGCACAGCCATCCAACTGCGGGGTCGCAGCCGACCGCGTGGTTCGAGTGGCGAGCGGCGCAGGTCTTGCAGCAGCCCCAGGCCATCCGAGGTCATGGTCAGGCCGGGCCAGCCGCGGGAGGCCCGGTCGAGGACCGGGTGGCGGCCTGGCGTCGGCACCGGCGATCGCACTCGACGCCGCGACGAGAGCCAGCCTCAGCAGGAGTTCGCCGGGGCGAGAGATCTACGCTCGGTCGGCCACCCAAGACGGGGGCAACTCGAGCTTTCCGGTGCCAACCTGTCGATTTCGTGGCTCGCCGTTCGTCTTACTGCGCGACCATCTGGTAGTGACGAGGAGGAAGCGATGCAGTACGTCATGCTGATCTACCAAGGCACCGCGCTCGAGCGACAGGCCGCGCTCCCCGAGGAGGAGCAGAAGCAGGTCTCCGCCGACTACCAGGGAATCAACCAGACGCCGGGCGTCACCCCCGGGCTGCCGATGGGACTGCCCCAGAACGCGACCACCGTGCGGGTCGATGGCGGCAAGACCCTGACCACGGACGGCCCGTTCGTCGGGATGAAGGAGGCCGTCGGTGGTTGGTTCATCCTCGAGGCCGGCGACCTCGACGCGGCCATCGAGGTGGCCGCCCGCGTACCAGCAGCGCGTTACGGTGGCGCCGTCGAGATCCGCCCCTCGGAGGTGTATTGGTAGCGACGCTCGATCAGGTCTTCCGCGAGGAGTGGGGCCGCGTCCTGGCCACCCTGATCGGCGTCCTCGGCAACTTCGACCTCGCTGAGGAAGCCGCGCAGGAGGCCTTCGCGATCGCCGCCGACCGATGGCCACGCGATGGCATCCCCAGCAACCCGCGGGCCTGGCTGATGACGACGGCCCGGAATCGAGCGGCGGACCGCATCCGCCGCGACCGGGCCCTGGCCAGCAAGTCCGGCCTGCTCGTGGCAGGCAATCGTGCTGAGGTGCCGATGAACACCACGACGTTTCCCGACGAGCGCCTGGAACTCCTCTTCACCTGCTGTCACCCGGCGCTCGCGGTCGAAGCGCAGGTTGCGCTCACCCTGCGAACTCTGGGCGGGCTCACCACCGACGAGATCGCCCGCGCCTTCCTGGTACCGGAGCGCACGATGGCGCAGCGGCTGGTGCGGGCCAAGCGCAAGATCAAAGCAGTTGGGATTCCGTTTCGGGTGCCACCGGTTCACCTGCTCCGCGAGCGTCTCGACGCTGTCCTCGCCGTCGTTTACCTGATCTTCAACGAGGGCTACGGCGGCCGCGACGAGCTGGCGGCCGAGGCAATCTGGCTGGGACGCGCGCTCGCTGAACTGCTTCCGGACGACCCCGAGGTCCACGGGCTGCTGGCGATGATGCTCTTGCACGACGCCCGTCGCGAGGCGCGGTTCCGCGACGGCGAGCTCGTGCTGCTCGGCGATCAGGACCAGTCACGTTGGACCCCGAGCAGATCGCCGATGGACGCGCCGAGCTCGACCGCGCGCTCGCCCTGGGCGGCCGCGGGCCGTATGTCCTGCAGGCCGCCATCGCCTCGTTGCACGCCGAGATGCCGTGCGACTGGGCACAGATCGCGGCACTGTACGGCGAACTCGCCCGGCTGACCGGCTCGCCTGTCGTGGAGCTGAACCGCGCCATCGCCATCGCCGAGACCGAAGGCCCCGAGGCCGGCCTGCGCCTCGTCGACCAACTCGGTCTCGACGACTTCCGCTACCTGCACTCGACGCGGGCGGAGCTCTTGCGGCGCCTCGGGCGGACCGACGAGGCGCGTGACGCCTATCGACGTGCGAGGGAACTCACCGACGACGGCGCCGAACGGCGCTTCCTCGAACGCCGGCTGACGGAACTGGCAGCCACCACAGGCCCGGGCCAGTGCTGTCCACAAACATTGGCAGTGTCGCGACACACCGAGCCCGCTAGTTGATCTTGGTCGGCGTGAGGTACGCGGAGCAACTACTTCCGGTTCGGCTCCGACTACGGGCTGGCTCGCTGCCTCGGACGCTGGTGCCACGCCTCGGACCGCAGCTACCCTCCGTAGCCAGGCACGGCCGACTCCCTCGCCTCCACACTGACCGGCAGGCGGCAGAAGAGGTCGCGGCACGGATGCCGGGACGTGGCATGGGCGCCGGTGTACTGGTGCTGGCGACCGGCGGCCCTGCCCGTGGCCAATCACCAGATCCGCCGGCCGCCGCGGATCTGGTCAGCTCTGGGCGGGATCGAGCAGGAGGCGCTGGAGGGGCTCGCCTGCGGCGACGCGGACCGGTTCGGCTGCCGACCCGGCCGGCGCCGAGGAGCAGGGCTCAGCTGTCGGCCGAGTCCGCCGAACTGGACGCGCGTTGGAGGGCCGTTGGGACCTAACCGTTCGACGGTTGGGTGGCTAGCCGACACGACGGCGCCAATGACTCGAACGGACCTGCCGGCGGCCTGGGACGAACGCGCGATCCTGGTCACGTTCCTCGACTACGCCCGGGCCACGGAGCACGCGAAGTGCGCCGGTGTCTCGGAGGCTGACGCCCGCCGGGCACCGCTGGCCGGCTCGCCGCTGATGACCATATCTGGCCTGGTCAGCCACCTGCGCTGGGGCGCCAGCGGCGACGGCCGGTCTGCTCAGCCGCGCCGACGCGGACGGCATCTTCCGGCAGGCCATGCGGACGCTGGATGCGCCCTTCGTCCGCCGGTGGATCATGTGGGCGGCCGTCCGGCTCGGTGCGCTCGCCAACGCTCACGGACGGAAGGGCTGGCTCGGCCCCCCGTGGCGGGTGCTGCCATTCGCGATCGTCGCACTGCCAATCGTTCTCCTCGCCGCGGCCGTGATCGTCGTAACTCTGCCCGCCTTCTACCCGGCCGAGCCCAGCGTGTGGCTCGCGCTCCCGGCCGGCCGGCGCATCGACGACTGGATGGGCCTGCAGCCGGCGAAGCAGGTGAACAATCCGGGTCTGCGCCTGAGGCTCCAACCACCCCGCTCAGCTCCGCCGACAGCTCCACCGAGCGCCCGGGCGCGGAGCAGGCGCGCTCGTCGCGGCACGTGCGCGCGTCCCGCGCAGTGCGGAACCAGCGTATGAACGTCCGACGCGAGGTGCTCGACGATCGTGATCAGCGAACCGCTGCCTCGGGGCGGCTCGTACAGCGTCGTGGTTCAGGTGAGGCACCGGCCGATCCCCGGGATCCGCTCGGCCAGCTGGGCGAGTGCGCGGCGGGAGCGGTCGGGCTCGCCGGCGGCGAGCAGGTTCGCCATACCGGTGTCGCCGGCCGCGGCGGCTGCGGGGATGCCGTCGAGCATGATCTGGATCCGCGGCGACACCGCGTTCAGGATCTGCCGGGCGTCCGGCCCGCCGTAGCTCGCCGCGATCAGCCGCAGCCGGGCGGCGGCCGGTTCGGGGCCTGTGTCCCGCCACAGCGGCACGCAGTTCCAGGCGACGAACGCCAGCTCGAACAGCGGAGTCGTCGGGCCGGCGAGATCCCAGTCGAAGACCCCGACCAGGTCGTCGGAGTCGAAACAGGCGTTGTAGGGCGCGATGTCGTTGTGCCCTATCAGCGTCGGCTCCTCGATCGGGAAGAACCGCCACGGCCCGGGATGGGAGAAGGCCGCGACCACCTCGTGGAAGGTGCGGGTCCACCGCACCAGCGAGACGATCTGCCCGGGCGAGAGCATCTCGGTGTCCACGTCGACCACTCGGCCGGGAAGGTAGGACAGCACCTCGCGGCCCCGGTCGTCGTAGCCGAAGACGCGCGGGACGCACGGCAGACGGGACCCGAGGTACGCCAGTAACGCGTGCACCGCCGGCGTCCACGGCCCCACCGGACGGCGTACGGTCTCGCCGATCCGCACGGCCCCGCCCACGTTCCCGGACAGCCACTCCTCGCCGCTCGCCGCCACTGCACCTCCTCTGTCAGCACCGAGAACCCAGCCAACCAGAGCCTCGGCCCGCCCCTCGCGGCAGTTGAGGATGCAGCGCTCATCGCTTCGGATCAATCGATCGCCGCCTTCGGACCCATGACGTGACATGAGGTCGGTCTTGCAGCTCCGCTCGCCCGGTAGACCACAGGAGGACCTGGACCGGGCCACCTTCCGGAGCGTCGGGAGACATTCGGGCCAATACGGCGGCGCAGAGCGACTCTGGCGGAAGCCATCTGATCCCAAGGCCTTGCGTGATGTCGTAGGTGTGCATCAGGGTCTCGTTGACTGCCAGCGCTGCAAAGCCGCCGGGGTCAGTCGGCCCCCAGTGCCAGGCGCGAGCGTCCGGTCCAGCCGCGGACAGCGCGCTGCTCAGTAGCCTTCCGCAGGCGGTGCCACCTGGAGCACGTCGCGGGGCGGCGCGTCGGTCTGGATGACAGGGTCGAAGGGAAGGTGGGCGATGCCCGGTCGAGCCGCTACCTGCCCCGCATAGGCCAGGAGGTCATGAACGACATGGGCCGCTGTCGTCTAGCAGCTCCAGTTCAAGGACCGGGCGCGGGCCTGCCAGTCTCGTGACTCGTACGGGGTGAGTACCCGCACCATCTCGGCCACGGCCTGGTCGACGTCTCGGCTGTTCATCGAGCGGATAAGAACGAGCCTTCCAGGCCCGCCCTCGTCCGCGGAACCCAGTCGACGCCACGGGATCGTCGGTCGCCGCAGGACGTCACCGAGCTGGACCGCCGCATCCTGTCGGTCCTCGACGAGTACATCGAGACCGACGACCAGCGCCGGGACCAGCCGCCCTACGGCGGGATCGTCATGCTGCACCGGCCCGCCGGCACCCACCGCACCGCCAGCACTGCCGGCGCCCGCCAGCGGGACTCAGGCGGCCGCCAAGCAAGCGCGTAACCAGCGCAGTCCCCGGGGATGCGGCCGGCGGGCACGGCACGTACCCGAACACCCAGGCCGGGCCGGCCGGCGCCCCGCGGCGACCACCGAGATCGGGACCACCCCGACACCCTCCCCCCGCGCCCGCCGCACCACCTCGACCACGTTGTCCTCGGTCATGCCGCGGTCTTGTCCAACACCAGCAACGGCCGGCACGTGCAGACCCGCCGCCGAGCGCACCATCTCCAGCCAGTCGCCGAGCTTCCGGGCGAGCCCTCGGCCACCCGCTCGTGCTGGACCTGCTACTCCCGACGCATCCGACGGACGTGCCGTGCCAGCCCGCCCTCCTCGAGGAAACCGGGTCAACGCCGCCTGGGCGAGCCAGCCTGTCCTCCTCCCGGCTGCCCGACATCGGGTAGCGTGCGGCGATGAGCCGTCCTGCTCTCCCCGGTTCGGACGATGCCGAGACGCGGAGGAAGGGGAGCGGGAAGGACCGCGTCGGCGGCGATGTGCCGCCTGGCTGGCCGTCGAGGGTCCTCGGCGACCGCGTGGTCGCGGAGCGGTCCGGGAGCGTTAGCGGTGTGGCGCCGTCCGAGCCGGCCAGTGCGCCAGTGGGTCGCGCGCGGGAGCTGACGGCCATCGCGACGGCGATGGCGACGGCCGGACGAGGTACGGAGCGGGTGGTGCACCTGGTCGGGGAGCCAGGTATTGGCAAGACGACACTGGCGGAGCATGCGGCGGCGCTGGCCTCTGCGCAGGGTTGGGTGGTGGCGTGGGGGCGTGCCTGGGAGGCGGCCGCGGCGCCGCCGTACTGGCTCTGGCAGCAGGTTCTCGGCTCACTTGCTCGCACGACGAACGTGTCGGGTCGGGTCCATCCCGCGACCATGGCCTGGCTGGTCGATCTGGTGCCGGAGCTTGCCGGGGCGGGTGAGGTGCCGCCGGCGGTCGGCGTGGACCCGGACCGCGCCCGGCTGGCGCTGCAGCGCGCGGTCGTCCACGTCCTGGGAACGGCCGCCGCCGACCGGCCGCTGCTGGTCGTCCTCGACGATGTCCACGACGCGGACGCGGCATCGCTGGCGCTGGCCACCCTGGTGTGCCGCTGCCTGCCCGACAGCCCAGTGCTGGTGCTGACGACCCAACGGCCGGTCGGGCCGGCAAGCCAGGCAACCACCGTGGGACCGCTCGGGCGGCTCAACCGTCAGGGCGCCTTGGTCCCGGTCGGTCGGCTGGACCAGGCGGCTGTCGCGGCGCAGGCCGCGGCGCTGGCCGGCACCCGGCCGGCCGCCGAGGAGGTCGCGTGGCTGCACCGGGCAAGCGGGGGCAACCCGTTCTTCGTCGACCAGCTGGTGCGCTGGTCGGCCGCGCGCGAGCGGGCCGGGCTGCCAGACGGGCTGCCGGTGAGCGCGGCGGTCCGTGAGGTGGTGCGCGAGCGGCTGGCCAGCCTTGGTGGCGACACCCGCCACGTGGTGACGGTGGCGGCGGTCGCCGGCGACGAGGTCGACCACGAGGTCCTTGCCGCCGTCGCCGGGTTGCCGCCGGGCCGCTTCGCCGACGCGCTCGCCGAGGCGACCGCCGCGGGAATCTTGTGGCGCGGGCCATCCGAGCACCCGTCCTGCGGTTTCGTGCACGCGCTGCTGCGCGAGGCCGCCCGCCTGGAGGTCGACGTCGGCGCAGTGCGGGCGCTGCACCTGGACATCGCGGCCGCGCTGGAGGCGCTGCCCGGCCGACCCGAGCGGCTGGCGCAGGTGGCCCATCACTATCGCGCGGCGCTGCCGGCCGGTGACCCACAGGTCATGGTGGACTGGACGGTCGCCGCGGCAGAGGCCGCCTTGCGGCTCTTCGCCGACGAGACCGCGATCGCGCAGTGCACGGCCGGCCTGACCGCGCTCGGCTCATACGGGTCCGGCGGACCGGTGCGGCTGTGGCGGGCCCGGCTGCTGGGTGTGCTCGGCGAGGCGCGACAGTACGCCGGCGATCTGGTCGCAGCCCGGCAGACGCTGGTGGAAGCTCATGCACTGGCCGCCGGTGCTGGTGACCCGATCCTGGCTGCGGACGCCGCCATCCGAATGCCGCGCCTGACGCGGTTCATGGTCCCGGACCGTCAGCTGGAGTCGATGCTTGCCAGAGCGCTGGACAGGCTTGGGGATACCGCCCCGGCGCTGCGGGCGCGGCTGTTGGCCCGCCATGCGGTGATCGCCGAGGATGCCGAGGATCGCAGGGGCCGCAGCGACCAAGCGGTTGAGGTCGCACGCGCCGCTGGGGACGCCGGGCTGCTGGCGGAGGTACTCAGCGCTCGGCTGTACGTGCGGTGGGCGCCGGAGGCGGCCGCGCAGCGGCTGGCGACCTCCACCGAGATCATCGAGCTTGCGGTGCGCACCGGGGATGTGCGCCGGGAGCTGGACGGCCGCATGTGGCGGCTGATCGCGCTGCTGGAGGTCGGCCGGGTCGGCGAGGCAGAAGCCGAGCTGGACCGCTACGAGCGGCTCGCCGAGCGGCTGGACCAGCCGGAATTCCTGTTCTTCGCCCGCTCCCGCCGCGCCACGCTTGCCACCTTGCGCGGCCGCTTCGACGACGCGGAGCGCCTGGCCCGCGCGGCCTATGAGCTGGCGCTCAAGGCCGGGGTGCCCGATGCCGTCAACGTGTTCGGCGCCCAATTCGGGATGCTTGCCGCAGCGCGCGGCCGAAACCCGACGGATGCGATCCACGAGGTGGCGGTCGACGACGTGCCGTTGGTGATCCGGGCCTACGGCTTGTTTGCCGCCGGTCGGCGCGAGGAGGCCAGTGCACTGTTTCCGGCCGGCTTGGGAGGGATCGACATCGACTGGGTTCGGGGGCCGGCCCGTTCGATCTACCTGGCCACAGTGGCCGAGGTGGGCTACCAGCTGGGCGACGCCGACACCGCCCGATGGGTCCGCGACCAGCTGACCAGCCAGGCCGACCAGTTCATCGTCGCGGCTGGCGCGGTTGGCTGCGCCGGCGCGGTCTCCCGGGTGCTTGGGCTCTGCGCGCTGACCCTGGAGGAAATCGACGACGCGGTGCGCTGGCTGCGCCGGGCGGTGGCCGATAACCGCCGGATCGGTGCGGCACCGTTCCTGGCCCGTGCCCAGGCCGAACTCGCCATCGCGCTGCGCCGCCGGAGCCGGGCCGGTGACGCGCAGGAGGCACGGCAGCTCCTGGCCGAGGCGGCCAGCGCCGCGGCAGAACTCGGGATGTCGGTGCTGACCCGCGAGATCGCCAGCTTGCAGCCAGTCCACACTGCGGCCGGTCCTGACCGGCCGTGGCTGCGCCAGGACGGTGAGACCTGGCTGCTCACTTGGGGCGAGCGGACCACGCGACTGCAGTCCAGCAAGGGACTGGCCCAGCTCGCGCTGCTGCTGGCCAATCCCGGCCAGGAGATCACCGCGGTCGAGCTGGCCGGCGGGGTACCCGCCCCGTCGGCCCCCGATCCGATCCTGGACCAGACCGCCAAACGGGCCTACCGCCGGCGGCTCGCCGAGCTGGACGAGGCGCTGGATCGGGCCGCCGCCCGCGGTGACGCCGCCGCTGCGAACGACCTGGCGGCCGAGCGGGCCGCGCTGCTGGCCGAACTCAAGCGCGCCGCCGGGCTGGCCGGCCGCTCGCGGGGGTTCTCCGATGAGGCCGAGCGGGCCCGGGTCAACGTCACCCGCACGATCCGCCAGGCGCTGGACCGGATCCTGCTCGCCGACCCGGAAGCCGGCCGCCACCTGCTCGGCTCGGTGCACACCGGCATCCGCTGCCGCTACCAGCCCGACGGCTGATCGAACAGCTCCGTTCGCCGGCAACGAACGCCTCCTCAATGGCCGCAACCCCGGTCGCCGAGAGTCAAACCCGCGGCGGGACTCCGGCATCGATGGTCGCAAGGAAGGAGGCGTGACCGTGCGCGTGGACCTATTCGCCGATCCGGCGTGCATGTGGTCGTGGCTGACATCGCGCTGGCTGGTCGAGATCGCACCCCAACGGGACCTGCAGGTGCGGTGGCGCAGCTACAGCCTGCTGCTGCGCGACGGGCCACAGGGCCTGGAGGACTGGAAGGCCGCGCTGTGGGGAGCGTCGCACCGGGCGGTGCGGGTGATGCAGGCACTCCACGCCGACGACCCAGAGCGGGTCCGCGGCTTCTACGAGGCGCTCATCTCTCAGAGCCTGGCGGCCCACGACGCCAGCAAGCCGCCGTTCCACGAACTATCGGGCGCCCTGGCGGCCGCCGGCCTGGCGCCGACCTACGCGGCGGCCGCCGATGACGCCGCCTGGGACGAACCGATTCGACGATCGATGGCCGAGGCATTCGCCGTCGTCGGGAACGGAGTCGGCACACCAGCGCTGGTGCTGCATCTCGAGCCGCCCGTCGGCCTGCACGGGCCGCTGATCTCGCCGCCGCCGACCGGGACCGACGCCGTGCGGCTCTGGGACGCCGCGGTGGCCTTCGCCACCACGCCGGGAGTCCTCGAACTATCACGTCCCCGGCCACGCCGTCCGGCAGTCCCCGGGCTGCCGCTCTAGCTCGAGGATGTCGGACAAGCAGGTGGGGCTGGCTATACGCCCACGCTCGTCGGTCGAGGGCAAGCCGCCGTGCGGTGGGCGCCGCCAGGTCGCGGCCAGCAGCCGTTCCAGCGCATCGCCGGTGGCCTTGACAAACCACCGGACATCGCCGACCGCGACGACGAGGTGGCCTTCGGTGCCGCGATAGTCGATGGCCCGGGTCGCGCTGGTCGCACTCGGTACGACCCGAAGGCAACATTGCGCGTTGGATTGGATCAAGCTCCGTGTTCAGCGAGACGACGGCACACCGCCGTGCCGACGACCAGCGGGCGGCAATCGGGTGACGGCAAAGTCGGTTACTTGATCAAGCCTCGCTGAGGCGTCGACATGCGCGCGTCGCCGGGTTGGCGCTCGAGCCCGGCCACCTGCCATGCCAGCCCGCGGTGGGCGAGCGTCTGCCGCAACCCGGCGTCCTGCAACACCGCCAGCATCTTGGCCGGTGGATGGGCGAACACCCGGAACTGCTTGCCCAGCAGTTTGAACACGAGGTTCTGCGCGGTCAGCACGAGCCGGGTGGCCGGGTTATAGCGCGGGTAGCTGAAAACCAGCAGCCGCCGAGCATGCCCGCCGGCCGCGGCCAGCAGCCGCTGGTAGTCCGGATAGCAGCAGATGACGCGGTGCAGCACGACCACGTCGGCCGCCTGCACGCCGTCCGGATCGACCGCGATGTCGTGCAGCCGCCGCTCGGCCCGCCCGTCCAGCCCGGCGGCGCGCAGCAGCTCACCAGCCTCCGCCTCGTACGCCGAGGAGAGCTCGAGGTTCACCGAGCGAGCCGCGCCGCGCTTGAGCAGCTCGACTTGGATCTCGCCGGCGCCGCCGCCCACCTCCAGCACGGTCGCGCCCTCGATCTCACGATCGGTCAGGAACTCCACCATCCGCTGGGCCGAACGATCCAGACCGTGCCGGCGGTACCTGTTGGCGACGTGGCGGGCGACACGTGGCCCGAAGAACTGGTCGCAACCACGCGGGTCGCATCCGCCAACAGCCACCCGGCAACCGTATCGCCCCCGAGCCACCGCCACTCCCAGTCGATGGCCGTGCGCATCGTCCGGCAGCCGGCGCGGCAACCCGGCACAGCATGCAGACTCCGCACCCCACCAACAGCCACAACACGTCGCTATCAGCCGCGCGGGAAGGCGGCACGAGCGGGTGGGTTCGGTGATGCAACGAACCTTGGTCAGAGTCACCGCGACCGAGACGGTCGGAGATCGGCCCGCACTGGAGCAGAAGAGGACGGGCTCGTCATGCGAGCGACGCGGGGATCACGTCGCTCTGATCAGACAGTGGCAGCCCGTGCCCGACGTTGTCCCGCTCGCATCCCCGGCTACGCCTGCTGGGCTGGGGGCTCGGGGTGGGTTCTGCGGGTGGCACCCGATCGTTCGGCTACGGCCGGGCAGCCGGGCGGTGTCGATCGGCTTCGCCGGCGCGGTCGGTGGCCGCCGCGGTGGGTTTGGCGACGTCGGAGGCGGTGGCCCGGGCCCGGCAGTGTCCGGGTGAGATCCCGGCGCGCTGGCAGCGGATCGCGGTTAGCTCCGCGCTGGCTGCTCCGTTGGGGTGGGCGGCCGGCCGGCTGACCGGGGCCGGACCGGACCGGGCTGTGATGCGTGCAAACCTTGGGGCGGTCCCGCGCGTCCTGGTGGCGTGCGGGAGTCGACGGTGCCCGACGAGGGCGCGGCGGTGCCCGAGCCGGTGGCGACGCGGTGGGCGGCCACTGGCGACTTCGACGCGTTCGTGCGGGCCCGGTATTCGGCGTTGCTGCGGTTCGCGTACGCGCTGACCGGCGACGCCGAACTGGCCGCGGATCTGGTGCAGGATGCGCTGGTGCGCAGTGGGTTGGCGTGGTCGAGGGTTCGGCGCAGAGACGACCCTGAGGGCTACGTCCGCCGGATCATCGTCACCCAGCATGTCAGCTGGTGGCGGCGGCTACGGCGGGAACGGCTTGTCGCCGCGGTGCCGGAGGCCGGCTACGACACCCCGCTGGCGAGCGGACCGGACGAGACGCTGTGGCGGCTGCTGGCGACGCTGGCACCGAGGCAGCGTGCGGTGATCGTGCTGCGGTTCTACGAGGACCTCACCGAGGTCGAGGTGGCGCGGGTGCTGGACTGCTCGGTGGGCACCGTGAAGAGCAACGGCTCCCGGGGGCTGGCCCGGCTGCGGCGGGCGTTGACGGCGGGAGGCGGGCGGTGACCGACCGGCTCAAGCAGGACCTGCGGCGGGTGCTGCGCGACCCGCAGCGGCCACCCATCCCTCCGCCGGACATCGTCGAACGGGTGCACACCGGCATGGCGCAACGGCGAGCCCGGCGCCGCGTGGCGGCCGCCGCGGCTGCGGTGCTGGCGGTTGCCGGGGTGGTCGGGATGTCAGCGGTGCTCACCCGGCACGCCCGGCCCGCCTCCGCCGGCGTCGTGCCCTGGCTGGACGCGCCGGTCGCGCCGTACAGTCCTCCGCCGCCGGCGACGGCGCCCCCACGGCCCACCGCCACCGCCTGCCGGGGCGCGGACCTGCGGCTGGCCGGCGTCGACGGCGAGGGGGCGACCGGCCACACCGGCACCTTCGTGCACCTGCAGAACACCGGCCGCAGCCGATGCACCCTCTCCGGCTCCCCCGAGCTGACCGGACTCACCGGCACCGGCACCCGCTTACAGATCCCAGCCGAGCACGGGACCTTCTTCGACTACCCGCCAGAGACGCAACAGCGGCCGGCCACGATTGACCCGACCGAGCAGGCCGTACTGACCATCGAAACGTCCTACACCTGCGAGGGCGGCGCCCCCGCCAGCACCACCACCTACCGCCGGGTGCAAATCAGGCTCCCCGACGGCGCCACCTTCGACATCGCGGACCGACTCGGCTCTTCCTGTCCGTTCCGCGTCGGCACCTGGTACCGGGCGGTGCAGCCGCCGCCGGAGCCGCCCGAGCCGTGGCCCACACTGCAGGCGCGGCTGGCAGGCCTACCGGCGACGGTGCACGCCGGCCAGCCGTTCGACTACGTCGTCGAGCTAGCCAACACCGGGCCAGCGGATGTCACGCTCGACCCGTGCCCGTCCTACACGGAGGCCCTCGGCGGCACCCGCGCCGACTACCGGCTCAACTGCCAGGTCGGACTGCTCATCCCAGCCTTCGGATCGGTGTGGTTTGCCATGCGGCTCGATGTCGGCGCGGATGTTCCGGCAGGCCCCGCGAAAATGGTCTGGTCGCTGCACGGCTCCACGGTGGCAGCAGGCACCGGCGTGACGGTCATCCGCTGACCCACCGACGAAGACCCCCAGCCGGCTGCGCCGCCCGAACCGACGCCGGCGTTCGGCTCGTCACCCCCGTCTTTGGAGCGGGTCGTGGCCAGGCCTTGGGCGCGTGGACCGAGCAGAAGCTGGACGTCCTGTCCGCGTACCTCAAGGCGTTCACGACAGCGTCGAAGAAGGCCCCGGCCTCGGTCTGGCCACGGTCTACCTGGATCTCTTCGCCGGTCACGCGGAGAATGTCAGCCGCTCAACCGGTGCGGCGATCATGGGTTCTGCACGGCGAGCGCTGGAGACGGTTCCGCCGTTCAGCAAAGTGATGCTCTTCGAGCAGCCTGCCCGCGCGGCCGGTCTGAAGTCGATGCTGCGCCGCGAGTACCCCAGACGCGACCTGGTGGTGTATGCCGGCGACCGCAACGTGCGGGTAGTCGACGCGCTGCAGGAGCGGCGAACTATCGCGCCGCGCCGACGTTCGCGTTCGTCGACCAGGAGGGCGCCGAGGTGCAATGGACGACCCTGCAACGGATTGCCGCGCACAAGACGACGAGAACGAAGATTGAACTCTGGCTGTACTTTGCGACGGGCCTTCTGCCGCGAGGCCTGGTCCTGCCCGGCGGAGGCCGAAATGAACGGATGGCTGAGCAGATCACCGCGATGGTGGGGACGGACCTATGGTGTGAGATCGACGAGGCGAAGCGTCGGGGCCTGCTGTCGCCGGCTCAGGTAGTCCCGGATCTCTTTGCTGGAGTACGCCTAGTCGGCCAGCACGTGGTCGGGTCGGATCCGAGGCGGTCCACCCCAAGGTCTGGCGATCCGTACGTCGGCGAGCACCGGCTGAAAGCCGATCGAGTCGTGCCGCTGACCAGCGGTGGTCACCCGGGACATCGGCCGGCGGTGCAGGGTCCGATGGCTAGAATCGTCGGGATGCCAGGGCCGACCGCAGGAAGCGCCGTACCCGTGGGTAGGGCCCGCACGCTCGCCCAGCTGTACCGACACTTCGGTGAGGTCCACGCCGCCGAGACATCGCCGCTGTACGAGCGCGTCGCCATCGCCCTGAGTGAGTCCGACGAGGCGCTGCGCGCCATCGAGGCGGCGCCGGCGCGCAAGCGGCACCCCACGGTGATCCTCGCCGCGCTGCACGACCTCGCCCTCGCCGGACGCGCCCCGGCGCTTGCCGCGGCCTATGCCGCTGCGGACGGCGACGCCGCCGCTGGCGCGGCGATCGACACGCTGCTGCGAATGACCGACTCGGTCGTGGCCATCGCCGTGCGCCGGC
>WNGE01006654.1_pt1 | contig 32429 bp, 28 predicted proteins | sample 5400651 | NCBI WGS metagenome assembly WNGE01 (sample SAMN13153370, study PRJNA577476) | soil metagenome | isolation source: 60 cm soil or saprolite under grassland replicate 2 | place: USA:California | collected 2016-06-15
GCCGCGTTGTGACTTCGTGGAGGACGCGTGCACGCGAGGGCAGCCCGTGCTGGCGACGGTGGACCAGGCGCACGTGGCCAGATGCCTGCGATGGCAACTAGTGATCGCGACGCCGCCCGCGCCTCAGGAACCGCGCATCGCCCACGGGTCGCAGAAGACCGCCACCACCGTCGTGAGGGTGGAGCGTCTCACCAAGCACTACGACGAGCCCGGCGTGCTCGCGCGGTGGCTCGGGCTCGCCCGCGCCCCGGTGCACGCGGTCGACGACGTGACGTTCGACGTCCGTGGCGGTGAGGTCCTCGCCCTCGTCGGCGAAAGCGGCTGCGGCAAGACCACGCTCGGCCGTGTCCTCGTCCGGCTCCTGCGCCCCACCTCCGGCGCCGTGAGCGTGCAGCGCCGGGAATCGGGCGTGGAGGTCACGAGCGACGGGGAGTTCCGCCGCGTGGTCAGGATCGTGTTTCAGAACCCCGACTCATCGCTGAACCCTACGAAGTGCATCGCGGCGATCCTCGCCAGGCCCCTCGCGATCCACGGGATGCCGCGACGGTTGCGACGCGCGCGCGTCCGCGAGCTGCTGGACGCCGTCCGCCTCGATGCCGGTTATCTCGATCGATTGCCTCGTGCGCTGAGCGGGGGAGAGAAGCAGCGGGTCGCCATCGCCCGCGCCTTCGCCACGGGACCCGAGCTGGTCGTCCTCGACGAGCCACTCTCCGCCCTCGACGTATCGAGCCAGGCCTCGGTGGTCGAGCTCCTGACGGAGCTACGCCACAGGCTCGACGCGTCGTACCTCTTCATCTCGCACGACCTGAGCCTCGTGCGCCATGTCGCCGACCGCATCGGGGTGATGTACCTCGGCAAGCTGGTGGAGCTGGGCACGGTGGACGAGATCTTCAACCCCCCGTATCACCCGTACACACGGGCACTGCTCTCCTCGATCCCCGTACCCGATCCGTCCGCGGCCGCCGCCGCCGTCAGGCTCGAGGGCACGGTGCCGAGCGCCCGTCGGCCGCCCTCCGGCTGCCGCTTCCACACGCGCTGCCCGAGCAAGCTCGGCCGCATCTGCGAGGAGGTCGAGCCTCCTTTGCAACGCGCAGCCGGCACGCGCTGGCTTGCCTGCCACATCCCGCTGGAGGATCTGCGGCGCGAGCCTCCCGTCCGACCGGCTCGCGCATCGGACGCGTAAGCAGCACTGCTCTACCTCGTGAGCCGTGCCTTGGAGGACTACCTTGGGCTCCATAGGAACTGCAATCCGAGTGCTCTGGAACTCATTCAAAGGTTTGGATTGAGGGAGGGAGGGAGGGGGCAGCTCCGCGTAAGTGGTTCTGTACCCCCTGAGGGTCCCAATAACTCTTGCAGGCTAAAGGTGCGAGAAATATAAATCGCGCCAGAGAGGGCCTGTAAGCCGGGTCCTGTCTCCCGGGGGATGCCCGGGGAGACGGTCATTTCTCTAGGACGCCGGTTGCCCGGCGCCTCCAGCGGCCATACCCGAGAGCACCACGCGGGCCGCGCTTCACCTGGCCTTGCGGACAGGATCGCTCTCCTATTGGGCCTTGCTCCGAGTGGGGTTTACCGAGCCGGCGCGGTCACCCGCGTCGCTGGTGAGCTCTTACCTCACCGTTTCACCCTTACCGACCTTGCGGGCGGCGGTTTGCTTTCTGTGGCACTGGTCCGTGGGGTTGCCCCCCCTGGCCGTTAGCCAGCACCCTGCCCTGCGGAGCCCGGACTTTCCTCCCGCGCGGGTTGCCCCGCACCGGCGACCGTCCAGCCTTCTCTGGCGCGAATCAAAGATCAAGATCAAAGAACGTGGGGAAGTGATTGGAGTATAGCATCCTGCTTTTCCCTCACTCCGGCCCTCTCCCCGGAACGAGAAGGGGAGTCCTCGCGTCGCCGCCGAGGAGATCCACGGCCTCGCGACGACGGGCGGGGCTCACGTGAGTGTAGATCTCTGTCGTCTCGAGCGATTCGTGGCCGAGTAGTGTTTGGATGACGCGCAGGTCTGCGTGGCGGTTGAGAAGCTCGGTGGCAAAGGTGTGGCGAAAGAGATGCGGGTGCAGTCGGATGCCGAGACGTCGGCCGGCGCGCGCTACCGCATTGATGATGGGCCGCTTGCCGATGCGGCCGCGCCAGGAGGCCAAGAGCGGATCGCGCGGCCCAAGTGAGCCTCGCGAGGCCAGATAGCTATCGAGCGCCGCCATCGCCATGACGTGAAGGGGTACGACGCGATCTTTGCTCCCCTTGCCCCGCACACGCAGGCTGCGGGAGCCGCGCGAATAGTCGCCCACGCTGGCGGCCATCACCTCACTACGACGGAGGCCGGCGAAGGCCAGGAGGGCCAGGATGGCGCGATCCCGCGCATTGGGTTCGCCGGCGACGGCGGCTTCGGCCTGTTGCCACTCGAGCACTCGCGGCAGATAGCGCTCCCGCTTCGGCAGCGAGAGGGCGCGAACGGGATTGCGCTTGAGGTAGCCGCGGTCGACCAGCCAGGCCCCGAAACAGCCCAACTCGACGAGTCGCCGGCGCAGCGTGTTGGTGCGCCACCCTTGGGTGGCCATGTAGCGCTGGTAGTCGCGGAGGCCGGCCGTCGTGAACGCGCGCAAGGTGTCCGGCCGCGCTCGGCCGGGGCGGCCCTCGAGGAGGTAGGTGAGAAACTGGGCGAAGTCGCTGCGGTACGCGGTGATGGTCTGGGGGGCCAACCGCTTCTCGACCTCGCCGTGACGAAGGAATTCGCGATGCAAGCCCGAGAGTGTCATGGGCGGGCCCGGGACCCGGACGCGCTACGGCAGAAGATCGGCGACGAGGATGCGGGCAGACGGCGCGGCAAGGGGCACGACGTGCTCATCGGGACCGAGGGATTCGTCATCGAGCGCGATCGGCAACTGCGCGAGTACGCTCCAGCCGGGCGGGAGGGCCTTCCGCAAAGCTTCCTGGCCAAGCCAGATTCCCCTGGCGTGGGGATTGTTCTGGGGCTCGCTCACACAGAGCTGGCCAGCCAGGAGTTCGATCTTGTCGCCAGGGCCGAGGAAGCCGGCGTCGATCAGCTTGTCGTACTCGGCGCGGGTCCACCGGCGCGTGCGGACGATCGACTCGCTCATGGCAGGAGGTCGACCACGGCGATGTGAGACGTCGGTACGGCGAGCGGTGCCGCGTGCTCGCCCGCAGAATGCCTCTCGATCGACAAGTAGGTCCTCCGTAGGAAGCGGTGGGGTCCGGCCCAGGATCACGGTAGACCTCGAGGACGCGATCTACCAGATTGACGATCCAATAGTCGGCCACGCGCGCCCGCGCGTAGAGGCTGCCCTTGTGCTCCCGGTCGAGCGTCAGACTCGATGCGGCCACCTCGACCACGAGAGCGAGGCGCGACGGCTTGGCTTCAGCCCCGCGGTGCAGGCGCCCTTCAGCGACAGACACGTCGGGCTCGGGCTCTGAATCGTCATCCAGGGCCACGGGGAGTTGAGTCCGGACGCGCCACTCTGGGCCGAAAGTGGCTCGGAGCGCCTCATGAACGAGTTCGACGGTGAGGGAGTGGGGATCGCCTTGCGGCTCGCGGACGACCAGCTGGCCCGCAAGCAGCTCGAGGCGCTCGCCGGGCTGAAAGACCCCTTGGTCGATCAGGCGGTCATATTCGACGCGTGTCCAGCGGCGGATGCGCGGATATGTCGTCTGCATCGCTTCTAGGCTACGGGCAGGAACCCACGGTCGTCAACGTCTCGGATCCGATACCGCGTCAGCGCTTCGGAATGGCGGCCCGCGCCAGCGCATCGGCGCGGTCGTTCAGCGGGTGGCCGCTGTGGCCCGCCACCTTGTGCCACGTCACGTCGTGGCGCTCCACTTCGGCGAGGAGGGCCTCCCAGAGATCGCGGTTGTCGATGAGCTTCTTCTGCTTGTTGCGCCAACCATTCTTGCGCCACGCCTCGTACCACTTGTCGCGGAAGCAGTTGACTACGTAGGCGCTGTCGCTATAGATCTCGGCGCGGCGACGGGCCGCGAGGGAGCGCAGGCCCTCGATGGGGCCCATCAGCTCCATGCGGTTGTTGGTGGTCAGGGCTTCGCCCCCGGAATGCTCGATCTCGTATCCGTCGTCGATCACGATGGCGGCCCAGCCACCGGGGCCGGGATTGCCGCTGCAGGCGCCGTCTGTATAGATCTGGACGACGGGGAGGGAGGGGGAGGCCATGGGACTTTCACCCCTCATCCTGCCCTCTCCCCTGAGGGGAGAAGGAGAGACGTCAGGGGAGCCAGTAGAGGTAGCGGCCGCAGGATTCGCAGGGGAGGAGCGCGCTCTGGGCGCGCAGCTCCTGGAGCCGCTGGGGCGTCACCGTCATGCGGCAGCCGCCGCAGAGGTTTGGCTTCGCCACTTGGGCGAGGGCGAGGCCGCCGCGCGCCTTGAGGAGCTTGTCGTAGTCGGCGAGCACGGGGGCGGGGAGCTGCCGCGCCAGCTCCGTACGCTCGGTGCGCACGAGGGCCAGGTCGGCCTCGACGGCGCGGAGCTTTTCTTGCAGCGCCGCCTCTTCCTGCTTGCCCTGCGTCTCGCGCGCCTTGAAGCGCCCGTCCGCGTCCTTGATGTCGGCGGTGAGCCGCTCCTGGCTTTCCATGAGGACGAGGATCTCTTCCTCGACGCGGCCCTTCTCCTGCTTGATCTCTTCGATCTCGGCGAGGACGGCGGAGTATTCCTTGTTGGTCTTCACCTCGTAGAGCCGTCCCTCCGTCTTGGAGCGCTTGGCCTGGACGACTTCGAGATCCTTCTCGCGCGTGCGCTGGTCTTTCTTGGCGGCGTCGAGGCGGGCCTTGCCGGCATCCACGTCCTTCTTCGCGGTCTCGATCTCGGCGTGAATGGCCGCGATCTCCTTCGGCAGGCGGGCCGCCTCCGCCTCGTGGGCGGCGATGCGGGTGTCCACGCCCTGGAGATCGATCAGCGTCTTGAGCTGCGCGTCCACTTATCCCAGCCTCATGGCGACCCACCCCTCGACCATCTCAGCCCTCACCTCGTCGCTCTCCTCGGAGTGCCTCGGCTCGAACTGCGGCCCTCTCCCCTGAAGGGAGAGGGAATCGGGATGGTGGGCCCACTTGGACTCGAACCAAGACCGAACCGGTTATGAGCCGGGGGCTCTGCCAATTGAGCTATGGGCCCGCGGTTGGCGATCATAGCACCGATCACGATTCGAGAAAGCTCCTGAGCTTCTTGGAGCGCGAGGGATGACGGAGCTTGCGGAGGGCCTTGGCCTCGATCTGGCGGATGCGCTCGCGGGTCACCGCGAAGTCCTGCCCCACTTCCTCGAGGGTGTGCTCGCAGCCGTCGGAGAGGCCGAAGCGGAGGCGCAGCACCTTCTCCTCGCGCGGGGTCAGGGAGTTGAGCACCTTGTTCGTCTGCTCGCGCAGGCTCAAGCCGATCATGCTCTCCACGGGTGAGCCGACCTGCTTGTCCTCGATGAAGTCGCCCAGGTGGCTGTCTTCCTCCTCGCCGATGGGCGTCTCGAGGGAGATGGGCTCCTGGGCGATCTTGAGGACCTTGCGCACCTTGTCCACCGGCACTTCCATCTTCAGCGCGATCTCTTCGGGACTGGGCTCGCGCCCCAGCTCCTGGACGAGCTGCCGCGAGGTGCGGATCAGCTTGTTGATCGTCTCGATCATGTGCACGGGGATGCGGATGGTGCGGGCCTGGTCGGCGATGGCGCGGGTGATGGCCTGGCGAATCCACCACGTGGCGTACGTCGAGAACTTGTAGCCGCGCCGGTACTCGAACTTGTCCACGGCCTTCATGAGGCCGATATTGCCTTCCTGGATCAGGTCGAGGAACTGTAGGCCCCGGTTCGTGTACTTCTTGGCGATGGAGATGACGAGGCGCAGGTTGGCCTCGACCATTTCCTTCTTGGCGCGGGCCGCCTTGACCTCGCCGGAGCGGATGTCTTTCACGATGCGCTTCAGATCGTCCGCGCGCGTCTGGGCATTCTCCTCGGCGCGCTTGATCTTCTGCTGGGCCACCCAGACCAGGCGCTCCTTGATCGAGGGGTGGCGCGCCGCCGCCTTCTGGTAGAGATCGCGGTCGCCGTCCTCGCGGTCCTCGGAGAGCGAATCGAGGAAAGCGTCCACCTCGGCGGGGGCGGGACGCTTGCCGTCGGACCACAGCGCGATCTCGCGCTCGGCCACCTGGATTTTCTCTACGAGCTTCTTGAGGTCTTGGCCCCACTGATCGAGGAGGGAGGGTTGGAGGCTCAACGTGCGGAGGGTCTGCAGTGCCTTCACCTGCTTGGCCTGGGCAGCCCCCTCGTGTTTCTTCCACGGCGGCTCGCCCTTGCGCTTCTTGCGCCCCCCGGCCTTGGCGCGTAGCTTTCGCGCGTGGTCGAGGAGAATTTCTCGCTCTCGCAAGAGCCGGTCGACCGTGCCGAGCTCTCGCATCACCGAGCGCCGCAGGTCGGCCTCTTTCTCCTCGGTGAACTCCTCCTCGGGATAGTCGACGAGGTCCTTGATGGGGATCAGGTCCTTGCGGAGCTCATCGCGGACGGCGCGGATCTTGTCGAGGGCCAGGGTAGTAGAGAGGATGGCGCGCGTCGCCTCGTCCTTGCCCTCCTCGATGCGCTTGGCCAGGGTGATCTCGCCCTCGCGCGTGAGAAGGGAGACCCGCCCCATCTCGCGCAGGTAGAGCCGTACGGGATCTTCGGTACGTCCCACCGGCCCGGGCGTGAGATCGATGCGCCGCGGCTCCGCGGGCTCGTCGTCGTCGGGCTCGGGGTCGGCGGCCTGTCCCCCCGCCGCTTCCGAGGGGAGGCGGCCCGCCTTGGCCGAGTCCACCACCTCGATGTCCATCGAGCCGAAGAGCATCATGATGTCGTCGAGCTGATCCAGCGAGACGATGTCGGAAGGCAGGGCGTCGTTGACCTCGTCGTAGGTCAGGTAGCCCTTTTCCTTCCCCTTGGCGATGAGCTTGTCCAGCTCCTGCAGCTTGGGTTCGTCCGCCATGCTCGTCGGCTCTCCTGATGGGGGGTGCTGGTTCATCGGCCAGTGACCATGCCCCGTACCGCCTGGGCCTGATCCTGGAGCTTCCTTAACTCCGCCTCGAGCTCGGCCAGCGCCGGATCCCCTGTGGCCTGGGCCTGGGTGATGGCCAGACTCAGCTCCCGGATCCGCTGTTTCCGCCGCCGGATATCGTACCGCTTCTGCAGGTCAGTCACCTGAATTTGTATATCGGTCCACTCCCGTTGCTCCATGAGGAGCGCGGCGAGGAGGCTCCGTTCCGCCTCGCCCCCGAGCTCGCCCATGAGGGCCTCCGGCGCCGCGCCCTCGGGCGCCCGTCTCAATGCCGCCAGCACCGCCCGCAGCCCCGGGTGAGTGATCTGCTCCTCTTCAAGATACGGCAGAAGTCCGATTCGCGCTTGTTCCTCGTGCAGGAGCATCAGGAGGAGATCGCGCTCGGGCAGGCTCGGCGCGGGCCAGGCCTGGGCCGAATCCCGGGCCGCCGACGTGGCCGCGGTGTCGGCGGGGCGGTCGAGGCGGCCCTTTCGCGCCCGGGCGCCCTGGAGCTGCTGGGCCTCGATCCAGAGCTGGGTCGAGTCCACCCCCAGCCGTCTCGCCGCCTCGCGGGCCAGCGCCGTGGCCTCCTCGGCATTCGGGACTTTCGAGAGGAGCAGAGCCACCCGCGCATGCGCCGTGGAGCGGCCGCGCGCCGTGCCCAGGTCTTCCTCGCCGAGCGCGCGCTCCAGCACGAAGTCGAGAATGCTCCGCGCCGCGTCGAGGCGCGCCTGGAGGGCAGGGGCACCCTCGGCGCGGAGGAGGCTGTCCGGGTCATGGCCTTCGGGGAGGACGGCGACCTTGATGGGGAAGTAGTCGGCCTTCTCGAACGAGCCGGTGCGCGAGACCGACCAGCCCAGATTCCGGAGATCCATCACGTCGCTCAGCATCTCCTCGAGCCGGCTCGTCGCCTTCTGCCCGGCGGCATCGGCGTCGAAGACGCTTACCACCTCGTCGGCGTAGCGGCGCAGGAGGCCAAGCTGGGCCGTGGTAAATGCGGTACCGAGGGCGGCCACCGTCTCCGTGAAGCCGTGCTGATGGGCCATCAGGCAGTCGAGATAGCCTTCCACCACCACCGCGCGGTTCTTCTGGCGCATGCTCTCACGCGCGAGCTCCAGAGCGTAGAGCATCTGGCCCTTCACGTAGAGCGCGGTCTCGGGGGAGTTGAGGTACTTGGGCTCCTCGGCACCCATGGCGCGGCCGCCGAAGGCGACCACCCGACCCTGGAGATCGCGAATGGGGAAGAGGAGACGGCCGCGGAAGCGGTCGTAGAAGCCGGCCGCGTTCTGACGGGGCAGGGCCAAGCCGGCTGCCACCAGCTCGCCGTCGGTCACGCCCTCCTTGGCCATGTGAGTGAGGAGCGCGTTCCATCCCTCGGGGGCATAGCCGAGGCCGAAGCGGCGCGCCACCTCGAGGTCGACGCCGCGGCTCTCGACGTAGACGCGGGCCTTGGCGCCGTCCTTCGTCCAGAGCGCGTCAGTGTAGAACTGCGCGGCGAGCGTCATCACCCGACGGAGGCCTTCGAGCTTTCCCTCCACCTCCGGCGTTCTCTGGGTGGGCAGCTCCACCCCTGAGCGCTGGGCGAGCGTCCGCACCGCCTCGGGGAAGGCGAGCCGGTCCTGGCGCATGAGGAAGCCGAAGGCATCGCCACCCACGCCGCAGCCGAAACAGTGGAAGATACCGCGCTTCGGATTCACGGTGAAGGACGGTGTTTTCTCGCTGTGGAAAGGACAGAGGCCTTTCCAGTGCTCGCCCGCCCGCTTGAGGTTGACGGACTGGCCGACGATCTCGACGATGTCCACCCGCGAGCGGATCTCGTCGAGTATCTGCGAGGAGAAGCCGCCCGCCATCAGGCCTGTCCCAGCACGGCCACGGTGGCGCCGGCGCCGCCTTCGTGCAGCTCGCCCGGTCGGTGGCTGACGATCAGTGGGTGCGACGCGAGCAATTCCTCGACGGCGCGGCGCAGCGCTCCGGTGCCCTTGCCGTGAATGACGCGCACCGAGGGAAGCCCAGCCAGGAACGCATCGTCCAGATACTTCTCGAGGAGATCGCGCGCCTCGTCCGTGGTGCGGCCGATCAGGCGCAGCTCGTTCGGGACGACGCCCGCCTCGCTTCTCGCCCCCTCACCCTGCCCTCTCCCCCGGTGGGGGAGAGGGGATCTCCCCTCAGGGGAGAGGGCAGGGTGAGGGGTGGTCTTGCCTGAGTCCGCGCGTCCAACGACCCGTAGAGCCTGAGCGGGCACCTTGACCGTCACCGCGCCCGCCTGCACCGTTGCCGTCCCGCCGTCCACCGTCAGCACGTCCCCCTTGAGCCCCAGATGAGGTACCTCTACTCTATCGCCTGCGGCCGCCCCACGCCCACCCGTATCGAAAGTCTCCACCGGGCCTTCGACGCCGCGCGCCGCTTCGACCAGCCGCTTACGGCTCTGCTCCAGCGACTCGCGCGTCTTGTCCTCGCGCTTGAGCCGGTCCCACTCCGCGTTCACCGAGCGGCGGATCTCCGTGAGCAGGCGCTGGGCGTCCGCCTTCGCGCGGGCGGTGACTTCGGCCGCCTGGCGCGTCGCGGCCTCCAGCCTGGCCTCGGCGCGCGAGAGGAGGGTTGCGCTCTCCACCTCGCGCCGCTCGACGGCCTGCGCGTGCTCGGCCTGGATCCGGTCGCGCTCCTCCAGTCGCTGGAGCAGCGCCTCGAGCTGTCGTCGCTGGGCCGAGCGGTGGCCTTCCGCGCGCTCGATGAGATGCGCGGGCAGTCCGAGCCTGGCCCCGATGGCGAGCGCATAGCTCTGGCCGGGACGATCGTAGAGGAGGCGGAAGGTGGGCTGGAGCCGCTCGCTGTCGAATTCGACCGAGGCGTTCCGCGCGCGCGGGTGGGTCGACGCGAAGCCCTTGAGCGGCTCGAGGTGCGTGGAGGCGACGCAGAGGGCGCCGCGCTCCGCCAGCTCCTCGAGCACGGCCTGGGCCAGCGCCGCGCCCTCGTCGGGGTCGGTGCCCGCGCCGAGCTCGTCGAGCAGCAGGAGGGAGCGATCGTCCACCTGCTCGAGCGCCTCGCGGAGCTGCTTGACGAAGGCGGAAAACGTCGAGAGGTTCTCCGCCACGCTCTGATCGTCGCCGATGATGGCGAAGATCGCGGAGAGCAGGGGAAGCCGGGCACCCTCGCGCGCCGGGACGTGGAGCCCCGACTGTGCCATCAGGCAGAGAAGCCCGAGCGTCTTGAGAGCGACGGTCTTGCCCCCCGCATTGGGTCCCGTGATCACGAGCAGCGGCTTGTCGCCGCCCACGCGGATATCCATGGGGACGACGGGGCGCTCCGGCGCCTGCCAGGCCTGTGCGAGAAGGAGCGGGTTGCGCGCTCCCATGACCTCCGCCATCCGCTCCTCACCCACCACCGGCTCGGTCGCCTCCATCTGGTCAGCCAGTTCGGCGCGCGCGAAGGCCAGGTCGAGCCGGCCCAGGTCGTCCACGAGGGCCTCGAGCTCGGGCAGGGCCTCCCTCACCGCATCGGTGAGAGCCTGAAGCACGCGCAGCACTTCGACCTCTTCTTCGCGTGCGGCCTGGACGAGGTCGTTGTTGTCCTCGACCACGCCCTCGGGCTCGACGAAGAGGGTGGCCCCGCTCTGGGAGCGATCGTGGACGATGCCCTTGAAGCGCGACTTGGATTCCGCCCGTATGGGCAGGACGTAGCGGCCGTGTCTCACCGTGACGTAGCGCTCCTGGAAGATCAGGTCCGCGCCGGCCCCGTGAAAATAGGCTTCCAGCCGCTTCACGAGATCGCGCCTGAGCTCACGGCTCTTCTGGCGGAGCTTCCTCAGCGCCGGGCTGGCTTCGTCACGCACGGTGCCGTCGGGATCGAGCGAGCGGCGAAGCAGATCGGCGAGCGGCTTGAGGCGCGGCAGCCCCGCGAGCGCGCTGGCGAGATCCGGCGCCTCGGCGGCGATGGAGCGGCCGTAGGCGGCCAGGCGCGAGGCGGCGTCGAGCAGGGGAAGGAGAGCGGCGATCTCGGCACCCTCGGCCACGGAGCCGGGGACGCGGGACCGCTCGAGGAGCTCGCGAACGTCGGGAACGGATTCCCAGGGAGGACTGCCTGCGACAGCTAAGGCTTGGCGGCCTTCGCGTGTTTCCGAGAGGGCCGATCTGATGGCGCCCAGGTCAGTCTGAGGTTCGAGACCTACCGCCCGCTCGCGACCCATCGGGGAGTGAGTGTGCCGGGCCAGCAGCTCCCTGACCCGGCTCCACTCGGCGCCCCATCCGGCCGCGACTAGTCGAAGAACCGCTCCCGTTTCTTGGCCTTCTTGCGTGCAGCCAGGGTCTTGCGCTTGCGCTTGACGCTGGGCTTTTCGTAGTGCTGGCGCTTCCTGAGCTCGGACATGAGCCCGGCCTTTTCGCACTGCTTCTTGAAGCGCTTGAGCGCGTTCTCGAAGCTCTCGTCGGGCTCGACGATTACCTTGGTCACCCGGAATTCACCCCTCTCGCATGTACCTGAAGCTCTGACTGTATACCATGCGCCCCCTCAGCCCGCAACCTGCCTCCCCCTTCGAACGAACGGCCACCGGACCGGGTGGGATGGCCACCGGGCGGGGTTGGAGGGGGTGCCCTCCCTGGACCACGCTGAGCCGCAGTCCCCGGGGCCACTCTGGGCCCGCCACGAGAGCATGGTTTCTGCCGTAAAGAGCCTACGCAGAAGATACGGGTCCAGGGAGGGCACCCCCTCCAACCCCACCCTCATCGCTGTGGCTACCGTCTCCCAACCTTCGAGTCAAGGGTTGGGTGCCTCGATGCACAACGCGGGGAGGTGGGTGGGGGCGGGGGCTGCCTCCGCGGAGCCGTATCTTCTGGGGAGATTCTTCGAAGCGACAAACCAAAATCTCGTGGCGGGCCCGAGTGGCCCCGGGGACCGCGGCTCAGCGTGCTCCGCGGAGGTAGCCCCCGCCCCCGCCCGCCGGTTGATGACCTGAAACTGGTCCAGCTGCGTGTGCCACCCGAAAGCTAACGGAAGAGGGGGGCGAGGACGAGGGCCACCACGGACATGAGCTTGATGAGGATGTTCATGCTGGGCCCCGCGGTGTCCTTGAAGGGGTCGCCGACGGTGTCGCCCACTACGGCCGCCTTGTGGGCCTCTGACCCCTTGCCGCCCAGGTTCCCCGCCTCGATATGCTTCTTGGCGTTGTCCCACGCCCCGCCCGCATTGGCCATGAAGAGCGCGAGGAAGACACCCATCAGCGTGGCCCCCGCGAGGAATCCGCCGAGCGCTTCTTTGCCCATGATGAAGCCGATCACGGGCGGCATCACGACAGCAGAGAGCCCCGGCACGATCATCTCCTTGAGGGCCGCGCCCGTGGCGATCTCCACGCAGCGGTCCGTATCGGCCTTGGCCGTGCCCTCCATGAGGCCGTTGATCTCGCGAAACTGACGCCGCACCTCCTGGACCATGCCGAAGGCCGCGCGTCCTACCGCGCGCATGGTCAAGGCGGCGATCAACATGGGCATGATGCCGCCCAGGAACAGACCGATCACCACCCTGGCGTTGGTGAGGTCGATGCTCTTGAGGCCGACCGCCTCCGTATAGGCCGCATAGAGGGCGAGGGCGGTGAGCGCGGCCGAGCCGATGGCGAAGCCCTTGCCGATGGCCGCCGTGGTGTTGCCGAGCGCGTCGAGTTGGTCGGTGATGGCGCGCGTCTCTTGGCCGAGCTTGGCCATCTGGGCGATGCCGCCCGCATTGTCGGCGATGGGGCCATAAGCATCCACGCTCATGGTGATGCCGATAGTCGCGAGCATGCCTACCCCGGCCAGCGCGATGCCGTAGAGGCCATAGGCATAGTGGGAGACGAAGATCGCGGCGCAGATGGCCGCCACGGGAAGGGCCGTGGACTCGAATCCCACCGCGAGGCCCGTGATGATATTTGTCGCCGCGCCCGTCCTCGAGCTCTCGGCGATTTCCTGGACGCGCCTGCCCGAGGTGTAGATCTCCGTGAGATAGCCGATGACCGCGCCCGCGAGCAGACCCGCCACCACTGCGAGAAACGGGGCCCACCCGACGTCCAGCACGTGCACGACGACTCCGCTCAGGACGACAAGGATACCCGCGGCGATGAGGGTCGCGTTGCGGAGCGCCGCCTGGGGATCCATGCGCTGGAGGAGGCCCATGGAGAGCACGCCGAGCGCCGAAGGCCCATGCCCGCGACGTCACCCACGTTGTCGCCCACGTTGTCCGCGATGACGGCGGGGTTGCGCGGGTCGTCTTCCGGGATGCCCGCCTCGATCTTGCCCACGAGATCCGCCCCGACGTCGGCCGACTTGGTGAAGATCCCGCCGCCCACCCGCGCGAAGAGCGCGATGGACGAGGCGCCCATGGCGAAGCCGTTGATGACGAGCGGCTCCGGCCAGCGGAGAAAGAAGAGACCCAGGCCGAGGATGCCCAGGGCGGCGATGGTGAGTCCCATGACCGAGCCGCCGAAGAAGGCGATGACGAGGGCCTTGTCGCGCCCCTTGCCCCGCGCGGCCTCGGCGGTGCGCACATTGGCCTTGGTGGCCGCCTTCATGCCCACGAAGCCGGCCAACATCGAGCACAGCGCACCCGCCACGAAAGCGAGGGCCGTCCGCATGCCGATGGCGAACGAGAGCAGGACGGCCACCACCACGATGAACCCCACGAGGATCGAGTACTCCCGGCGGAGGAAGGCCATCGCTCCCGTGTGGATCGCCTCCGCGATCTCGATCATGGCGCCCGAGCCGGGGGGCTGGGCGACGACATAGCGGTACAGCACGAAAGCGATGAGGAGCCCGACGACACCAAGAGTGGGAGCGAGGACGGGAAGAGACACGCGCGGCTCCTGCTAGAAGCGGCGCGTGCTTTGCGCTTCGATCTGTTTGAGCGCCTGGGTGGCCGCCTCGGCACAGGCCGCCGCGACGATGGGAAGCTCGTCGGGCTCGAAGACGGACAGCACGTGGTCGACGACTTCTTCCCGGGCCCGCTCGGGGGAGGCGGGCCGGCCGATGCCGACCTTGACCCGGCGCAGCTTGTCCGTTCCGAGATTGGAGATGAGCGATCGCACGCCGTTATGGCCTCCCGCGCTGCCCCTCAGGCGCACGCGGACTTTACCCAACGGGAGATCGAGGTCGTCGTAGATGAAGATCAGCTCGCCGGGAACGAGCTTGAGCTTTCGCGTGAGACGCGTTACGGGCGGTCCCATCACGTTCATGAAGCACTGGGGCTTGATCAGGTAGAGCACCTGGCCGCGCCACTTCGATTGGGCGACCAGATGCCCGCCCGAGCGCTGGAAGCGTACCTTGAGCTTCCTCGCCAGCGCATCCAGCACGCGGGCGCCCATGTTGTGACGTGTATCGCGGTAGTCGAGCCCGGGATTGCCGAGCCCGATGATGGCCTGCGCCACCTGCGCTTACTTCTTTCCCTTCTTGTCGTCGGCCTCCGCCTCTTCCTTCGGCTTGCGCTCGGTGAGCACCTCCGGCTCGGCCGGCGCCGCCGCCACCACCCCTGCCGCCGCGACCACCGGTGCCGCAACTTCCTCGGCGGCCGGCGGGGCCACCGTCGCCACCGCCTGCGCCCGGTCGGTGAGGACGCGCACGCCTTCGGGCACGATGAGGTCACCCACGGTGAGCACGTCGCCGATGGCCAGGCCCGACACGTCGGCCTTGATGTCCTCGGGAATGTTGCCGGGCAACGTCGAGACCTGGATCTCGCGCAGCACCATCTCGAGGATGCCTTGGGTGTCGCGCACGCCGATCGGCTCGCCCACGTGGTGGAGAGCCACCGTGACCTGGATGGGCTTGTCCATGGCGACTTCCTGGAGGTCGAGGTGGACGAGGTGGTCGGAGACCGGGTCGAACTGCATGTCGCGGATGATGGCCATCCGCGACTCGCTCGTCTGGGCGAAGGACACCTTCAATAGCTGCGTGCTGCCTTCATGGCCGTGAATGATTCGGAAGACTTCCCGCGCATCCACGACGATATTGACGGGGCTGGCTCCCCCGTAGAGGATGCCCGGGGTCTTGCCCGAGCGCCGCAGCCGCTTGGCCACGGCCTTGCCCACGCCCTCGCGGGGCGCCACGGTCAGCTCACGAATTTCCATGATGCGTTTCGCTCCTTCACTCTTGAGTTACACGAAGAGAGTCGACACCGACTCCTCGTCGTGGATGCGCCGGATGGCTTCCGCAAGGAGCGGAGCCACCGACAGCACGTGGAATTTCCGGTTGGCCTTCTCAGGCGTCAGGGGCACCGTGTTGGTGATGATGACTTCTTCCAGCTCCGAGTTCTCGATGCGTGTGATGGCGGGGCCCGAGAGCACTCCGTGAACGGCCGCGGCGAGGATGCGACGCGCGCCCTCGCGCTTGACGGCCTCCACGGCCTGGATGAGCGTCCCCGCCGTGTCGATCATGTCGTCGATGACCACCACATCCTTTCCTCTGACGTCGCCGATCAGGTTCATGAAGACGGCGACGTTCGGACCGTCGCGGCGCTTGTCGATGATGGCCAGCCCCGCGTTGAGGCGCTTGGCGATGGCGCGGGCCCGCTCGACCCCGCCCGCGTCGGGCGAGACGAGGACGGGATCCCGGAGGTCCTTCTTCGCCAGATAGTCGACGATGACGGGGGGCGCGGCGAAGAGGTGGTCCACCGGCATGTTGAAGAAGCCCTGGATCTGACCGGCGTGGAGGTCCACCGCGAGCACCCGGTGGCAGCCCGCGGCGGTGATGAGGTCCGCCACGAGCTTGGCCGTGATGGGCACCCGTCCCATCACCTTGCGGTCCTGGCGCCCGTAGCCGTAGTAGGGGAGAACGGCGGTGATGCGTCCAGCTGACGCGCGCTTGAAAGCGTCCAGCATCACCAGGAGCTCCATCAGGTGATTGTTCACGGGCGGGCAGGTGGGCTGGATCACGAAGACGTCCTGGCCGCGGACGTTCTCGTTGATCTGCACGTACACCTCGCCGTCCGAGAACCGCGAGACGTCGGCGTCGCACAGCCGCATGCCCAGCTCCTGGGCGATCTCCTCGGCCAGGGGACGGTTCGCGTTCCCCGAAAACAGCTTGAGCTCGTAGCTCATCTCGCCTCTCTCCCTACGACCCTTGTTCGAACCACCCCACGTGTTGGCTGGGGCGGGAGGGATCGAACCTCCGTTGCGGGGTCCAAAGCCCCGAGTCCTACCGCTGGACGACGCCCCAATTTATCTGCGGGGGCCTCGCAATGGCCCCATCGTCCCTTGCTCCTCATACCATGCGGATGGCTGCGCCCGAGTTCGTCCTCACGGCCCACGCGGACCAGCCGCCGCGGGTCACGCGACGCTGGATCTGCCTGGCCTGGTCCAGCGATCGGGCGAGGCCGAACACCGTCGGCCCGCTCCCCGACATGGCCGCTCCCAGTGCCCCGGCGGCGAGGAGGGCCGCTTTCATCCGGCCGATCACCGGCATGACCGGCTCGACCCAATGCTCCAGATGATTCGTCAGCGCTCCCGCCATCCGAACGACGCTCCGCTTCTTCAGCGCGTCCAGCATCCGCTTCGTGGCTTCCGCCTCGGCCCGCCATCCTTGGGGCACGCGTCCGTACACCTCTTGAGTCGACAACCCCACACCCGGATTGACGAGCACCATGGCATAGCCGCCTACGCCCGGCAGCGACGACAGCACCTCACCGCGTGACGTTCCCACGGCCCGCCCGCGCCCCAGAAAGAACGGCACGTCCATCCCGAGCTTCACCGCCAGCTCCACGAGCCTCTCACGGCGCCAGCGGAGTCCCCAGAGCCTGTTGAGCCCCAGCAGTGTGGCGGCCGCATCACTCGATCCGCCGCCAAGCCCCGCGGCAAGGGGAATGCGCTTGTCCAGCACGATCCGCGCCCCCGCATCGACCCCCGCCGCCTCGCGCAGCAAGCGAGCCGCGCGCACGACCAGGTTGCGGTCATCGGTAGGCAGGCCGGGCTCGCTCGTTTCGAGCGTGATGCTCCCCGCCGTCTCCACCGTCAAACGATCAAACAGATCCACTGCCTGCATCACAGTGGACAACTCGTGGTAGCCGTCGGGACGCTTGCCCAGGACCTCGAGGACCAGGTTGACTTTGGCCGAGGCTCGCAGCACCAAGGGTCTCCTCGACCGCTTCAACAAAGCGATAAACCTTACCACGCCCGGCCGGAAATGGTCAACGGAAGTCTAGGATTCTCACACCTTGCGGCACAGCCAGCTTGAGAAGCTCGGGATCGAAACCGGTATCGCGCTGGGGGTCACGGTAGGACACGGACACGTCGAGCTTGCCGTCGAGGGTGGCCAGGCGGACGCCGTTCTCGACGAAGACCGCGCGGGCGGGCTGGGAGCCACCCGTCCACTCGACCTGCCGCGAGTCGCCCGATACCGGATCGAGCCAGATGCGCTGGCGGCCATCGGCGGTCTCGAACATTACGGACGGGCCGATGTCGTCCGGCGGCAGCATGGTGCCGGACAGGGGATCGCGCGCGGCCAGCGCATAACCGGCAAGCAGGGCGACCAGCTCTTCCGATCCCAGGGCCAGCCCCAGCCAGCGCCGGTTCGCGTCGGGGGTGGCGCGCGCCATGAAGGCGCGCTCCTGGGCGACTTCCCAGACCGTGACCGTCTCGGCATCCGAAGAAACGACGAGGAGCGGCGGACCGAAGGGCGCCAGCGCCTCGAAGCGGAGCGAAGCGGGCGCACGCAGCAAGAGCACGCCGGAGAGACGATCGACGCGGCCCGCGCGGCGAATCGTGATGTCCGTGAGGGAGCGGAGGTCGCGGAACTCGCGCCAGCGGGCCTCGAGCTCGGCGCGGACGCTGAGAACTTCGGGCGGGAGCGGCTGGCGAGGCGGAAGCGAGGCGCAGCCGCCCGAAAGGAGGAGCGCGCCCAGCAGCAGTCTGGCGAGCTTACTTCTGCTCGGCCTTGGGACGGTCACCGCCCTTGGACCGCCGCAGCTTCTCCTGCGCTTCGCCGAGCTTCTTCTTGACGGCGTCGTACACGGTGGCTTCGGTATCCGGCTTGTCCACCTTCAGAGCCCGCTCCCACGTGGCAATGGCATCGTCGGGGCGGCCGGTCTTGATATAAGCGTCCGCCAGATGATCGAGGATGACCGGATCTTCCTTGGCGAGGCTGACCGCGCGCTGAAGCTCGCTGAGCGCTTCCGCATAGCGGCCTTGCTGGTAGTAGGCCCAGCCGAGGCTATCGAGGAAGTAGCCATTCTGCGGATCCAGATCAAGGGCGCGCTTGATGAGTTGCACGGCCTCGGTGAGGTTCTGGCCGCGCTCGGCGTACATGTAACCGATGTAGTTGTACGACTCGGCGTGCTTGGGATCGAGGACGAGCACGCGACGGAAGGCGGTCACGGAATCGTCGAAGCGCCCTTGCTTCTCGTAGACGACGCCCGTCTGGAAGATGAGGTCTTTGTTCTTGTCGTCGAGACTGAGCCCTTCCTGGAGCGCGGCGAGCGCGCCGTCGTACTGCTGGGCGCGGAAGTACGCGGTGCCGAGGTAGAGGAAGAGCTCGGCCCGCTTCGGCTCGAGATTCACGGCCTCCTGGAGGAGCCGGATCGCTTCCTCGTGGCGCTTGGCGCGCCCGTGGAGGAAGGACAGCTGCACGCGGGCGTCCACCGCGCGCGGATCGGCGGCGAGGATTTTCTCCAGTTCCACCGTCGCCTCGGCGTCCCGGTTGGCGTCCATGAGGGCGGTGGCGAGGAAGTAGCGCGCCCGAAGATTGGTGGGCTCGATGCCCACGGCGTTCTGGAATGCGGACACGGCGCGGTCCCACTGCTTCTGCTCGTAGTAGATGGCCCCGAGCTTGATCCAGATGCGGGGATCCCTCGGCGCGGACTCCGCGAGCGCCTCCACCTCCTGCTGCGCCTCATTGAAGCGGCCGAGCCGCACCAGTACGTCGCCCAGCCGCTCCACGAACGCGATATTGTCCGGATTCGCCTGGAGGGCCTGGCGGTAGATCTTGAGCGCTTCCTCCGGCTGCTGGCGCGTCTCGTACACGAAGCCCAGGGCCATCCACGCCGCGTCCAGGTCGGTATCGAGCTCGACGGCGCGCTTGAGCCGGGTGATCGCCTCGTCCCACTGCTCGCTCTCGATGGCCACGCGACCCAGGAGATGCTGGGCCTGCGCGGAGTTGGGCTGGACGGCGACCAGCCGAATCAGGACGGCGCGCGCTTTGTCGTACTGACGCTGCTCGATGTACTGCTGGGCGAGCGAGATGTACGGCTCGGACGATTTGGGCGCGAGCTGTATCGCCTTCTCGAGCTCGCCCTCGGCGTCGGCGAACCGGCGCTGGCGCCGGAAGATGTCCGCCATGGTGAGGTGGGGCGCCGCATTGGTCGGCTCGAGGGCGATGGCCTTCTGGGCCGCCTCCACGGCCTTCGCCGGCTCATTGGCGCGGGCCAGCCACTGCGCGAGCTGCACCCACAGGGCTGCCGTGTCACGGTCCCGATCGATGGCCTGGCGGAGGGCGGCGATGGCCTCCTGGTTCCGACCCGCGCGGGCGTTCATCTGGGCGATGGAGTAGTAGTAGTACGCGGCGGCGCGCGGATCGCGGATCGGGGCGGCCACCACCTCCGTCGTCGTCTCCGAGGAATCGGCGGCGGTCTGGGGATCCATCGAGACGCAGCCCGACAGCGTGATGGCGGCAGCGAGGACTATCCACGTACGGCTCATGTGTGCTCCGAAGCGGCGGAAGAGCCACGCTCCCCACGCGCCAGCAAGTCCTTGGTCAGAAGGCGTCTGAACGACGCGGCGAGCCCGTGATCGCCGAGCCGTCGGGCCGCGTCGTCCACCTGTCGCGCCTCCTCGGCGCTGAGCTGTCGCGACGGGACAGTAGTCCGTGATTGAGCAGGATCGAGAAGGGGAGCGCTCGGAGCCGCCGTCGCGAGCACGAACCGCACACCGTCCAGGGCCGAGCCATGCCGCTCGTGGAGTTTGGCGGTGATCGCGGCGGCGCGCAGAGTCAACTCCTGAAGCCATGGAGAGTTGTCCACGCTGACCTGGAGCGTGCCCTGGCGCAGAGCTATGGGACGCGACCGCCGCGCGGCATCGGAGCCGACGGTCTGCGCCCAGTCCCGGCGAATGGACTCCTCGAGTAGCCGCTCGGCCAGGGCGGGGACAGCCCGGGTCAGCAGATTCCCCACTCGCACAGGACTACGGCCGCTGCCCCGCGTGCCCATCGTAACGAACATCATACTTGAGGCGCCCCGCCCTCGCCACACGGATACCAGAAGGGGGTCAATAGGCGCCAAATTGACTCCCCCCGGAGCGGCCCTTATCATGACGCTGCCATGGCGCGCCCTCAGCGTGGTCAGAGCCTGTCCGTCACCATCGACGACCTCGCATTCGGGGGTGAAGGCGTGGGCCGGGTGGATGGCTATGTGGTCTTTGTTCGAGGGGGAATTCCCGGTGATCGTCTTCGCGTCCGGCTCGAACAGGCCCGGTCCCGCTTTGGGCGAGGCATCATCGAGGAGATCGAGGAGCCGTCGCCGTACCGGGTCGAGGCTCCGTGCCCGTATTTTGGGCGCTGCGGCGGCTGCAAGCTCCAGCACGTGGACTACCTGGCACAGCTCAGGTTCAAGTCCAAGCAGGTCGTCGACTCGCTCGAGCGCATCGGCGGACTTGAAACCGTGGAGGTGCGGCCCATCGTCCCCGCCGAGAGCATCTACGGCTACCGAAACAAGATGGAGTTCACGGTGGCCCGGGCGAGGGGACGCGACGGCCTGACCATAGGCCTGCACGAGGCTGAGCGCTACGACTCCGTCCTGGATGTCGAGCGCTGCCTCCTCCAGTCGGATCGCATGAATACCTTGCTCGACGAGGCGCGCCGCTTCTTCGCGGAGAGCGGGTTGAGCGCGTGGGACCAGGACTCGGGCGAAGGGCTCCTGCGCTTCCTCATGCTGCGCGAAGGTCATGGGACCGGCGAGACCATGGTCAACGTCGTCACGTCTTCTCCCGCGGTTTCGGAGCTGGCCCCTCTCGCCGAGCGGCTCGGCGCCATGGCCCCGCGCACCACGAGCGTCGTGATGAACGTGAATCCCAAGAAGGCCAGCGTGGCCGTGGGAGTCGAGGAGCATCTGCTCGGTGGCCGCGACCACATCCGGGAATCCCTGGGCGGGATCGAGTTCCAGGTCTCGGCCAATTCCTTCTTCCAGACCAATACCGCCCAGGCCGAGCGGCTGTTCGCCCTCGTGCTCGACTCGGCGGGCCTTGCGGGTGGCGAGACCGTCTTCGACCTCTATGCCGGCACGGGCGCCATCAGCCTGCAGCTCGCGCGGCGCTGCCGCCATGTCTACGGCGTCGAGCTGGCGCCCGCCGCCGTGGCCGACGCCGCCCGCAACGCCGCCGCCAACGGCATCGCCAATTGCACGTTTCTCGCCGGGGAAGTCCGCTTCGTGCTGCCACAGCTCATCGCCCAGGGTGTGAGCGCGCAGGTGGTGGTGGCGGATCCCCCCCGCGCAGGCTTTCATCCGAAAGCGTTGCGGGCGCTGGCCCAGCTCGCGCCGGAGCGCATCGTGTATGTGTCGTGCAATCCTGCGACCCTGGCCCGCGACCTGGGCGAGCTGGTGCGCGGCGGCTACCGCGTGGAGTGGGTGCAGCCCATCGACATGTTCCCGCACACACCCCATATCGAGGCCGTCGCTCGCCTCGCCCTCACCCCCCGAAGCAATGCATGACAGGGAGCGTCGACCAAAAAAGCGGGGTGAGCGAGCAATCGCGCGCCCGGAGCGCAGTGCGCGCCCGTCCAGGGCGCGCGAACGCACAAATGGGGGAGTGCGGGGGCCATTTCGAGGCCCCCGCAGCTAAATGAAATCCTACGTGCTCCGCCGGCTGTGGCAGGCCGTGCTCGTTCTCTTCGGGGTTTCCTTCGTCGTCTTCATGATCCTCCACCTGACCGGCGACCCCGCCGCGCTGCTCCTGCCCCCCGACGCCACGGCGGAGGACGTGGCGCGCTTTCGGACGGCCATGGGCTTCGACGATCCGTGGGTCGTCCAGTACCTGCGTTTCCTCAAAGGCGCGTTGCAGGGGAATTTCGGCGAGTCGCTTCGCCACGGCGAGCCGGCCATGCACCTGGTGGTGGAGCGCCTGCCCGCGACCTTCCAGCTGGCCGGCGCCGGGCTGCTTCTCGCCCTGTGCCTCGCCATTCCCGCGGGCATCATTTCCGCGGTCAAGCGCAACACCGCGGTCGACTACTTTTCCACCGTGGTGGCGCTCCTGGGCCAGGCCATGCCGACCTTCTGGCTCGGCATCATGCTGATCCTGGTCTTTTCCGTGCGGCTCAACTGGCTGCCCTCGTCGGGGCGCGGCGATCTGCAGCACCTCGTCCTGCCCGCGATCACCCTGGGACTCTTCACCACCGCGCGCATCACGCGACTCACGCGCTCCGGCATGCTCGAGGTGCTCGGCCAGGACTATATCCGCACCGCCCGGGCCAAGGGCGTCAGTGAGCAGCCCGTGGTCTGGAAGCATGCGCTCAAAAACGCCTCCATTCCGATCGTGACCATCATCGGGATAGAGCTGGGCACCCTCCTCGGTGGCTCGGTCATCACCGAGACCATCTTCGCGTGGCCCGGCGTGGGGCGCCTCTCCGTGCAGGCCATCTTCAATCGCGACTATCCAGTGGTGCAGGCCGCCGTCTTCATCCTCGCCAGCACCTTCGTCCTCCTGAACTTCGTGGTGGACCTGGCCTACACCTGGCTCGATCCACGGATCAGGTTCCGCTAGTGACGCCTCCGAACGGGACCACCGCGGTGGCCCTGCCCGTGCTCACCACTGACGAGGAGCGCTCCTGGCTGACCACCCTCAAACGCCTGGCCCGCCGCCGCACGGCCCTCTTCGGTCTGGCCGTGGTGGTCATCGTGCTCCTCGCCGCCACCTTCGCCCCCTGGCTCACGCCTTTCGATCCACTGGAGCAGGACATCAATCAGCGCCTGAAGGAGCCCGGGTGGCAAAACGCCGCCGGCCAGATGCACCCACTCGGCACCGACCACCTGGGGCGCGACATCCTGGCCCGCGTGATCTTCGGCTCCCGCATCGCCCTCGTGGTGGGACTTTCCGCGGTGCTGATTTCCGGGGTCCTCGGGATGATGATCGGCCTCGTCGCCGGCTATTTCGGAGGCAAGGTGGACGACTTCTTCATGCGGCTGGCTGATATCCAGCTCGCCTTTCCATTCATCCTCCTCGCCATCGCCGTCATCGGCGTGCTGGGCGCGAACCTGCGCAACATCATCATCGTCATCGGCGTGTCCTCGTGGGTGATCTACGCGCGCGTGGTGCGCGGCGAGGTGCTCTCGATTCGTGAGCGCGACTTCGTCCAGGCGGCCATTGCCCTCGGGAGTCGCGACGGGCGCATCCTGATTCACCACGTCCTGCCCAATGCGTTCACGCCCTGGCTCGTGGTGGCCACCCTCGACATGGCGCGGGTCATCGTCATCGAGTCGGCGCTGTCCTTCCTTGGACTGGGCGTCCAGCCCCCCACCCCGACCTGGGGTGGCATGCTTGCGGATGGGCGCGTGTATTTGTCTACGGCGTGGTGGCTCGCGACCTTTCCCGGCCTCGCCATTCTCGTCACCGTGCTCGGCATCAACCTCCTCGGCGACGGATTGCGGGACACCCTGGATCCCCGGCTGAACGTCTAGAGGGCTCTTCCCCATGGAAACACTCGTGTTGGTGGGCGCATCGCTGATCGACGGCACGGGCGCGGAGCCCGTGCGCGGGCGGGCCGTGGTCGTCGAGGGAGACCGGATCACGCAGGTGGTGGATGACGCGCGTGCTCCAAGGGGCCGGCGCATCGATCTCTCCGGCTGCACGCTCCTGCCCGGTCTCATCAACTGTCACGTGCACCTCTGCTTCGGCGCCGAGGCGGATCCCGTCCGCGCCATGAAGGACGAGCCTCACGCCCTGACCGCGCTCAAGGTGCTGCGGCGCGCCCAGGAGACGGTGGAGGCCGGGGTGACCACGGTGCGCGATCTGGGCGGCCGCGACTATGCCGAGTTCGCGGTGCGCCGCGCTATCGCCGAGGGATTGTTCCCGGGGCCGCGCATCCTCGGGGCGGGGCGCCCGGTGTGCATGACGGGAGGCCACGGCAACTCGATCGGACGCGAGGCCGATGGTCCCGACGACGCGCGCAAGGCGGTGCGGGAGCAGCTCAAGGCGGGGGCCGACGTGATCAAGCTCATCGCCACGGGCGGGGTGATGACGCCGGGAGTGGAGCCCGGCTCGCCCCAGCTCACGCTCGAGGAGATGCGCGCGGCCATCGAGGAAGCCATGAAGGCGGGCCGCCGCACGGCCGCCCACGCTCAGGGCTCCACCGGTATCGCCGACGCGATCGAAGCCGGCATCACGACCATCGAGCACGGTATCTTTCTCACCGACGAGATCATCGCGGCCATGAAGCGCAAGGGTGTCTTTCTCGTGCCGACGCTGGCTGCCCCCGCTGCAATCTCCGCGGGAGGGCTGGCCGCGGGCATTCCTGACTACATGGTGCGGAAATCCGACGCGGTCGTCACGGCGCACGTGGCGAGCTTTCGACGCGCCCACCAGGCGGGAGCGCAAATCGCCGCCGGCGCCGATTCGGGCACACCCCTCAATTTCCATGGCAGCCTGCTCCCCGAGCTCGAGCTCATGGTCAAGTACGGCATGACGCCGCTCGAGGCCATACGCTCGGCGACATCGGTGGCCGCCGAAGCGCTGGGGTTTGGTGGCGAAACGGGCCGGCTTGCTGAGGGCCACGCCGCCGATCTCCTTGCCGTCACGGGTGATCCCGCCGAGCGGATCGGCGCGCTGAGCGACGTCCGGCTGGTGCTTGCGCGGGGGGCTATCATCAGATCATCATGATCATGGTCAGACCCGGCGGGGAACGCGGACATTTCGACCACGGCTGGCTCGACACCTACCACACGTTTTCCTTCGCCTCCTACCACGATCCCCAGCACATGGGCTTTCGATCGCTGCGCGTCATCAATGAGGATCGTGTGAAGCCGGGCGAAGGATTCGGCACCCACGCCCACCGCGACATGGAGATCCTCACGTGGGTCCTCGAGGGAGCGCTCGAGCACAAGGACAGCATGGGCAACGGCTCCATCATCCGGCCCGGGGACATCCAGCGGATGAGCGCGGGCACGGGGGTGACGCATAGCGAGTTCAACCCATCGCGCGAGGAGCCAGTGCATCTTCTCCAGATCTGGCTCCTCCCCCGTCAGCGTGGGCTCACCCCCGGCTACGAGGAGAAGCGCTTCGCACCCGAGACGCGGCGCGGAGACTTCCGCCTCATTGCCGCGCGCGACGGACGGGAGGGCGCCGTCACCATCCATCAGGATGCCGACCTCTGGACCGCCCTCCTCGAACCAGGTGAGTCCGTGCGTCACGCCCTCGAGGCCGGCCGTCACGCGTGGCTCCACGTGGCCGTCGGAACGGTCACGGCCAATGGCGTGAAACTCCGGGCGGGCGACGGCGCGGCCCTCAGCGATGAAAAGGCCATCGAGGTCAAGGCGAGCGATCGCGCCGAGATCCTGCTCTTCGATCTGAACTAGCTTCAGGCTGAACCAGCTTCAGGCTGAACCAGCTATCCCCACAGCGCCCGCAATCTCGCCGGGTCCTTTAGTACTTGGAGCAAGAGCGCCGCGAAGAAGACGCCGCAGGCAAGCACGCCGATCTCGCGCCAGAGCGATGGCCGCAGCTCGCGCGGCAGGAGGGTGCGGTTGACCCACACCGTGTGCAGGGAAAGCACCACGAAGTTGAGCGCGGCCACGTTCGCGCCCGATGCAGCCGGCGATGGCGAACGTCACGAGCACCGCGTAGTAGAGTCCCCCGGCCGCCGTCTCCCGGCCGGGCGCGCGAGTGCGGGCGAGGGCTGTCCACAGGATGTCCGTCACGCTTCGCGCGAAGCCCACCGCGATTCCCACCTGGGTCAAGCCGAGGATGGCGAACCCGGTGAGGAGCGCCAAAGTCCAGAGCACGAGCCCGGAGCGCCAGCCGATGGCCTGCGCGAGCCAGGTGGGCGCGCCGAATCCGGACCACGCCTCGCCTGCGCCCGCGAAGTGCGCGGCGAGGAGCGCGGGCAGAGCCATGGAGACGAGGCAACCGGCCGTCCAGAGATACCAGAAGTCCATCCTGAGGTAGCGCCACCACTGCCGCCACTTGTCGAGATTGGCGTCGGTGACCGCGAACGTCTTGCCGTCGCGCGCGAAGCGCACGATTTCGCCGCCGAGCTCGACCGTCTGTCCTTCTATGGTGCCCCCCATGCCGAAGCCCTTGTCGCGCAGCCACTGAGTCAGGGCGGCGTTGATGGTGCCTCCGGCCCCCGAGTAGGCGGCGAAAGCCGCGAGGAGCACCCAGTTCCGCACGTCCCGGTCGACGGGCAGGGAAGGCACGACGAAGCCCGTGCCCACGGCGCGCCAGACACTCCACGGGACGAGTACGTATGCCAGCGCGGCGAGGAAGAGGAGGGTCCAGGCCATGAGGAGCCACTCGGCCCATTCGACAGTCTTGCGTGCGCGGCCGCCGAGTACGGTGACGGCCACCGCCCCGAGGAAGATCGCGTAGCCCAGTCCGAGTATCACGGCACGGTCATCGGGGCGAGGCACGCGTCCGAGAAAGGCTGCGGTGAGCGCCGAGGCGGCGGCGAGGGCCCAGCCCGGCCATCCCACCTGGCCGAGGTGCAGGAGCGCGTAGACGGGACCCCACACGCGCGGCCCCGGAGTCAGGCGCAGGAAGCCCGCGAAGATGGGCTCGCCCGTGGCGAGGGTGTAGCGGGCCATCTCCGTGTTGAGTAATGCCTGGAAGAGCACGGACAGGGTGCAAATCCAGAGAATGCCCGGTCCCCAGCGCGTCGTGGCCGCCGGGCCGAGGATCCAGTCTCCCGACCCGAGCGAGAGCCCGAGAAAGATTGCTCCAGGCCCGATGACGCGGAAGACATTGCGAAGCGTATAGGGCGGGGGCTGGGGCAGATCCGCCTGGCGCCATTCGACGCCTGGTCTCACTACGCCCACGCGCCCTTTCCCAGTCGGGAGCGAAGAGCGCACAGGAGGGCAAGGGCCACCGCCGCGCCGGTTCCGTCGAGGAGCACGTCGTAGACGCTTCCCTCACGGCCCGGCGTGAACAATTGACGGAACTCGTCGAGCGAGGCAGTCAGGATCGAGAGGGCGAGGGCGATCCAGGTGCCTCCGCTAGCGCGCCGCCAGAGCATGGCGAGGACGGCGTACTCGGACGCGTGGGCGGTCTTGCGGATGAGAAAATGCACCGCGCTGAGGAACTCGGGAGAGACGCCGGGCAGGAGCCCGCGCAACATGGGCCCGAGCCAGGCCGAGGTCTCTTCTCCGCTCCACTGTCCGCCGCCGAGATACATGATCAGCCCGGTCCAGCAGAGCGGCGCGAGGAACCAGAGCATGGCATCACCGTGGCATGGTGGCCGGAAGTTGACAAGCTTCCCACACTAAACATAGGATGAGCCATGTCGCTGCAGGAGATCCTGGACAGCCTCCTGACCTCCGCGCGCACCGGCCCTCTCATCACCGCCACCCGACACTTCCAAGCCAAGCCTGCCGTCTATGCGCCGTTCCCGTCTTCGCTCGACCCGCGCCTGGTCGAGGCGTTGCGGAGCCGAGGGGTCCCGCAGCTCTATTCGCATCAGGCGCGCGCATTCGAGACGGTGGCCAAGGGGGAAAACCTCGTCGTGGTTACGCCCACCGCCTCGGGCAAGACGCTGTGCTACAACCTGCCCGTGCTGCAGGCCCTCGTGCAGCAGCCCGAATCGCGCGTGCTCTACCTGTTTCCCACCAAGGCCCTCGCCCAGGATCAGCTCGCGGAGCTGACGGAGCTCAGCAAATCGTTGCCCGACATGCGCATGTACACGTATGACGGGGATACGCCGCAGGACGCGCGACGCTCCGTGCGCGCGCGGGCGAACCTCGTGCTGACCAATCCGGACATGCTCCACTCGGGAATCCTGCCGCATCACACCAAGTGGGTGAACCTCTTTCAAAACCTCCGCTACGTCGTCATCGACGAGCTCCACGCCTATCGCGGCGTTTTTGGGAGCCATCTCGCCAATGTGCTGCGGCGGCTCAAGCGCATCTGCCGTCACTATGGCTCCTCGCCCCAGTTCATCATGGCCTCCGCGACCATCGCCAACCCGCGCGAGCTCGCTGAGCGCCTCACCGGCGAAGTGGTGGGGGACGTGACGGAGAGTGGTGCGCCCACGGGAGAGAAGCTCTTCCTCTGCTACAACCCACCCGTGATCAATCCGGAGCTGGGCATCCGCGCGCCCTATCTCGGCGAGGCGGCAGGGCTCGCCATCCAGCTCCTCAAGGAAAAGATCGCGACCATCGTCTTCGCCCAGAGCCGTCTCTCCACGGAGGTGCTGCTCTCCACCATCAAGCGGGGCGTCGAAGACAAGACGGGGGATGCGGGTATGGTCCGCGGGTATCGCGGCGGCTACCTGCCCCTGCGCCGGCGCGAAGTGGAGCAGGGGCTGCGTTCGGGCGACGTGCTCGGCGTGGTCGCCACGAGCGCGCTCGAACTCGGCATCGACATCGGCCACCTCGACGTGGCCGTGCTCGCGGGCTACCCGGGCACCATCGCCTCCATGTGGCAGCAGGCGGGGCGCGCGGGGCGGCGGAGCGAGCTGTCGGCGGCCATTCTGGTCGCGACCTCATCGCCCATGGACCAGTACCTGGCGTCGCATCCCGACTATCTCTTCGGAGCCTCGCCCGAGCACGCGCGCATCAATCCCGAGAACCCGTTCATCCTCGTCAACCACCTCAAGTGCGCGACCTTCGAGCTGCCGTTCGGACGGCAGGAGGTCTTCGGAGGAGACGTGCAGGCACACCTCCAGGCGCTCGAAGAGGAAGGGCTGCTGCACCGGGCGGGGGAGCAGTTCCACTGGACGTCGGAGACGTATCCCGCCGACCACGTCTCGCTCCGCACGGTGACGTCGGACAACTTCCTCGTGATCGACACCACGGCGCGCGACGAGAAGCAGGTGAAGCGCCGGCAGATCATCGCCGAAGTGGACTGGAAGAGCGCCTTCGCCATGATCTACCCCAAGGCCATCTATATGGTCGAAGGCGAGCCGTTCGAAGTCCAGGAGCTCCACTACCGCGAGGACGAGGAGAAAGTCGCCTACGTCAAGAAGGTGGTGGTGGACTATTTCACCGACGCGGTCAGCGCCAAAGGCGTCTGGATCCTTCAGCGGTTCACGCGGCAGGAGACCCCGGGGCTCGTGGGCGAGCAGGGCGAAGTTCTCGTGGCCGAGAAGGTGGTGGGATTCAAGAAGATCAAGATAAGCACCATGGAGAACGTCGGTTCCGGCGAGGTCGAGCTGCCGCAGCAGGAGATGCAGACGACGGCGGCGTGGCTGACCATCGATCCCGCGCTCCTCGCCGAGATCTCCTCCCATCGCGACGAGCTGGTCGACGGCATGCGGGCGCTCACCCGGCTCCTTCACTCGCTCGCGCCGATCTTTCTTTTGTGTGATATCCGCGATATCGGCGCCTGGCTCGGGGACGGCACCCCGTCGGCGGAGGGCCAGGTGGTCACGCGCGAGGTCATGCGGGCCCAGCTCGTCCAGGGGGACGAGTTCACCCCCACCATCTACCTGTACGACAACCAACCGGGCGGCATCGGGCTCGCCGAGCGCATCTTCGAGGTTTTGCCGGAGCTCCTCGCCAAGGGCCTCGAGACGCTCGAAGTCTGCGCGTGTCCGGGCGGCTGTCCCTCGTGCGTGGGGCCGGTGAACGAAGTCGGCCGTCGCGCCAAGCCGGTGGCTCTGGCTCTCCTCAAGCGGCTCGTTCGTCGCCGCTGACCGTCTCGCCCGCCAGATGAGCGACACCGCCGCCGATCTCCGCCAGGTCATTCGCCGTCTCGAGGCCAAGAGCCGGGCCCACCCCGCGTTTCGCCGGAGCGGCTCGCTCGAGGATCTGCTGGGAGGCGCCGTCGAGGAGACGGAGAAGGGTGCGGTGCTGTGTGTCCGCCGCCGCTTCGCCCAAAGCCACCGCCACGGCCGGCAGCCGCTCGAAGCTGCCCGGGACATGATGCAGGGGCCGCTGGCTCTCCTGGCGCGCGTGGAGGCGCCGCCGCGTGGTCCGCGCCTCCTTTATCTCGATACGGAGACGACCGGGCTGGCCGGCGGTACCGGCACCTATGCCTTTCTCGTGGGGGTGGGCTTGTTCGAGGGCGGGGAATTCGAGGTGAGGCAGTACTTCATGCGCGATCTCGACGAGGAGCCGGCACTCCTCGCCGCCCTCGATCCGCTTCTACGCGAGGTCGACGGCCTCGTCACCTACAACGGGGCCGGCTTCGACCTGCCGCTTCTCGAGACGCGCTTCGTGCTGGGACGACGTCGCTGGCCCGATGCGGTATTCCACCTCGACCTTCTGCCCGCCGCGCGGCGTCTCTGGAGCGCAAGACTGCCTGATTGCCGCCTCGGTACCGTGGAGCAGCACGCGCTGGGATTCGTGCGCGAGGACGATTTGCCGGGCGCGCTGATCCCTCAGGCGTACTTCGACTATCTGAGGCGCAAGTCCCCCGGCGATTTGCCGCGCGTCTTCGAGCACAACCGGCACGACATTCTCTCTCTCGTGGCGCTCGCGGGGTGGGTGGCGGGTGCCGTCGCGCAGGCGCCGGGAGTCGATCTCGGCCCCGAAGAGATGGCGGGGCTGGGGCGCATCTGGGAGACGGTCGATCCCGATCGGGGTGAAGCCTGCTACCGGACGGCGCTCGAGCGTGGGCTGCCGAGCCCTGGCCGCGAGCGGCTGCTCGGGCGGATGGCGTGGCGGGAGAAGCGCCGCTCGCGTTGGGAGGCTTCCCGTGAGCTGTGGGAGGCCGCCGCCCGCGGTGCGCGCATCTTCGACGCGCGCCCGTGGGAGGAGATGGCCAAGATCCACGAGCACCGGCAGCGAGACTTGGTGGCCGCGCGGGCCGTGGTGACGGAAGCCCTCGAGCGCGCGCGCGCCCACCGGGCGCCGGCTTTGGTCCTGGACGCGCTCCATCACCGGCTCGAACGCCTCGCCCGCCGCCTCGCGAAAGCCCTCTAGCTTCAGTCCGCGCCCGCCCTGACTACCGCCGCGCGAGCGCCTCGGCGTTCACCGGCGTGGGGGGAGTCCGGCCCTCGAGCACGGCGAGGCAATTGTCCACGGCGAGGTTGGCCATTTGCAGCCGCGTGTCCGACGACGCGCTGCCGATGTGAGGCGCCAGGACCACGTTGGTGAGACCCATGAGGCCCGGATGGACCTTTGGTTCATCTTCGAAGACGTCGATCCCCGCCCCCGCGATCCAGCCCTCCGTGAGCGCCTGGGCAAGCGCGGTCTCGTTCACGACAGGCCCTCGTGAGGCGTTGATGAGGTAGGCCGTTTTCTTCATCGTCTTGAGCGACTGGGCATTGATCAAGTGACGGGTTTCGGGAAGGAGCGGAGTGTGCAAGGTGACGAAGTCCGATTCCTTGAGCAGGGTGGCGATGTCCGTGCGTGAAGCTCGCAGCTCGCGCTCGGTGGCCGGGTCCGCCGCCACCGCGTCCTGATAGAGGACGCGCATGCCGAAACCCTGCGCCCGCCGGGCCATCGCGCGGCCAATCCGGCCGAAGCCCACGATGCCCAGAGTCTTGCCGTGGATGTCACCCCCGAGGAGGAGCATGTTTTTCCACTGGTCGAACTTCCCGTCGCGAACGTAGCGGTCGGCTTCGACCACCCTCCGGGCGATGGCCATGAGGAGCGTCCACGCGAAGTCTGCGGTCGTTTCCGTGAGGACGTCGGGAGTGTTGGTCACGACCACCCCACGCTTGGTCGCCGCGGTTACATCGATATTGTTGAACCCCACCGCCACATTGGACGCCACCTTGAGATCGGGACAGGCTGCCAGCAGCTCCTCGTCGACGGCTTCGCTGATCATACAGACCAGACCCTGTCGCCCCTGAAGCCTCCGGATCAGCTCCTTCCGTGGAAGGGGCGCATCCGCCTCATTGACGTCAACCTCGGCCCTGGCTCGAGCCCTCGTGATCGCCTCTGCAGGCAGGGATCGGGAGATGAGTATCGAGGGTCGGCCGGTGGAGGTGCTCATCGGGTCTCCGTCTAAACAGTTGGTAGGGAAAGCAATTTTTCGCCTTGACTCAAGTGGTGCCGGCCGCTATATTAGCACTCGGTTGCGGTGAGTGCTAACCGCCGCAGTGGTCACGAGCCGGTCCGAAGCGTCAACATCTTATCCAGCGGAGGGTGATTTGGCTATGAAGATTCGTCCGTTGCACGACCGCATTCTCGTCAAGCGTCAGGAAGAGAAGGAAATGAAGAAGGGCGGCATCATCATTCCGGACAGCGCCAAGGAGAAGCCGCAGGAGGGCAAGGTGATCGCCGTCGGTAACGGCAAGGTCACCGACGAGGGGAAGAAGATCTCCCTCGACGTCAAGACCGGCGATCGCATCCTCTTCGGCAAGTACTCCGGTTCCGAGGTCACCCTGGACAACGAAGAGTAC
>WNGE01001903.1_pt1 | contig 32414 bp, 37 predicted proteins | sample 5400651 | NCBI WGS metagenome assembly WNGE01 (sample SAMN13153370, study PRJNA577476) | soil metagenome | isolation source: 60 cm soil or saprolite under grassland replicate 2 | place: USA:California | collected 2016-06-15
AGATCCGCATGTACTGGTTCGACCCGACGCCGGTTGCCGAGGCGGCGGCCGCCGCCGGCGTCGGCGGCTGAGCCACCTCGGATGCCGGCCGGGGGAAGCCGAGGCTTCCCCCGGCAGCCAGGGCTACGAGACCGCCGCGGCCCGCTTGTTCGGGCTGTACGAGAAGACGGCGTCGGGATCGTACGTGGCCTTGATCTCCATCAGGCGCTCGTAGTTCTCCTCGCCGAACGCCTCGCGCATCGCGTCCTCGTCGTCTTCCGAGAAGAAGTTGACGTAGCGGCCCGGGCGCCGGTACGGCTCGAACGCGGCGTCCGCCGCCACCGTCCATTCCCGGCAGGCCTCGATGTCGGCCGGGTCGAGGCAGTTCTGGGCGACGATGTACGAGTAGCCGGAGTCGCGGAACGAGGCGGGGACCGCCGTCGCGCCGGCGGGCACGCGCGACACCGCACCGCCCATCTGGGAGAACTCGACGACACCGAGCGGGCCCGCGAAGCTCTCGGCCTGCGCGATCCCGATGTCGAAGATCTCCTCGGTCAGATCGTCGAGGAAGCCGGGCAGCACGCCTACGTTGATCCGCCCGTGCGGTGCGAGAGGATCGGACGCGGCCTGGAGGAAGGCGTACGGAAACGCGCCGATCACGTCGAGCAACGGCTCGACCTGCTCGCGGAGGGGAGCGATCTGGCGCGCAGCTTCCTCGTGGTCGTCGCCGACCCAGGTCGCGGTCATCATCAGGCAGCGCGTGCCCTGGAGCTCCACCGGGATGAAATCGGCCTCCGGCGCGGTGCAAAAGATGAACTGCACCTGCAGGTCGTCGGGCGCACCGGCGAGGTGCTCGCGCACCGCCAGGAACACGTCCTTGGCCTGCGCGATCGGCCAGCCGAGGTACCCGCCGTACACGATCGGTCCGACCGGGTGCAGCCGGTACGTGAAGTGCGTGACGACGCCGAACGTGCCCCCGCCGCCGCGGAGCGCCCAGAAGAGGTCCGGATGGTGGTCGGCGTCGACGTGCAGCAGCTCACTGTCGGCGGCGACGACGTCGAAGGCGAGGACGTTGTCGACGGTCAGGCCGTGCTTGCGCATCATCCGACCTACGCCGCCGAACAGCGTCAGGCCGCCGATGCCGGTGTGCGACACGGTCCCGGTCGTCGTGGCGAGGCCGTATGCCTGGCACTCGCGGTCGAGGTCGGCGAGCAGCGAGCCGCCGAGGGCGACGGCGACGCGGTGCTCGGGGTCGACGTGCACGCCTCGCATGAGCCGCAGGTCGATCACCAGGCCGCCGTCGACCGTGCTCGACCCCGAGGGCGTATGGCCTCCCCCGCGCACGGCGACCGGAAGCTCGTTGGCACGGGCGAACCGGAGCGCCTCCTGCACGTCGGCGACGCCCATCGCCTGCACGATCACCGCCGGGCGGCTGTCGAACCCGGCGTTCCAGAGCGTGCGCGCCTCCTCGTAGTCCGGGATGCCGAGGCCGTGCCAGGCCGGAGGCGCCTTCTCGTACCCCGTGTCGCCGGGCGCCAGCGCCGGCCCCATCACCGTCGCGCGAAGCGCCGCCAGCTGCTCCGCACTCACGCCGTTCTGTGTCATCTCGATCTCCTCCTAGCTCAAAGGGCTCGTGGCGAACCTACCAAACACCCGTCCGAGGTGGCATACTCGGCGCCTCGCAGGCCAAGCGTCCGACGGAGAGGAGTGAAGCGATGTCCGAGGCCCTGCAGGAGCTGCTCGACCGCGAGGCGATCAAGGAGCTCAAGGCCCGTTACTTCCGGTTCGTGGACGCGAAGGACTGGGACGGCTTCCGCGAGGTGTTCACGGACGACGTCCACGTCCAGATCATGGACCTGGAGCCGATCGACGGCGCCGACACCTTCGTCGCGTTCGTTCGCGAGGCGGTCGGCGAGCGGACGGCGCACCACGGCCACATGCCCGAGATCGACTTCGACAGCCCGACCGAGGCCCGCGGCATCTGGTCGCTGGCCGACTACGTCGAGTGGGCCCCCGACCCGGAGACCGGCGAGCGCCGCGGCTTCAAGGGGTATGCCCACTATCACGAGACCTACCGCAAGGTCGACGGCGAGTGGAAGATCGCCGGCCTCCGGCTGGTCTACCGCCGGATGGACCCGCTCTACCCCGAGCCGCTGCCCGAGCAGATCCTCGGCGGGCCGGCGCTGCTCGAGGAGGCAACGCTGTGACGGGCGCCACCGCGGAGGCCCGGGTGCAGGAGCTGCAGGTGCAGGAGCTGCTCGACCGCAAGGCGATCAGAGAGCTGAAGGCCCGCTACTTCAGGTCGCTGGACACGAAGGACTGGGACGCCTTCCGCGGCCTGTTCACCGACGACGCCCGCTTCGGGCTGCTGGAGGCCGACCCGATCGAGGGTGCCGACGCCTTCGTCGAGTTCACGCGCGGCGCCCTGGACGGCACGACGACGGTGCACCACGGGCACACACCGGAGATCACGATCGACAGCCCGACGGAGGCGCGCGGCTCGTGGGTGCTCCACGACTACGTCGAGTGGCCGTCCGACCCCGGCGGCCGCCGCGGCATGGAGGGATTCGGGCGCTACGACGAGACCTATCGCAAGGTCGACGGCGACTGGAAGATCGCGACCTGGCGCCTCGGCTACCTGCGCATGGACGCGCTGCCGCGCGAGCCGCTGCCCGACGTGCCCCTCGGCGGGCCCGACATCGTTCGCGAAGACCAGGAACGCCCGCTGGTGCGGTCGCTCGCGGCCGATCCCGGGCAGGCCGCGTCCGGGAACGGCGACCTCGCGCAGCAGCTGCTCGACGTCGAGAAGATCTCGGAGGTGAAGGCGCGCTACTTCCGCTTCGTCGACGACCAGGACTGGGAGGCGTGGCGCGAGCTCTTCACCGACGACTTCATCGTCGACCTCGCGGACGGGTACCACATCGAGGGCGCGGACAACTGGGTCGCGGCCGTCAGGGAGATGACGACCGGCTCGCGGACGGTGCACCACGGCCACATGCAGGAGATCACGATCGACGGCCCGACCGAGGCGCACGGACGGTGGGCGCTCGCCGACTACCTCGAGTGGCCGTCCGACGCCGAGACCGGGGAGCGGCACGGCGTGAAGGGATACGGCGACGAGCAGGAGACCTACCGCAAGGTCGACGGCGTGTGGAAGATCGCGAGCATGCGCCTCAGCTACCTCCGCTTCGACTCGCTGCCCCGCACGCCCCTGCCCGAGCGGGTCGCCGGCCTCGAGGTGTAGCGATGTCCGACGCGCTGCAGGAGCTGATCGACCGCCACGCCATCAAGCGGCTGAAGGGGCGGTACTTCCGGCTGGTCGACGCGCAGGACTGGGGCGCCTGGCGGAAGCTCTTCACCGACGACGTCCACGTCGAGCTGCTGGGCGCCGACCACACGGTCGACGGCGCCGACGCCTTCCTCGCGTTCGTTCGCGAGACGACGGAGGGCGCGCGGACGATCCGACACGGGCACACACCGGAGCTGACGATCGACGGGCCGGCCGAGGCGTACGGGACCTGGGCTCTCGGCGACTACGTCGAGTGGCCGCCCGATCCCGAGACCGGCACGCGCCGGGGCTGGGAGGGCTACGGCCGCTACGACGAGACCTACCGCAAGGTCGACGGCGAATGGAAGATCGCCGGCCTGCGTATCACGTACACGCGGCTCGACCCGTTGCCGCGCCAGCAGCTGCCCCACGGCGGCCCCGGGGTGCCGGAGGTCCCGCTTCGTTCGTTCGGCAGCGAGGCAGAGGAGGCACCGTCGGCCGAGACCGCGCAGGACCTGCTCGACATCGAGCTGATCTCGGAGCTGAAGGCGCGCTACTTCCGCCTGGTCGACGACCAGAACTGGGACGCGTGGCGCGGGCTCTTCACCGACGACGCCCGCCTCGACCTGGCGGACGGCTACGTGATCGACGGCGCAGACGCCTTCGTGGCGATGGTGCGCGAGACGCTGGCAGACGCCCGATCGGCGATGAACGGGCACATGCCCGAGATCACCATCGACGGTCCGACCGAGGCGCACGGGACCTGGGTGCTGGACGAGTACGTGGAGCATGCGTCAGACTCCGCAACCGGCGAGCGCCGAGGGTTCAGGGGGTACGGCTACGAGCGGGAGACCTACCGGAAGGTCGACGGCGTCTGGAAGATCGCGAGCATGCGGCTGAACTACGTTCGCCTCGACCCGCTGCCGGCCAGGCCGCTGCCCGAGCGCGTCGCGGGGCTCGAGACGTGACCTGGCTGCCGCTCGACCGGAATGCGCCGAGCGAGCGCGACGCGGTCCTCGGCCTGTACCCCGAGGCGTACGCGCGTCACCGCGAGTTCCTCGAAGCGACGACGGCCGCCACCGACGCGGAGCTCCTCGAGCTCTGCAAGGCGCGGATGGCACAGCTCCTCCGATGCCGCGAGGAGCTGGCGCGCCACAGCCCCGAACGGCTCGCGGAGCTCGAGTCGTGGGAACGGTCGTCCTCGTTCACCGGGACGGAGCGCGCCGCGCTCCTCTTCGTCGAGCAGTTCGTCCTCGATCCGACGCTCGTGAGCCGCGAGATGGTCGGCGACCTCGAGGCCGAGCTCGGCACGACCGGCGTGATCAACTTCACGACCGCGCTCGCGGCGCACGAGGCTTCGCTCCGGCTTTCGACCCTCCTCGATCTCGCCCCCGCCGGATGACGACGCCGAAGCTCGACGTCAAGGGCGTGCCGGCAGGCGAAGACGCGGCGATGTACCTCAACTCCCTCAGTGACCAGCGCGCGGTCGGCGCGTACATGACGTTCTTCCTCTCCACCGTCGGGATCCCCCCGGACGACCCCGAGACGGTCGAGCTCGTCCGGATCCGGAACGCCGTCGCCCAGGCGTGCGAGTACTGACTGAGCCTTCGCCACGCAGGTGCGTGGCAGGCCCCGGAGCCGGACTCGGTGCTTCGCTTCGAGGAGAGCGATCGGCCCGAGCGGCAGAAGGCTGCGCTCCGCCTGGCCTCGGCATTCCTCACGGCGCCGTCAGCGCTGACCGCGGACGCGCGTGCGCAGGCGCTGGAGCACTTCTCGCCGGAGGAGATCGTCGGGCTGCTGCTCAAGCTCACGTCGTTCCTGGTGAACAAGCCCCGCCCCGCGCTCGGGATCGACCGACCGCTCGCCGAGGATCGGTTGACGGAGTTCGACTACTCCTGGGCTGACGAGTTCATGCCCAAGGACACGTAGCGATGGGCCTCCTCGAGGCGCACGCCGCCCTCGCCGGCAAGAACGCCGTGATCGTCGGCGGCGCGGGCGGAATCGTGGGCCGTGCGGTGACGCTCGGCCTCGCCGGGGCGGGCGTCCACCTCGCCACCTGCGACGTCGACGAGGAGGCCGTGCGCGCGATCGTCCCGGAGGTCGAGGCGCTCGGCTCGCGGATCCTCTCGGTGCACGCCGACGTCGCCGATGCCGAGGCGCTCGACCGCTTCTACGACCAGGTGGAAGCGGAGCTCGATCGCCTCGACATCGTCGTCAACCTCGCCGGCGGAGTGCAGCGCAGTCTGTTCCTCGACACGACGCGCGAGCAGAACGCGCGCGACATCCGGCTGAACTACGGCTACGTGATCGACAGCGTCCGGCGAGCGGTCCCGCTCATGCGCAGGGGCGGCGAGGGCGGGAGCATCGTCAACTTCACGACGATCGAGGCGCACCGCGGCGCGGCGACGTATGCCGTCTACGCGGGGGCAAAGGCCGCGACGACAAACTTCAGCCGGGCGATGGCGCTCGAGCTGGGGGCAGACCGCATCCGCGTCAACCTGATCGCGCCGGATACGAACCCGGCGCAGGGATCCAACGCTGCGCTGTACCCGGAGGACTTGGCCCGCCTCGCCGAGCTGGGCGACGACTACAGCGTCTTCGCCGAGGCCTTCAGGATGTACGTCCCGCTGAAGGAAGCGCCCACGGTCGACGACATCGTCAACGCGGTCCTGTTCCTGACGAGCGACCTCTCGCGTTCGATCACCGGTACGACCCTGCACGTCGACGGGGGCACGATCGCCGCCCTGGGCTTCCTGGACTGGCCCTACGGGGACAGCTTCATGCCCGCGCCGCTGGGCGGCTCGCTCAAGCGCCTGTTCGGAAAGGACGAGTGATGGAGCCGAAGCTCGCCCTGCCCGAGCGGGCGCCGGGCACCGATCCGACGGTCTACTTCCGCTCGCTCGCCGACCCCGGGGCGATCGCTGCGTTCGTGGCGTTCTCGAAGGCCGCGGTGCGAATCTCCGCCGCCGACGCCGACACGGTCGAGCTAGACCGCGCGAGCACCGCCGAGGCGGCGGCGTACTGGCGTCGGGCGTTCTCGGCCGGGTCGAGCGCCGCGAGCTCCATCGAGAAGACCTCCGACACCACCGGCGGCGAGGCGCCCATCTCGTCGAGAACGTCGAGCACTTCGAGAATGTCGACCGCGCCCTCCCCCGGGAGGAGGCGATTCATGCTCTCCATCATCAGATCCTCGCCGGGCTGCACCGGGGCGTCGTTGAGCTGCAGGAGGTGGATCCGCTCCGGGGGGATGCCATCGGCGATCGTCGGGATGCCGCTGAACGGCAGGAACTCGAGGCTGATCGCGACCCCCCGCTCGGCGGCGAGATCGCAGAGCACGGCGAGACCCGCGGCCGCCTCCGAGAACGACGGCAGCTCCGGCTCGATGAACGCCGTGATCACCGAGGACGCCCCCGCGCGGGCCGACACGTCGAGGATGTGCGTGTTCGTGTCGGCGACCGCCTGCCGGTCGGAGGTCGCCCACTGCTCCATCACCACCTCGGAGGCGGGCACCGAGAGCCCTCGCTCACGGTGGTAGTCGAAGTACGCCTCCGACGACATGCCGTCCGCGACGGCGAAGTCGTGATGGGCGGACCAGATCGAGACGCCGCTGAACCCTGCATCGGCGGCCGCGTCGATCAGCGAGCGGACACGCTCCGCGCTGATCGGGTCGCGATGCGGGGTCAGCGGCGTCGTTGCCAGGATGAGCGACTCGGCGCCCCCCATCAGCGGTCGATCCTGCTGCTCGGCGTCAGGCGGAGGCCAGCGCTTCCTCCCGGGCCGGGCGGGCTGCCTTGTCCAGGTTGTCGATCCAGATCGTGCCGTCGCGCATCACGGCGAGGATGTTGTCGGTGTCACCCAGGAGGTGGATGTCCTCCGAGGGATCGCCGTTGAGGACGACGATGTCGGCGATGTAGCCCTCCTCGATGCGGCCGAGGTCGTCGAGGCCGACGAGCTTGCCGCCGTTCACCGTCGCCCACTTCAGGATCTCGAGCATGTCGATGCCGGTGAAGTCGTGGTAGAAGCCGGGCTCCTTGCCGTACGAGCCGTGCGGCTGGATCGACGAGCCGTAGTCGTCGGCGACGTTGATGATCACTCCGGCTTCGACGCACTTGGGAAGCGCCGCGCAGGTCGCTTTCATCACCTGGCCGAACTCACCCTCGTAGTTCGTGTCGCCCATCAGCTCCGAGATGATCTGGTGCGAGAACACGCTCGGCTCGTAGCACACTTGCTGCTCGGCCATCCGCTCGATGCACTCGTCGTCGATGCCGTCGCCGTGGTCGATGATGTCGACGCCCGCGTCGAGACACCTCATGACGCCTTCCTTCGAGCAGACGTGCGCGCGCACGCGCTTGCCGAGGTTGTGCGTGGCCTCGCAGGCGGCGAAGAGCTCCTCGTTTGTGATGCTGGAGGTGTATCGGGAGAGCCGCACGCCGTGGCCGCCGGTCACGAACAGCTTGATCACCTCGGCGCCGCGCCGGATCTCGTCGCGCACCGCCTTGCGAAACTCGTCGGGGCCGTCGGCCGTCCGCGTGCCGGCAAAGCCGTGCGACTCCCAGTACCACGGGGTGACGTCGTTGCTGTCGGCGGTCGTGATGATCTCGCGGCAACCGGCGATCACGCGCGGGCCGACGACCAGCCCGTCCTGGATCGCCTGCCACAGGGAGGGATCGATGTCCCACGCCTCGTTCGCGCCGACCACCGACGTGTACCCGCACTTCAGCGCGAGGCCGACGTTGTGCGCGGCGACGTACGCCTGGTACGCAGGCGGGGACTCCAGTCCGAGCGGCGGCATGATCGGGACGGTGACGTTGTTGTACGTGGAGTGGAAGTGGCCTTGAGTCATCCCGGGGATCAACGTCAGGCCGGAGCAGTCGATCACCCTGTCCTCGGGGCCGGTCTCGACCACCGTTCCGTTTCCGTTCGCCACCTGCACGATCCGGCCGTCCTCGACGACCACCGTGGAGTCGGGCTTGGCCGGGTTCTCACCGTCGAGCACATTGGCGTTCGTGAACACGATTCTGCCCATGTCTCACTCCTTATACGTGGATGGACTGGAGGCGCGAACGCGCGCAACTGTGGCCGGAGCAAAGAGGTCTCGAGAGCGATGCGCGCTGGCCATCGGCCGAACGCGCACTCTACCAAACAACCGTCCGAAGCTCAATTGACGTCCCTTGACGCGGGGCCGCGTCGACCCGATGACTCGAGCGTAAGCGATCGGCGCGCCGCCCGTCGGAATCGCCGGTTCCCTACACTCAGACGACCGTTTGGTCAAGGAGAGCGAGGAGGGACAGAGAGTGGAGATAGAACGCATCGCCGTCGTCGGCGGCGCCGGCCTCATGGGGAGCGGGATCTCGCAAGTCGTCGCGCAGGCGGGGTTCCAGGTGACGATGGTCGATGTCGACGACGCCGCCCTCGAGCGGGGGCTCGCCCGCATCGACCGCAGCCTCGAGCGTCTCGTCAACCGCGGAACCGTCACGTCGGACGAGGCCGGCGCAACCCGCTCCCGGCTCGCGACCGGCACCGACCTCGAGGGCGCCGCCGCCACGGCTGACCACGTGATCGAGAGCGTGGTCGAGGTCGAGCCGGTGAAGGCCGAGGTGCTCGGCCGACTCGACCGGGTGTGCCGGCCCGAGGTGGTCTTCGCCTCCAACACGTCGCAGATCGCGATCTCGAAGCTGGCGGCGACGACGACACGGCCCGACCGCGTGATCGGCAGCCACTGGTTCAACCCCCCGCCGGTGATGAACCTGATCGAGCTGATCCGCGGCGTCGAGACCTCCGACGAGACGCTCCAGACGGCGCTCGATCTCGCACACCGCTACGGCAAGGAAACGATCGTCTGCAACAAGGACACGCAGGGGTTCATCACGTCGCGTCTGATCGTGATGCTGATGGTCGAGGCCGCGCGCATCGTCGAAGAGGGGATCGCCTCGGTCGAGGACGTGAACAAGGCATGCGTCCTCGGGTTCAGCCACGCGATGGGCCCACTGGATACGGCGGACCTGAGCGGCCTCGACACCGTCGAGCGCGTCGCCGACGGCCTCGTCAAGAACTTCGGCGACCGGTTCCTGCCGCCGCAGACCCTCCGTGCTCTCGTGCACGCCGGACACTTCGGGCGAAAGACGGGGCGCGGGTTCCGGGTCTACGACGAGACCACGTAGCCTGGGCCGATGTCGCTGCGCGAGCTCTTCGATCTCTCGGGTCACACCGCGATCGTGACCGGAGGCGGCTCCGGGCTCGGACTCCAGATGGCGCAAGCAGTGGCCGAGCTCGGCGCGAACGTCGTCGTCTGCGCACGGAAGACGGAGCGGTGCGAGGAGGCGGCCGCAGCTCTTCGGGGCGAGTACCGCGTCGACGCGATCGGTCTGCGCTGCGACGTCCGGGATCGCGCCGAGATCGATGCGGTCGTCGAGGCGACGGTGGCGCGGTTCGGGACGATCGACGTGCTCGTGAACAACTCGGGCACGACGTGGGGCGCGAGCGCGGCCGAGATGCCGCTCGAAGGCTGGCAGAAGGTGATCGACGTCAACCTGACGGGCCTCTTCTCGTTCACGCAGGCTGTCGGCCGCATCATGATCACGCAGGGGCGCGGATCGATCGTCAACGTCGCGTCCGTCACGGCGTTCCAGGGCGTGCGGCCCGAGGCGATGGACGCGATCGCCTACAACTCGAGCAAGGGCGCGGTCGTCGCGTTCACGCGCGACCTCGCCGTCAAGTGGGCGAGGTACGGGATCCGTGTGAACGCACTCGCGCCCGGCTGGTTCCCGTCCGAGATGTCCGAGCACACGCTGACGCACGCCGGGCCGCTGCTCCTCGAGCGCATCCCTCTCGGAAGGTTCGGTGAGCCCGCCGAGATCAAGGGCGCGGTTGCATTTCTCGCGTCGCCCGCAGCGTCGTTCGTCACGGGCAGCACCGTCTTCGTCGACGGCGGGCAGACAGCGTGATGATGACGCGGAACTAGGTGGCGGGGACGAGCGGGGGCTCCTCGGCGCCGAGCCGGCGCCGGTGACCGGGCACGTGTGTCTCAGGCGTGCAGGCGATGCCTGCGACGGCGAAGTCCGCGTAGTCCTCGGCGATCGCACGCGCGCTCCGACCCCCGCCGGGGCGATACCACTGGTGGATCCAGTTGACCATCCCCAGGATCGCGAGATCTGTGACCTTCGGGTCGAGCTCCCGGCAGATGACCTCCTCTGCCTGGCCCTGCTTGATCAGCGTGCGCAGCAACCGGTCGTAGCGGTCGCGCTCACGGATGATCGCCTCCTGGCGCTTCGGATTGAGCGACCGAAAGTCGCTGAAGAACACCCCGATCCTGACGAGGTTCTCGGCGTGGAAGGTAAAGAGAGCGACGACGAATGCGCGAATCTTCGCGAGCGTCGCGCTCTCCGCGCCGACGGCCTCCTCGATCCGTGCGAGTGCCTCCTCGTGAACCCCGCGGAGAATCTCGTAGAGGAGATCCTCCTTCGAGTCGATGTAGTAGTAGAGGCTTCCCTTGAGGATGCCGACGCCGTCGGCGATGTCCTGGATCGACGACGACCCGTAGCCCTTCTCGTTGAAGACGCGAGCAGCGACGTCGATGACCTCCTGCTTGCGCTCCTGCTTGCGGCGCCTACCCGGCTGCTTCACCATGTTCTTAGGGTTCTTAGGGATTTCCGTGTCATCGTTGCCATGGGTCGAATTTAACATGCCGACCGGACGTTTACGACGATTTCCACCGTCCGATTGGTTGTTCGATCCGTCCATCCGACTATGAGGGTACGCGTGCGGCATCGACCGTCCAGCCGAAGAGCTTGTCCACCCGCTCGCGGTCCTGACGGGAGAACTCTCCGTACCAACCGGCGCGACTGACGGGCGGGACGCCCATCTGTCGCTGAAGGTCCGCGCGCAGCTCGGCGAACTTCAGGCCCACGGAGATGACGTCGAAGATCGGGACCTCCGGATCGTCGACCTTCGCAATGCCGAAGCTCGACGCGAACGTGCTGATGCCTGCAGTGCCGATCAGGATGACGTCGGCGCCGTCCTTCACGAGCTCGCGCACGCGGCCCTCGATGTCGTCGCGCACGATCTCGGGTCTCTGGAAGCCCTCCGTGAAGATCGTCATCGTCGGCAGCAGAAGCTGGCGGAGCCCCGCGTAGCGTGCCGAGAAGCCGTATCGATGGACCATCTGATCCATGTTCGACGACCACGTCGAGTCGGCGACGGTGAGGATGCCGAACCGCCATCCGTACGAGCATGCGAGCGACATCGCGGCCTCCATCGGGCCGACGACCGGAATCGAGAGAAGGCTGCGCGCCTCCGCCACCCCAGGATCACCGGAGCAGGCGACCATGACCGCGTCGACCCCGTCCTCCTGAAGACGGACCATCTCGGCGATGACGTCGACCGCGTTGAGCAGCGTCGGATACGCGACGGCGGTGTCAGTGGCGCGGCGCAGGTGTCCGACGTAGCGGTGGACGACCTCCGTCCCCTCGCGCTTCGCGCGCTCGAGGTTCGCTGTGATCAGGTCCGTGTAGGGCCCCGATGCCTCTTCAGTCGTAACGTGGACGACTCCGATTCTCATCTCTCGCTCCTTACGTCCGGTGGAACTGGGGTGGGCGCTTCTCGAGGAACGCGCGTGTGCCTTCCTTGAAGTCCTCGGTCTGGGTCAAAGGCGCGAAGAGCGAGCCTTCGACGCGGTGTCCGTCGACGAGGCCTGTTTGCAGCCCGACGTTGACGGCACGCTTCGCGGCGGCGACCGCCATCGGTGCGTTCCGTGCGATCGTCTCGCCCAGCTGAACCGCTCGCTCGAGGCCCGTTCCACGCGGCACGACCTCGTCGACGAGACCGATTGAGAGCGCCTCATCGGCCGAGATGCGCTCCCCGGTGAAGAGGAGCTTCTTCGCGCGTCCGATCGGGACGAGGCGCGGCAGGTTCTGGGTGCCGCCGGCCCCCGGAATGATGCCGAGCGACACTTCCGGTTGACCGAAGATCGCGTGCTCTTCGGCAATCCTGATATCGCACGCCATCGCGAGCTCGAGCCCGCCGCCGAGCGTGGTGCCGTTCAGAGCCGCGATCACCGGCTGCGGCAGGAGGCCGAGCGAATCCTGCATCCCCTGCACGCCGAAGACATACCGCTCCGCCGCGTACGGATCGAGCGACTGGATGAAGTTGATGTCCCCGCCTGCGATGAAGTGCTTCTCTCCTGCTCCGGTGATGACGATCGCCCGGACGTCAGGGTCGTCCGCGGCTTCCCTGCAGCGCACGCCGATCGCCGCCGCGACGTCCGGATGGAGCGCGTTGACCGGCGGGTTGTCGACTGTGACGACGACAACGTACCCGCGACGTTCGGTGCGGACCTCAAAAGCCAAGCGAGAGACCTCCGCAGACGAGAAGTGTCTGACCGGTGACGTAGCTCGCCCCCGGCGAGGCGAGGAAGGAGACGCAGGCCGCGACTTCCTCGGGGCGGCCGGCTCGTTGCATCGGAATGCGAGCCGCGGACTCCTCTTGGTAGCTCTGAGGGACGGTCAGGAACATCCCTGCGGCGATGAGCCCGGGGGCGACGCAGTTGACGGTGATCCCGTGCTTCGCCACCTCCATGGCGGCCGAGCGAGTGATTCCCTCGATCGCGCCCTTGGCAGCTCCGTACGAGGCTCCGGCGACCGAACCTCGAGCGGCGAGCGAGCTCGCGTTCACGATCCGCCCGTACTGGCGCTCACGCATGTGTGGGATGGCAGCGCGCATCGTGTTGAGCGTGCCGCGTACGTGTGTCGCCATGACGAGGTCGAAATCCGCGTCCTCGATCTTGACGACGACCTGGTTCCTGATCACGCCCGCGAGATTCACGACGACGTCGAGCCGACCCTGCGAATCGACGACCGAGCGGACCACCTCCTCGACCGCTGCACGGTCGGTCACATCGACGCAGACCGGCGCGGCGTTGCCGCCCGCATCCCGAACCGCCGCGGCAGTCGCCGCCGCGGCATCGCCGTCGAGGTCAGACACGACGACATGCTGGCCGCCGGCGGCGAGTCCGAGGCAGCATGCCTGCCCGAGGCCGCCCGCGGCCCCGGTGACGAGCGCTACGACCGGGGTGCCTACGTCGTCCTCATCCACGGCCGAAGAGGTTAGACCACGCACTCGTGAGAAATCTACCGGACGATTGATTTTTATGGTTGACTAACGTGTGTCATGGCGCTCGGTGCTCTCTGTCTCGAACGGAAGACAGCGCTCGTCACCGGCGGCGCGCGGGGGCTCGGTTTCGCGTGCGCCCGCGCACTCCTCGAGCATGGCGCTCGCGTGATCATCACCTCCCGGAAGCAGCAGGCAGCTGAAGAAGCCGCGAGGCACCTCTCCGACAGCGGCTCCTGCGAGCCGGTCGTCGCGGATCTCGCGACGAGCGATGGGGCGGCCGCGCTCGGCCAGGCCGTGTCGCAGAGGCACGACGGCATAGACATTCTGGTGAACAACGCGGGCGCGACCTGGGGCGCGCCTCTGCGTGAGTACCCCGCCGCGGGCTGGACCAAGGTGATGCAGGTGAACGTCGCTGCGCCGTTCCAGGTGATCCAGAGCATGCTGACGCTCCTCGAGCGCAGAGCGACACCCGAGGCCCCGGCCCGCGTCGTCAATATCGGCTCGATCGAGGGCCACTCGGCAGGGCCCTACGAGAACTACGCCTACGGCGCCAGCAAGGCGGCCTTGCATCATCTGACAACAGTGCTCGCGCGCCGGCTCGCGCCGCGGTCGATTACCGTGAATTGCGTCGCGCCCGGCCCGATTCGGACGGAAATGACGTCTGCGCTCTTCGACCGGGCGGGAACGGAGATCGTCGCGGCAACGCCGCTGCGGCGTCTGCCGAGCGCGGCCGATGTCGGGGCGGCGGTCGTCTACCTGGTCGGCGGGGCGGGCGTCTCGGTCACCGGTTGTGTGATTCCGGTTGACGGGGGGCTTTCGATCAACACCTGGGGAAGGGAATCGGAATGACGGTGAACGAGCCGCTCTGGCAACGCCCGGTCTTCATCGAGACGGAAGAGCAGACGATGATCCGCGAGACGGTTCGGGAGATCGCCGAGTCGTACGGGCACGCGTACTACCTCGAAAGCTCGCGGAACGGCAAGGGGCAGGCCGAGCTCTGGTCGGACCTCGGCCGGTATGGCTTCCTCGGGGTCAACATCCCGTCCGAGTACGGCGGTGCGGACGGCGGCATCGCCGAGCTCGCGATCGTCTGCGAGGAGCTCGCCACCGCAGGCACGCCGTCCTTCCTCCTGATCGTCTCGACGGCGATCTGCGGCGAGTACCTCGTGCTGCACGGCAGTGAGGAGCAGAAGCGCGACTGGCTGCCGAGGATGGCGGCCGGCGAGACCGCGCTCGCGTTCTCGATCACGGAGCCCGACGCCGGCTCGAACAGCCACAACCTCGCCACGACGGCGACGCGCGAAGGCGACTTCTACCGGATCCGCGGAACGAAGGTGTACGCGTCGGCCGTCGACCACGCCGAGGCCCTGATCGTCGTCGCCCGCAGCGGCACCGACGAGGCAACCGGGCGCGGGCAACTGTCTCTCTTCATCGTCGACACGAACGCGCCGGGTCTCGAGATGCAGCCGATCGAGGTCGAGGCGGTCATGCCGGAGCGGCAGTTCACGCTCTTCTTCGACGACGTGATGGTTCCGGCGAGCCGCCTGATCGGCGATGAGGGCAACGGGTTCAAGATTCTCTTCTCGGGCCTCAACCCCGAGCGCATCATGGCCGCGGCGCTCGAGAACGGCATCGGCCTCTACGCGCTCCGGAAGGCGGCGGACTACGCGCTCGAGCGCAACGTCTGGGGTGTGCCGATCGGTCAGCACCAGGGGGTGGCTCATCCGCTCGCGAAGGCGAAGATCGAGGTCGAGCTCGCACGCCTGATGACGCAGAAGGCGGCGTGGCTGCACGACAACAGGCTCGAGGCCGGCGAGGCCTCGAACATCGCGAAGTACGCAGCGGCGGAAGCGTGCTTGGGCGCACTCGACATGGCGATCCAGACCCACGGCGGAAACGGCCTGGCGACCGAGTACGGGCTGGCGACGCTCTGGGGCGCCGCACGGCTTCAGCGAACGGCGCCGGTGAGCCGCGAGATGATCTTCAACTACATCGCGCAGCATTCACTCGGCCTGCCCCGCTCGTATTAGCGGTGAGGCCTACGCGCTGTAGCCGCCGTCGACGTTCAGCGTCTGGCCGCTGATGAAGCTCGCGCGGTCGGACGCCAGGAAGCAGACGGCTTCGGCCACGTCCTCCGCCCTGCCGAACCGGCGTAGCGGGACGCTTGCCATCGCCGCTTCGCCGCCCTCCCCGAACTCACCGCTCGCGAGCAGCTCCGCGGCCATGCCGACGCTCGTCATCCCCACACCGACGACGTTCGCCCGCACCCCGAAACGGCCCTCCTCGACCGCCAGCGTGCGCACGACCCCCTCGACCGCCCCCTTGGGGCCAACGGACAGGCCGTCGCGGACGATCGCCCGCGAAAGCGCGGTGGTCGCGACGGCGACGATGCTCCCCCGCGTCCGTCGCAGACGCTCGATCGCCGGCTGGACGAGGTTGTAGAACGCGATCGCGTCGGCCTCCACCTGCTCGCGGAACTGCTGCGGGCTGACGCGGCTCAGGTAGACCATCGGTACGAAGGGCCCGGACGCGTAGACGATCGTGTGGATGCCCCCGAACCGTTCCTCGACCGCGTCGAGCATCGCGACGGCCGCGTCCGCGTCCGTGAGATCGAGCTGCCGCGCCTCCGACTCCGCTCCGATCTCGGCGAGCTCCGCCGAGAGCGCCGCCGCCGCCTCGGCGTTGCCGCGGTACGTGAAGACGACGCGGCTGCCGCGGCGGGCGAGCATCGTGGTAACGGCGGCGCCGATCGCACCCGTCCCACCCGTGACGAGCGCCGCACCCGGCTGTTTGGCGAAGTCGCCGCCGGCCATTACCAGGCGTCCCAGTGGAGCATGGAGCCGAGCGGCTTGCGGCGCGCGGGCTTGAAGTCGGTGCCGATCGTGTATGCGACCGGGATCAGCGCGGCCTGCATCACCTCGTCGTAGGGAATCCCGAGCAGCTCCGCCGCTTCCCGTTCGTGCGCCAGATGCGCGGTCGTCCAGGCGGTGCCCAGGCCGCGCGACCGTGCCGCCAGCATGAAGCTCCACGCGGCGGGGATGATCGAGCCCCACGGGTTCGAGCCGCGCGGACTGTTCCCCGTTGCCTCGATGCACGGGATGACGTGGACCGGCACCTCGTGCAAGTGGTCGAAGAGATGTTGAACCGACACTGCCATCCGCGGCGGCATCGTGGGCCGTTGTCGCCCTGGGGTGGTCACCGCACGGCGATAGAGCTCGGCGAGCGCCTGCCGCCTCGCCGCGTCGGTTACGGCGACGAAATGCCAGATCTGGCGATTCGCGCCATTCGGAGCCTGCTGCGCGAGCCGAAAGCACTCCTCGAGCACTTCGCGCGCGACGGGACGCTCCAGGTCGAGGCGCCTCCGGACCGCCCGCGTCGTCGAGAGCAGCTCGTCGGGAGTCAGCTCGAGCACGCGCGTTTTGCGGACGTCAGCCCCGCAGCTCGCGAGTCGCGAGGGGATTGGCGTACTCCTTGACGTGCGCAACCTTCCCGTCCCGGAACGTCATGAACATGACGTGCTCGTTCCGGTACTCGCGCCCGTCGACGGTCGGCCCGCCGCCCACCGCCTCGATGATGACCCGCTCGGGGTCGTCCGTCGCGTAGAAGCTGGTCATTCGAACCTCGTAGTGCGAGAGGTACTTGGTCATGCCGCCGAGGACCCGGGCGTGCTCCTCGAGCCCGTTGAAGCCGGCAAAGCCCTCGGTCCAGGGCAGCTCCCAGCGGACGTCCTCCGTCTCCCACTGCCGCAGCGCCTCGACGCCGCCCTGGGAGAGGTCCCACATGCGCGCGAAGTACCGTTCGATGAAATCGCGTGCGTCGAAGGCGTCGGCCACCGGCGGATCCTATTAGAAGCAATCCGCGATCCACAACCAACCGTCTGGTTGATAAATTACCGGGCGGCTGCACCCACCCCTGGAAGGAGCGCACATGAACAGTCGTGAGGTCGTGATCGTCGAGGCGGTACGGACGCCGATCGGGCGTGGCCACCGTGAGAAGGGCTACTACAAGGACTTCCATCCCGCGAAGCTACTGGCGACCTGCTACCAGGAGGTCCTCAACAGGTCGGGAGTCGAGCCGCTCGCCGTTGGCGACGTCATCTCCGGCTGCGTCATGCAGTACGGGGAGCAGAGCTACAACATCGCGCGCACCGGCTGGCTCCTCGCCGGCCTCCCCTACGAAGTCCCCGCGACCACCGTCGACCGCCAGTGCGGGTCGGCGCAGCAGGCGGTCAACTTCGGCGCGGCGTTGATCGCGTCCGGCGTCAACGACGTCGTCATCGGCGCAGGAGTCGAGCACATGGGCCACAACCCCCTGACGAACCCGTTCGAAGGGCCCGGGGTCGCCTGGATCGAGGAGATCAGGGAGCACTACGACGTTCAGGTGCAGAGCGTCGGCGCGGAGCTCATCGCCGACCAGTGGTCGGTGACCCGCGAGGACATGGACGAGATCGGCGCCATGTCGCAGCAGCGCGCCGCGCAGGCGACCGCCGAAGGGCGCTTCGATCGGGAAATCGTCCCGATCACCGTCAACGGCGAGACGTACACGACCGACCAGGGGATCCGGCCCGACACCTCCCGCGAAGGACTCGCCGCGCTCAGGCCGGCGTTCTCCGAAGACGGACGGATCACGGCCGGCAACGCGTCGCAGATCTCCGACGGCGCCGCGGCTGTGCTGCTGATGTCGCGTGAGAAGGCGGAAGAGCTCGGACTGCGTCCGCGCGCTCGGATCGTCGACCAGGTCGCCGTCGGCGTCGACCCGCGCACGATGCTCACGGGGCCGATCCCGGCGACGCAGAAGCTCCTCGCTCGCAACGGGATGGCGATCGACGACATCGACCTGCATGAGGTCAACGAGGCATTCGCGTCGGTGATCGTGGCGTGGCAGCGCGAGCTCGGCGCCGACCTCGACCGCACCAACGTCAACGGCGGCGCAATCGCCCTCGGGCACCCCGTCGGCGCGACCGGAGCGCGCCTCGTGACGACGTTGCTCCACGAGCTCGAACGGTCCGACAAGGAGCTCGGGATGGTGACGATGTGCTGCGGCGGCGGCCTCGGCACCGGGACGCTCATCCAGCGCGTCTGAGCGGGGACTGAGGCACACCGTGGCCGTCAGCGTGGCCAGGACGTTGCGCGCCGACCTGATGCTCGGCGAGAGCCCACGCTGGCACGACGGCAGGCTGTGCGTCTCGGACATGTATGCGGGGGAGGTTCTCGCGCTCGATCTCGACGGGAACCGAGAGACGGTCGTCGCGGTTCCGGGGCGACCGGGAGGATTGGGCTGGCTGCCGGACGGCGACCTGCTCGTCGTCTCGATGCGCAATGCAGCGGTCATGCGCTTCGACGGAGCGGCCCTCCACCACGTCGTCACGCTCGGCTCGGCGCTGCTGAACGACATGGTTGTCGCCGCCGACGGCCGCGCATACGTCGGCGGCTTGCCCGACATCGAGGCGCTTCTCGCCGACCGGCCGCACCCGGGCGCGGCCCTCGAGCTGCCGCCCGACAACGTCTATCTCGTCGAGCTCGGGGACGAGGGGGCGAGCCACCGAATCGCGGCCGACGATGTGGACCTTCCGAACGGCGCGGTGATCACGGCCGAGGGCCGACAGCTGATCGTTGCCGAGACGCTCGGCCGGCGGCTGCTCGCGTTCGAGATCGACGAGATCGGATCGTTGACGAACCGGCGCGTGTGGGCCGAGCTCGACTTCATGGCCGACGGCATCTGCCTCGATGCTGAGGGATGCGTCTGGGTCGCGGCTCCGGAGCCGAGCGACGCGCGCGGCTTCTGGCGCGTCGCCGAGGGTGGCGAGATCAAGGAGCGCGTCGCGAGCGACCGCCACGCAGTGGCGGTGATGCTCGGCGGGCCCGAAGGAGACCACCTCTTTATGCTCGAGGCAAGCGCGATGTCCGTGGACCGGGCGGCGGAGATCGGCGTTCCCGGAAACAGTCGTGTGACGGTGGCCCGAGTCGAGGTTCCCGGCGCCGGACTGCCTTGAGGAGGCGAAGCGATGAGCATCACGTACCGCGGGATGAACGTTTCAGAGCCGGATGTCACGACGCCGGAGGAGATCGAGGCGTTCTTCGCATTCGACGATCAGCCGACCGGTCGCCCGCTCGCCTCGTATGCGCTCTGGGCGGATCTGCGCCCGGACGTGTTGAAGCGGCTCCTCAACTACGTGCACTTCATCCACGAGTCCGAGAGCTGGTCTTGTCCGCTGCCCTATCTCAACATCTATGCCGTCGGTGGGTGGCCCGAGGGCGTGCGCTACATCATGGGCATCTGCCAGCCCAGCACGTTCCTCTCGGGGCCCGGGTACAGCCGTGATGCCGTCGTCGAGACGCTGGCGCTGTCGTTCTATCTCGCGCCGTCATGGGGCACGGTGCTTGTCGCCGACGCCATCCGCGAAGGCCTCGCCGAGTACCGCGAGCCGGAGCCGGGGGCGCCCTCGCCGTGGCCGGACGGCTGGGCCGTGGCGCCGGACGAGCTGAAGGCCGGCCTCGACTACTCGACGCCTGACCTCACGAAGGACGACGTCCGTGTCCTGCGCGAGTGGTATCTGCGCGTGCCGGGCGAGGTTCCCAAGAGCATCGAGCTCTACGTCCGCTATCGCCCCCAGCTCCTGAAGGCCGAGCGCAACCGGTGGGAGAACATCGTCCGCACCGGCCTTCCGAATCAGATGTTCGCGTATCTGCTGATCCACCACGAGGTGTGGCGCGGCCGCGCGGCCGGAACGCGCGAGGCGCTGCTGCTCGCGCGCGGCCTCGGCATGTCGAAGGAGCACGCAACCGACGCGGTCTGGTACGGCGGCTCCTTCCTCGGCGGAACCGCGACGATCTCCGAGGTCGCCGAGACGGTCGAGGAGGTCCTCGATGCCTGGTAGCGCTCCCGAGTACGTCGAAGGCCACGTCGTGCCGGCGGAGGATGCGCCGGCCGTCGCTCGGGCGTACTTCGACTCGATCAACAGCGAGAACTGGGAGCAGCTCGCCGGAGTGTGGGCCGACGGCGCCGAGCTGCTAGCGGTCGGAGCGCGTCCCCGCTGCGGGCGCGACGAGATCATGGAGTTCTACGGCGGGATCTTCGAGCCGTGGTCGGCGCACATGGACCAGCCGACGCGTTTCGTCGTCGCGGGCGATCTCGTGTTCACGGAGATCGAGTTCACCGGCGTGACGCACGACGGGCGGCAGATCGTGTTCCCCGCGGTCGACGTGTTCGAGCTCGCGGGCGACCAGGTTCGCAAGCTGTCGATCTGGTACGACCTGACCTGGGTGCGCAAGCAGCTGTGAGGCGCGACTACTCGTATCCGCTCCGCGTCGCGGCGGACAAATATCCGGACCGGCCGGTCTTCGTGTATCGAGACGAGCGCTGGACCTTCCGCGATTTCGACGGGGCAACCGATCGCCTTGCCACGTCATTCGAGCTCCAAGGGCTCACAGGCAAGCGCGTCGTCCTCCTGCTGCAAAACGAGCCGATGACGGTCATGGCGTCGCTCGCGCTCGCGCGGGCCGGAGCGGTCAGCGTGCCGGTGAACCCGAGGCTGCGGGTGGACGAGATCGCGTTCATCGTCGAGGACTCGGGCGCCTCGGCAATCATCGCGGACGCTGCTTTCGCGGCCGAGACTCGCGAGCTGCTCGGGAGATGCTCGACGGTGGAGCGATTGATGCCGGTCAACGGTGCGGCCGGCGGCCAGAACGGAGAGCGGCTCGAAGACCTGGCCGAGGTGGAGGGCCCGCCGCCTGCCACGGACGTCGATCCTGCGTCCGCGGCCATGATGGTCTACACCTCGGGAACCACCGGGTTTCCGAAAGGCGTCGTGCGGACGCACGACGCAAACCTGTGGGCGTGCGTCAATGCGGCGCTCGGCCAGCCGCGGTCTCCGGATGACACCGAGGTCTTCGTGCTCCCGCTCTTCGGCATCGCCTTCATCTTCCAGGTGATGCCGATGATCCTCTCGGGCGGGACGACGATCCTCGACGGTGCCTTCGATGCAGCGCGCACCTGGGAGCTGCTCGAACGGCATCGAGCGACCCGCGTGTTCCTGGCGCCGACGATGATCGACTCGATGCTCGCGATCGAGGGGCACGAGCAGCGTGATGTCTCGGCGCTCCGTGTTCTGAACACGGCGTACGAGTTTCCCGAGGGCGTGCGGAGTCGGGCTCGAGAGCGCTTCGGCGACATTCTGGCGTACATGTACGGGCTGAGCGAAGCTCAGCTCTGCTGCTCCACGCCGAGCGAGTTCGCCGACGATCCCTCGAACGCCGGACATCCCCAGGGGATGATGCGAGTTCGGGTCGTCGACGAGAACCGTGAGCCGGTGGGCGCCGGCGCCGTCGGTGAGATCGCGATGGAAGGCCCCTCGCTGATGAGCGGCTACCACGGGCGTACGGAAGCGACAGACGACATGCTCGCGGACGGCTGGCTCTACACCGGCGACCTCGGGTACCTCGACGAGTGCGGACGGGTCCATATGACCGGACGAAAGAAAGAGATGATCAAGACCGGGGGGATGAGCGTCGATCCGGTCGAGGTCGAGAAGGCGCTCCTCGGCTTCCCCGGTGTTCGTGAAGCCGCTGTCGTCGGTGCCCCGGACGAGCATTGGGGCGAAGTCGTCGTCGCCTTCGTGTCCGCTTCGGCGAGCAGCGAAGAGGGAGAGCAGGAGTTGCTCGCGTTCGTGAAGACACGACTTTCGAGCTTCAAATGTCCGAAGCGCGTGTCCTTCCTCCCGGAGCTTCCCAAGAACCCGACGGGCAAGATCGAGCGGGGCCGGCTCAGGGCGCTCGCGGCGGAGGCGAGCCAGCCCGAGGTAAGACGGTGAACCTCGGCGACACCCCGCAAGAGGCCGAGTTCCGCGCTGAAGTTCGAGCATGGCTCGAGGCGAACGCTCCGACCGACCTGCCGGAGCTCGTCTCCCCCGCCGCTCTCCGCGACCTCCCGGACGTCGGCGCTGCCAAGGCGTGGAGCGCGAAGCTCGCGGAGGACGGTTACGCAGGCCTGACCTGGCCGGCCGAATTCGGTGGCAGGGGCGCGCCGCTCAGCTTCCAGGCGATCTACCTCGAAGAGGCGGCCGCCCTGCAGGCGCCCGTGCACCTCGCGGTGATCGGTCTCGGCATGATCGGGCCGACGATCATCGCGCACGGCACGCCCGAGCAGAAGGAACGGCACCTGGCGAAGATCCTCAGCGCCGAGGAGATCTGGTGCCAGGGCTTCTCCGAGCCCGGGGCGGGCTCCGACCTGGCGGGTGTCCGCACTCGCGCCGAGCTGCGCGACGGAGTCTTCGTGGTCGACGGCCAGAAGGTGTGGTCGTCGTTCGCGCAGATCTCCGACTGGTGCATGCTGCTCGCGCGCACCGACCCCGACTCCGAGCGCCACGACGGGCTGACGATGCTGCTCGTCGACATGCGCTCTCCCGGCGTCGACGTGCGGCCGATCAAGGAGCTGACCGGCGACGCCGTCTTCAACGAGGTCTTCTACGGCGACGTCGAGGTTCCGGCGGCGAACGTGCTCGGCGAGATCGGCGCCGGCTGGTCGGTTGCGATGACGACGCTCCTCCACGAGCGCGCGACGCTCGGGTTCTCGCTCGTCGGCGCGCTCGAGGCGCAGCTCCACCGCGTCGTCGCGCTCGCGCGCTCCCGTGGCGTCACGAACGGGCGGCTCGCCGACCTCCTTGCCCGCGAGGCGATCGAGGTCGAGGCACTGAAGCTCACGAACAAGCGATCGCTCGCGCAGCTGGAGCAGACCGGCGTGCCCGGGCCAGAGGGCTCGGTGACAAAGCTCCGCTGGTCGGAGTCGAACCAGCGGCTGACGGCGCTCGCGCTCGAGCTGATGGGACCTGAGGCGGCCGTTGCCGACGAGGAGTGGCGGTACCAGCTACTGCGCAGCCGCGCGAACACGATCGAGGCCGGCACATCGGAGGTGCTGCGCAACGTCATCGCGGAGCGCGTGCTCGGCCTCCCCAGGAGTCGGTAATGCAGTTCGCATTCAGCGAGGAGCAGCGTGAGCTGCGCGACGGTGCGCGCGCGTACCTGCGCGACGCCCTGCCGCTCGAGCGCGTGGCGGAGATCGCGGACTCGGACCAGGGCTGGGACCCGACCTCGTGGGCCGAGCTCGTCGAGCTTGGCTGGCCCGGCGCAACCGTGCCGGAGGACCAGGGCGGCGCCGGGCTCGGATTCGTCGAACAGGCGATCCTGCTCGAGGAGCTCGGCTACAGCCTGTACGCGGGCCCCTACCTCGCCACCGTGCTCGCGCTGCCCGCGCTCGGCGCCGAGCAGCAGGCGGCGGTCGCCGAGGGTGAGACCCGCTGGTCGGTCGAAGTCGCGGGACTCGTGCCCGACCTCGATCGCGTCGACCGCGTCGTCACGGCGGAGGGCGCCGCCGCGGCCGAGGGGCAGGCGCTCGAGGGGATCGACCCGACGCGCCCGCTCGGGAGGCTGCGCGACGGCGCACGCGACCCGCTTCCGGGAGCGCTCGACTCGCCAGGCGTCCTCACGGCGGTCGCGGCGGAGGCGCTCGGCGTCGCCCGGCGCGCGCTCGAGCTCGCCGTCGAGTACGCGAAGGAGCGGCGGCAGTTCGGTAGGCCGATCGGCATCTACCAGGCGATCGCGCATCCGCTCGCCGATTCCTTCGGGGACATCGAGCTCGCACGCTCACTGGTGTATGCCGCGGCCTGGAAGATCGACGAGCGGCCCGACGAGGCGCCGAGCGCGGCGGCCGCCGCGAAGGCGTTTGCAACAGAGACGGCGGTCGCCGCGTGCCAACTCGCGATCCAGGTCTTCGGCGGCATTGGCTTCACGTGGGAGCATCCGCTGCATCGCTTCTACAGGCGGGCGCTGTGGCTGCAGGCCTTCGCCGGCTATCCGGCCGAGCACCGCGCGACGGTCGCTGCGAGCCTGCTCCGCTAGAACTCGTGAGACCGCTGGGGCTGCATCAGATGAACGCGCTGGAGGTCTCGGCGGTGGAGCTGGTGTCGATCGCGCACGAGGTTGGCTGCCAGTACGTCTGCGTCTTCACTCACGTGCCGGAGCCCGACATGCCGTTCGGAGGGGTCACGCCGGAGATGGTCCCCGAGATGCAGGCGCGCATGGCCGCGACCGGCGTCCCGGTGATGAACATCGAGATCTTCCCGCTGACCGAGGACGTCGACGTGGACTCCTTCCGGCCCGGCATCGAGCTCGGGGCGCAGCTCGGCGGCAAACGCGTCATCACGGTCATCTACGACACGGTCGAGACACGCGCCGCCGAGAACCTGGCGCGCCTGTGCGACCTGGCATCGGAGTACGACATGAAGGTGGGGCTCGAGTTCATGACCCTGACGCCCGGGTGTACGACGATCGAGTCGGCGGCCGAGTTCATTCGCCTCACGGGGAAGGCCAACACCGGCATCGCCGTCGACCCCCTGCATCTGATCCGGTCCGGCGGTACGACGGACGATGTCGTGGCCCTGCCGACGGAGCTCTTCGGCTACGCCCAGATCTGCGACGGAGCCGATCTCGAACCGAGCTCCGAATACATGACCGAGGTCTTCGAGCGCATGCTCCCCGGCGAGGGCGTCTTTCCGCTCACCGCGTTCCTCGACGCCGTGCCCGCGGCGACCCCTGTCGAGGTCGAGGTGCCGTCCCTGATCGGCGAGCAGAACGGCGTCCCGCCCCTGGAGCGCGCGCGGCGCGCAGCAAAGGCGGCCCGCGAAGTCCTGGACCGGGCGCAGCCCACGCGGTGAGGCCGGGGCGATAGTCGGATAGTTGCATTGTGTAAACTTTGTTAGATGCAAGGATCGGGCGACGACGGAGCTGCCCTCGTCGCGCAGCTCGAGCCGCTCTCCTCGACCCTGGTCCGGGCGGCGAATCGCGTCATCGAGCCGGCGGCGATCACGTCGACCCAGAAGCAGCTGCTCCTCGAGCTGGTCGACTCGGTCCCTCTCCGGCTCGGCGCTCTCGCGCACCGAGTCGGCGCCACCGCTCCGACCACGAGCCGCGCCGTCGACGGACTGGTCGCCGCCAAGCTCGTGAAGCGCCAACCCGACCCCAACGACCGCCGTGCCGTGCTGCACGTCGCCAGTCCGCGGGGGGAGGCGTGGGTCGAGCGACGCCGCGCCGTCGTCGTGGCCGCTCTGAACGACGCCCTCTCCGGGCTCTCGGCCGTCGAGCGTAAAAGCCTGCTCGCCCTCACCGCGAAGCTCAACGAGCAGTTGCGCTGACCGCCAGGCGCTCGCACCCGCTCCTGACGCTCGCAGTCCTCCTGGTCGCAGGGCTCTGCTACGCCCTGATGAGCTCGACAGTCGTTCCCGCGCTCCAGACGATTCGGCTCGACCTCCACGCTTCGGAGACCGGGGTGACGTGGCTGTTCACCGGCTACCTGCTCTCCGCATCGGTCGGTACAGCGATCCTCGGCCGCTTCGGCGACATGTTCGGCAAGGAGCGTGTCCTGCTGTGGACGCTCGTCCTCCTCGGCCTGGGCACGCTGCTCGCCGCACTGTCGCACTCGCTCGCACCGCTGATCGTCGCCCGCGTGATCCAGGGCATCGGCGGCGGGATCTTCCCGCTGTCGTTCGGAATCATCCGCGACGAGTTCCCGCGCGAGCGGGTGGCCGGCAGCATCGGGTTGGTCTCGGCGATCCTGGGGATCGGCGGCGGGCTCGGGATCGTCGTCGGCGGTCTCGTCGTCGAGCACCTCGGCTGGCACTGGCTGTTCTGGCTGCCGCTCGTCGTGATCGCGGCGGCCGCCTTCGCGACCTGGCGCTTCGTGCCGGAGTCGCCGGTGAAGGCGCCCGGGCGGGTGAACTGGACGGCGACGGCGCTGATGGCCCTCTCGATCTCGATCGTGCTGGTCGCGATCAGCCAGGCGACGACCTGGGGGTGGGGCTCCGAGAAGACGCTGGGCCTGCTCGCCGCCGGGCTCGCGCTCTGCGCCGCCTGGGTGGCGGTCGAGACGCGGAGCGACGTGCCGCTGATCGACATGAAGATGATGCGCATGCGCGGCATGTGGACGACGAACCTGGCGGCGTTCCTGCTGGGCGCCAGCCTGTACTCCTCGTTCTTCGCATTCCCGCAGTTCGCCGAGCTGCCGAAGAGCACGGGGTTCGGCTTCGGCGCCTCGATCGTCGTCGCCGGCCTCTACCTCCTCCCCGCCCCCATCTTCGTGACGGTGACGGGCGCCTCCGCCGGCGTGATCGCCGGGCGCTTCGGCTCGAAGGCGCCCCTGATCGGCGGCTCGGCGGTGTCGGCGACGGCGTTGGCGCTCCTCGCCGTCGCGCACGACCACCCCTACGAGATGCTGATCAGCGCCGCGCTGCAGGGCATCGGGAACGGCCTCGCCTTTGCCGCGCTCGGCAACCTCGTCGTCGAGGCAGTCGACCCTCACCAGACGGGGGCCGCCACCGGGATGAACAGCGTCCTGCGGACGATCGGCGGCGCCCTCGGCGGCCAGCTCGCGGCCACCTTCGTCGCGACCCACACCGCGGCGAGCGGCCTGCCGCTCGTCGACGGCTTCACGGAGACGTTCGCAATGGCGGCCGGGTGCGTGGTCGTCTGCGGGCTGACGGGCTTTCTGGTGCCGACGCCCCGCCGAGCCACGGCCGCGAGAGCACTCTTGCTGGCCAAAGGCTCGCGGTAAGGCCGAGTGGTGTAACCACTAGCGCCCGCGGTCCGCGAGCGCGGCCTCGACCGCGCCGGCGGCGGCCGTCAGCGCCTCCGGGGTTGCCGCGCGCAGGACGAGCTCCACCTCGCCGCCCTGCGGACCGAACCTCGGATACGAGCCGACCGACACGTCCTCGTGCCGACGCTGGAGATCGACGAGCACCGTTCCGATCTGGTCCTCGGTCGTGCGGTACGTCCGTCGCCACGTGTGGCGCGCCGGCCCCGCGCGAAGCTCCGTGCGGATCGTGGCGAACGTCGCCTTCATCTCGGCCGGGAGCCCGGCGAGGACGTAGACGTTCCCGATCGCGAAGGCCGGCGCGCCGCCGGATGCACGCCCGAGCAGGCGGCTTCCGTCCGGGAGCCTGCACCACTCCGACGCGAACGCGGCCGCGTGGCCGCCGGCCTCCGTGAGCTCGGCTGCGAGCCCCTCGTCGAGCGCGCGCTCGACGCCGAAGGCGTCCGCGACCGAGTCCCGCGTGACGTCGTCGGGGGTGGTGCCGAGACCGCCGGTGACGACCACCACGTCGTTGTCGGTGCGTGCCCAGCGCACGAACGACGCGATGCTCTCGCGGTCGTCGGGGAGCGTGGCGATGATCCGGACGCGCACGCCGAGCCCTTCGAGCTCGCGCGCGAGCCACGTTCCGTTCGCGTTTGCGATATCGCCGCAGAGGAGCTCGTCCCCGACCGTCACGATCGCTGCGTGAGGCATGCCCTCCTGGAGCGTAGCCATTTCGCGTGCTCATTCGTAGTGCTCGGTATTCGGATCGCTCCCCTTCGTCTCGCGTGTCACGAGGAACTACTGACTCCGAATCGGGGTGACCCCCGATTCCCGGGAAGGTGCTGGATGTCAAACCTAAACGACCGAAGGGAGCCGATATGAGCGGAGTCGTGAGATCGCTGTTTGGGCGTCAGAGCTCACCGAGCTTGATACACCCCGAGGAATGGCCGGAGCAGAACGGCAAGGCGCGGGTGCTGATCGAGAATCCGGATGGAGCCGATCTGTGGGCGCACGCCGATGTCCTGCGCAAGGCAGGCTACGACGTCGCCACGTGTGTCGGGCCAACCACGGAGACCGAGCACGTTCCGTGGTTCAGGCGCCGACTTCTTGACTGGGAGGATCCGCAGCCGACGGAGCGCCAGAAGCGCACGCTCTGCCCGCTGGTTGCGGAAGGGCGCTGCCCTCTTGTCGAGGGAGCCGACGTCGTGGTTTCGACGAGTCAACTGACCGATAGCCGCGAGATCCTCGCGACTCTCAGCGCCAGGAGCTCTCCGGCCTTGGTCGTCGAGGGGACGAGCTCCGACCTGGAGCGGGACAGCGATGTGATCGGCAACTCGGTGGAGATCAAGCTCCCGGTCGTTCCGCAACAGCTCGTCGAGGCAGTCGAACGCGCACGTTCGACCCGCCCTATCGACTGACGGCGTCTATCGTCCTTCTGTGGGCCTTGCCGACCTTTTCGACCTGTCGGGGCGCAACGCGATCGTCACCGGCGGAGGTTCCGGGCTCGGTCGGCAGATCGCGGAGGCTCTTGCGGAGGCCGGAGCCAGCCTCGTTCTGTGCGCGCGTGACCTCGAGCGGTGCCAGCAGGCCGCGTCCGAGCTCGAACGTGCGCATGGCGTGACGGCCCTCGCCGTGCAGTGCGACGTACGTGCCCCCGAGACGATCCACTCGGTCGTCGAGCTCACCAAGGACGAGCTCGGCTCGATCGACATACTGGTCAACAACGCCGGCACGTCGTGGGGCGCGCCAGTCGCCGAATATCCGCTCGAAGGCTGGCGCAAGGTCATCGACGTCAACCTGACGGGTCTCTTCCTTTTCGCTCAGGCGGCAGGGCGGGAGATGATCGACCGGGGGCGCGGCGGCAGGATCGTCAACCTCGCCTCGGTTGCCGCCTTCCAGGGCGCACCGCCGGAGCTGATGGACGCGATTGCCTACAACGCGTCCAAGGGAGGTGTCGTCGCATTCACACGGGATCTCGCGGTCAAATGGGCCCGCTACGGGATCACGGTCAACGCGATCGCTCCCGGCTGGTTTCCCTCGGAGATGACCAAGGTGCTGCTCGAGCGGCACGGTACGACGTTCCTCGAGCGGATACCGCTCGGACGGTTCGGAGGCGCGGACGACCTGAAAGGCGCCATCGTTTTCCTGACCTCCGCTGCTTCGGATTACGTGACGGGTCAGACACTCGTAGTCGACGGAGGGCAGAGCAGCTCCTGAGCCCGTAGTAGCCGTATCGGACGGGACCATGAAGCGTGCTTCGTCTCCGAGGTGGGTTGCGAGACCGTGCGGACTGCGGCGCAACTCGTTGCCCGTAGCCGTGGCGTCCCGACCCTCTACCGCCGGGCGACGCGGCCGCGCTGCCCACCCGGTTCGACGAGCTCGCCGGAGCCGCGCTCGAGCGCTCTCGGAAGCTCGCCGCCGCGGGCCCTACGTGGCGCGAGCTCGTGCTCGAGACCTCTAATACGCTCCGCGACGGCGCAGCATCGGCGTGATCGTCAGCGCAGCGCACCGGGCGCGCTGGAGCGACACCGTCCTTGACAGGATCGGGCGTCGTTTGTAAGGGTCGCGCAGCGAATCCGTACCGACGATGGGTCGACCTGCGGCGCCGACCGGAAAGGACGCCGTCATGCCTCCAGCGCGCCGGCAGCCCGCGGCTCTTGCGCCGCAGAAGCCCCTCCCGATGCGGACCCCGCTCGCCAAGCTCGGTCTCACGTCCGCGGAAGCCCGGCGGCTCACGCCGGCGGCGCGGAAGGTGACGAAGGGCGACCTGGTCGCGATGATGGGAGGGCAGATTCCGCGCGCGGCACAGGCGCTGACGCTGCGCGACCTCACCTCGATCAACCAGGTCCTCGCCCTGCGTGCCCGGGCCGGCGGAGGAACCACCCCCGGCTGCTGTTGCTGCTGCAGCACTCCGTGCTGCTGTTGCTGCTCGGCGGCCTCGGTCGACCCCGAGCACGTCGCCACCACCGCGTAACAGCGGGAGCGGGAACCCGGCGACGACCATGGCGGCCCACCGGGAGCCAGGCGCCGGCGTACCACTACGGGCTCTGCCGGTCGAGCGGATCGCCGGCGACGACGCGCTCACGCTGAGGCGCGGCGCCACGACGGTCCGCATCGACGGCGAGTACGCCCCCGAGATCGTCGGCGCCATCCTCGACCTGGCCACCGATGCCGGCCGGACGGAAGACGAGCTCGTCGCGAGCTTCGCGCCGGAGGCGCAGGCATCGATCCGGTCGCTCGTCGGCGAGCTGCGCGCCCGTCGGCTGCTGCTTCCCGCCGACGCCGTCGACGACGCCGCAGCCGAGTCGCCGCTCGACGTCTTCTACTGGCACTTCGGGCTTCAGGACGAACGCTCACCCTCTCCGCCGCGGGGCGAGGTCGTCGCCGTCGCCGGCAGCACCCGGACCGCGGCGCGTCTTTGCGCGCTCCTGCACGAAGCCGGGTTCGGGGAGGCGGCCGTCGTCGCCGATCGGGATCTCGACGAGAAGGCGGCCGAGGAGCGAGTCGCCGGTGCGCTCGGGGGCCGCCTGCCCACCGCCCTCGCAGCGGTCTCGGAGAGCGGCTTCGAGCCGCTGCGCGAGTGGAACGACTTCAGCCTCGAGCACGAGCTGCCCTTCCTCCCGGTCGCGATCGAGGATCTCGTCGCATACGTCGGGCCGCTCGTCGTGCCCTACCAGACCGCGTGCTTCGAGTGCTTCCTCCGGCGCCGCTACTCGAACCTCGACGAAGCCGCAGCTCGGGAGCCCGTCGAGCTGCGCGGAGGCGGCACCCGCATCCTCGGCCTGCACCCCGCGATCTCCGACGTCGCTGCCGGCGCCGCCGCGCTCGAGCTGAGCAAGCTCTTCATTCCCTGGCGCAGCGCGCAGCAGGCGGGCTACGTGCTCACGTTCAATCTGCTCGCGAGTCGCTTCGCCCGGCACCGCGTGCTCAAGGTGCCGCGCTGCCCCGCGTGCGGCAGCCTCAACGGACGCCAGCCGACGACGGCCGTAAGGGGAACGTTGACGGGCAATGCCGGCTGACGTGCGCAGGCGGCCGCACCTCGCCCGGGTTTCCGCCGATCTGATCGACGACCAGGTCGGCATCGTGGGGTTCGCCGGCGCTGCTCCGCGGCAGGCCGGGGCGCCGCCGTTCTTCCACTACTGGGCGCAGGCGGCCGACACCCGCGCCTTTGCGGAGCAGCACAACTTCGCGCGCACCGGCGGTGCGGCCGACGATCCCGACCGCGCGCTGGCGAAGGCGCTCGGGGAAGCGGTCGAGCGGTACTGCGCGGCGATCTACCAGCAGGACGAGCTGCCGCTCCGGACGGCAGACGAGGCCGAGTTTGCCGTCGTCGATCCCGCGACGTTCGCGCTCAACTCGGCGTCGCAGTACGCGGAGAAGGGGTTCTGGCTCGTTCCGTTCGGCCGCGAGACTCCGGCGCGCTGGGCGCCGGCCGTCGACGCGCTCTCGGGCGAGCTGCGCCACGTACCGGCGGCGATGGTCTACGTCCCGTACTACTACGCGCCGGAGAAGGGCGAGGCGGCGATCGCGCAGCCGATCTCGACGGGCCTCTCCTGCCACACCTCGTTCCACCACGCGGCCGCGGTCTCGCTCGCCGAGGTCGTCGAACGCGACGCGTTCACGATCGTGTGGCAGGCGAGGATCGCGCCGCCACGGATCGCCGTGGAGACGCTGCCGCCGGAGCTGGGGCGGCTCGGCGATCGCTTCGGCCCGGCAGGGTTCGACGTGACCCTGTTCGACATCACGCTCGACAACCGTATCCCGACGGTCCTCGCCGTCTCGCTGCACCGCTCGCCCGAATGCCCGGCGGTCGTAGTCGCGGCGAGTGCGAACCTCGATCCGGCACGTGCCGTGCGCAGCGCGCTGGAAGAGCTCGCCCACACGGGCCACTACTGCCAGGAGATCGTGCGCGAGATCCCGCGGCTCACGCCGGACGCCCACCACCACGTCGTCGACCAGGAGAGCCACCTCAACTACTGGTGCGATCACGCGAACTCCGCCGGAATCGAGTTCCTGTTCGCCTCGAGCACCGAGATCGCCTACGGCGAGCTCGAGGACGCCCACACCGGAACTGCCCCGGACGACGTCCGCGAGCTCTGCACGCGGATCGCGGCGACGGGTCACCGCCCTCTGCTCTGCGATCTCACGACCTCGGACGTCGCCGCTCTCGAGCTCTCGGTCGTGCGGGCTGTCATCCCCGGGTACCACCCGCTCGTCAGCGGCCACCGCTACCGCGCGCTCGGCGGACGGAGGCTCTGGGAGGTGCCGCAGCGGCTCGGACACCCGGGCATCTCGCCTCGCCACGGCGACAATCCGCTCCCGCATCCCTACCCGTAGCCGCCGAGATGAGTCACGCCTGGGACGAGATCGTCGGCGCCGAGCCCGAGGAGGAGCGGCTCTGGGAGCTCTTCCACGAGAACTCGAAGACGCACCGCCTCTC